>Ga0247727_10001812_pt1 | contig 49718 bp, 48 predicted proteins | sample WisWelCaveWW1625_FD_202498 | JGI IMG/M metagenome (GOLD analysis project Ga0247727, IMG submission 202498) | Biofilm microbial communities from Wishing Well Cave, Virginia, United States - WW16-25 | ecosystem: Environmental > Aquatic > Deep subsurface > Groundwater > Cave microbial mat | place...
CGCCCTCGCGAACCTCCCCTCGTGCCGGTATTCGCGCCAGTACACGGCTTCTAGGATGGGCGCGGAACCCTCCCCGGTCAGGGCACTCGCCAGGAGGTGGGCGGCGTGGGCTTCGAGCGGGTAGCCGGGAGGATCGTGCCTGCGGAGCTCCCGGAGCCCATTCGCGTACCCCTTGGCGACCTCGTCTAGAGCCTTCTTCCAGTCGACCACCGAGCACCTCCGGCGGCTAGCGTACCTCGAGCGGAGTTGCCCGACGATGTCGAGCATCTGCCGGACTGCTTCGGGAATCGTAATGCCCTGCAGAGTCGATTCATCGGTCATCGTGCGGGGACTCTCCCGCTACCTGACGCCTAAGGCGCGGGCGCGCGCGGAGTCATGTAGACCAGGAACTCCGCGGTTTCGAATTCTCGCGGATCCGCCGAGAGAGGACGGACGTGCACCAGGTCGCCGTCGACCGAAAGGATCACGTACCCGTTGCCGAGGACGTCGAAGAAGATCTCGCCGGGGTTCGGATGCGCGGGGAGGTCCGGGACCTCCGACTCCGGAAGGTCCAGGTGCCCGCGGATCTCGTCGCCGTACTCGTCGAAGGTGTCGCGCATCGCACGATCGTCGTCGGCGATGGACTTCTTCGCTATGGCTTTCCTCCAGCGAGCGGCGAACTCGCTGCCGCGTGCTTCGACTTCCGGCGACGCGACCTGACCCATGGTCGCGCGCATCGCGGCCAGGCGCGCGTTGGCATCGTCCAGGAGGTGCCCGTGCGTGATGCTGTCGAAGACCCAGACCCACCGCTCCTCGGAGACATGCTTGTGACTGCGCACCAGCTCGAGCAACTGCTCCGCCGGCACGAGCCGCGTGGCATTCCCGTTCTCGCCCCCGCGCGCGAAGCGCACCGCGCGCGCCTCCAGCCGGTCGAGATCCTCTTCCGAGAGCTCCTTGTTCGCCTTCTGCTTGGACATTTTCCGTGTCCTCCTTTCGTCAACCGGGGCTACAGTTCACCTCGACAACTACTCGAGCTCGTTGGGTAGCGGCTGGCGGCTTGCGCACGACGGGACGCTCGCGGCGACTCGCGCGGCGCGTCCGGCCCCCGAAGGAAACTGTGCCCCGGATTGTGCCCCATGGCGTCCTCAGACGGCCTTTCGGGTCCGTGGACGGGCCTTCAGAAGCTCAATGATCTCCGCAGGGGCGCGAGATCGCTGACCCCCCTGCGGGGACTGAAAATCCTCGTGTCGGCGGTTCGATTCCGTCCCTGAGCACCGAGGAGTTCCCGGATGCGCGCGGTGGTCCGGCATGAGCGAAGGGAGTAGTCTTTGCTCGAATGGTGATGAGCCCGGAGGAATTGAGTCGGCGGCTCGAGGGAGCCGCGCTCGCCCGAGGCGTGCTGCGCCGGGCGACCCTCGAATGGCGCGCCCTGGGGCGGGCCGTGATGAAGGAGCGCTCCCGTGAACGATCTGAGCGATCCGACGACCGCCGCGCTGACGGTCGCGCGGGCGCTCGAAGGGGCTAGCCTCCGGGCCGCGGTGTACGGGGGTCTCGCGCTCGCTGCGTATGGCGAGCCGCGTGAGACGAAGGACGCGGACTTCGCTGTCGCGGGCGTTTCGGCGGCCGACGTCGTCCAGGCGTTGACGCAGGCTGGCATGGACGTCTCGCTCGGGTTCGACCGCGTCCGCTTCGGAGGCAACGACATCAGCCGGATCGCGCTGCTCGGTGCTTCGGACACCTCGGGCCTCAACGTGCTCGACCTGGTGGAGCCGCGCTCTCCTCGCTACGCGCAGTCGGTCCTCGATCGTGCGCTCGCCGGGAGCCTGCGCTCGCAGCGGGTGACGCTCGTCTCGCCGGAGGACTTCGTCCTGCTCAAGGTTCTGTCGACGCGCGAGCGTGACCTCGATGACGCCGCCAGTGTCTTTCGCACACTCGGCGATGGCATGGACCGCTCGCTCCTGAAGCGAGAAGCGGGCGCGCTTGCCGACGAGATCCCCGACCACGACGTGGCCGGGCGCATGGCGAGAGTCCTTCGGGACGCTACCGGTTGAACGCGACGGCCGAGGCGAAGGCGAGGCCCAAGGCTGTCAGGAGCGCGACGCCGACGTACAGAAGAGTGACGAGTATGCGCGCGCCCTTGCCGGCGCCGGCGCGGCCGAGACCCCAGTGGACAACGCCGGCCCCGGACAGGAACGTCGCGCCGGTCGCGAGGATCACGCCGAACATGCTGTTCTCGGCGCGCGAGCCGAGCGCGCCCTCGGCGAGGCCGAGGCCGACCACGAGGTAGACGAAGTACAGGACGACGCTCGCGACCCAGACGCCCGCGACGACCCCCACGCCGAGCAGGACAATCCTCATACAGTGGGAGTGTATCCTGGCGTAATCACGCGCGTTTGCCTTCCAGCCAGCCTCGATTTGACCGAAATCCGTTTCCAGGGCACCAGATAGAATGATGGAGTCCCTTCGAATCCTCTACGTGGACGACGACGTCCTGGCGTCCCGCTTCATGAAACGCATCCTCGCCGATGCCCGTGAGGCCGACGTCTCCTTCGCCCGCTGCGGGAGCGAAGCCGTCGAGGTGCTCGAGAAGGAACGCTTCGACGTCGTCCTGTCCGACTTCCTGATGCCTGGCATGGACGGCGTCGACCTCCTCGAGGAGGTCCTGCGGCTCCAGCCGTGGGCGCGCCGGATGCTCTTCACGGCGACGCCCGACGCCGTGCGCGTCCAGGCGGCGCGCCGCGCCAAGCTCGCGCACCGCGTGCTCCCGAAGCCTTCGACCGCGGCCGAGATCCGCGAAGCGCTCGGCGTCGAGGCGGGCCCGCGCAGCCCCACGCCGCGCGGCACACCCATGATCTAGGCAGGGATCAGAAGTCGAGCTGCAGTTCGTACGACGGATCTTCGCCGATCGAGACGGCCTCGACCTTGATCCACAGAGTCGCGACGGAGATCGTGAAGAGGTCCATCACCGAGCAGAGCGTGGACGCGTCGTCTTGGTCGTTGTCGTTCTCGTAGAACCGGTTGCCGCAGGGTCCGCCCTGATCGTCGTAGATGCCCAGGATCGTGTCCGTCCCGGCGAGCCCGCTGAATCCGCATCCGTCGACGTGGATGTCGTTCGTCCGGATCGTGATGTCGCGCTGGCGCGAGAGCTGGAACGAGTACCAGTCGACGTCGGCCTCGTCCTCGAAGCGGCCGCGCAGGACGAAGCGATCGCCCTCTCCTTCCTCGGCGACGGTCGCGGTCTCGCACGTGCCGTTTGGCTCGCACTCGATCCCAGGATCGCAGTTCTCGCCCGTGTCGGTGTCGGAGTCGGAGTCGGTGTCCGAATCCGAGTCTCCACCGGTGGGTACGCAGGCGAGCCCGTCGGGCTCGTAGTCGGGGTCGCAGGTGCACCGCGCGGCACCCTCGTCGGCCACGCAATCTCCGTGATCCGAACAGTCGATTTCGGCGCACGGATTGCCGGCCGCTGTGTCGTCACCGCATCCGCACAGCAGGACGGCCATCGAGAGCGCGCGCACGAAAGTCTCCCTTCAATTCACTCGCACAATGAGACCGGGATCGAACGGTTCGGATCGTCCGGGAAGCAGACGCCCGCGAGCGCGTCCTCGATGCAATCCAGGATCGAGTCGGAGAGCGAGCCGCTGGCGAGCTGCACTCCGCGGACCTCGCCACTCGGTCCCGTCACGACGTCGACGATGGTCGTCCGGCAGGGGTCCGCGGTCGCGCCGCAGGGGACGAACGCGCGCTCGCGGATCCACGGCTCCAGGTCCGGCTCCGTGATGGACTCTTCACAGTCGGCACCCGTGCCCGTGCCCGTGTCCGATCCCGTGTCCGTGTCGCCGTCGGTGTCGGTGTCGCCGTCGGTGTCGGTGTCGGTGTCGGTGGAGGTGTCCGCATCGGCATCGTCGCCGTCGCCGAAGTCCTTGCCACCGCACGAGCCGAGCAGCATCGCGAAGAGGACGGCGGGCGCCATTGCGCCGGCGATTGTAGCGCTACAAGGGAACGTCGAGCGAGGCGATGACGCCGGGCGACGTTGCCGGTTCGCTAGGCCCGAGTGTCCAGGAGCTCGCGGGCCCGTCGGGCCAGCTCGTCGGGGCGGAAGGGCTTCTGGAGGAACGCCGTGCCCGGAATCCGAAGGACGTCCTCGAAGTCGTCCGCGTCCGTGTAGCCCGAGATGAGCAGCGCCTTCGCGTCCGGTCGATGCTCGGCCATCCAGCGCCGCAGGTCGCGGCCTCCCATCCTGGGCATGACGACGTCGCTGACGACGAGGTCCACGTCGTTGCGGCGCGCGAACACCTCGATCGCTTCGCGCCCGTCCTTCGCCTCGGTGACCCGGTACCCGCGCCGCCGAAGCGCGTCGCCTACCAGACGGCGAATGTGCTCCTCGTCCTCGACCACGAGGATCGACTCGGTCCCGGACTGCGCGCCCGGCCGGTGGCGCTCGCTCGTCGCCTCCGCGTGCAGTTCGAGCGAAGGGAAGCGCATCGCGACCGTGGTCCCCCTGCCGGGCTCGCTGTCGATCTCGATCTGCCCGCCGCTCTGCGTGACGATCCCGAACACCGTCGCGAGACCGAGGCCCGTCCCGCGCGCCTTGGTCGTGAAGAAGGGTTCGAACGCCTTCTCCCGCGTCCCGGCGTCCATGCCGCCGCCGTCGTCCGAGACGGCGAGCGTCGCCCAGGTCCCCGCGTCCCCTCCGGCCGACGCCTCGTCTTCGAGGTGCGACCGCCCCGTCCGCACGACGAGTCGGCCGCCGGCCGGCATCGCGTCGCGGGCGTTGAGCACGAGGTTCAGCAGGATCTGGTGCAGCTGGCCGCGGTCCGCGAGGACCGTGCCGGCGCCGCCGAGATCGACCGTCAGGTCGACGTCCTCTCCGATCACCCGCCCGAGCATCTTGCACAGGTCGCGAACGACCTCGTCGAGGTCCAGGGCCGTGCGCTGCACGACCTGCTTGCGGCCCAGCGCGAGGAGCTGATGCGTGAGCGAAGCCCCCCGCTCGGCGGCCTTGCGCATCTCGACGACGTCCTCGCGCAGGTCGGGGGGGAGCCGCTCGTCCGCGAGGACGACGTCGCTGTGCATCGACACGACGGTGAGCAGGTTGTTGAAGTCGTGGGCGACGCCGCCGGCGAGCCGGCCGACCGCCTCCATCTTCTGCGCCTGCGCCGCCCCCTCCTCCGTGCGCCGGAGCTTGTCCTGCGCCGCCCGCTCCGCATCGTGCGCACGTGCGAGGGCGTCGAGGGTGTCGTTCATGGCGACCGCGACCGTCGCCAGCTCGTCCGTCCCGTCGACGGCGAGCCGCGCCGCGTCTCCGCGGGCACCGACCGAGCGGACGCCGGCCGCCAGCCTCGCGAGCCGCCGCAGCACGGTCCTCTCGAGCAGCCCCAGCGTGAGGCCGGTCGCCGCGAGCACGACGACGCCGAGCGCGAGGACGAGCAGCCAGACGCTCGCGCGTCCCTGCAAGACGATCGTCCGCGGGGAGTCGAGCCGCACGAGGCCCGCACTCGTCCCGCCTTCGGAGCGGATCCGTACGAAACCGCGGATGCGCTCGGCGTCGATGGCGCGCACGGCCACGTCGTGCCGCTCGCCTAGCGCGGCTACCCCGACCGCGGCGCCGGGCGCGTTCCAGCGGTGGACCGACAGCCGTTCGTGGAGGCGGGCGCCGAGCGCGCGCACTTCTCCCGCGTCGAATGCGCGCAGCATGACGAAAGTTCCCCGGGACGGACCGCTCCCGTCGCTGTGCAGGATGGGAGCGGCCACGGCGATCCAGGGGTCCCCTCCGATGCGCAGGAATCCCCGGCCGCCCGGCTCGAGCCGGGGAGCGCCGCGTGCGGCCTCGACGACGGACCGGGGGAGATCGCGAGACGCGCCGCGTCGCGGGTCGAACCCTCGCGCGACCACCACGTTGCCGGCGACGTCGAGCAGCACGATCCCGGCCACGCGGAACTTGGTGAACGTGGACTCGATGAGGTTGGAGTCGACATACCCGGCATCCCGCGTCTGCATGTAGGCGTAGGTGTCGTCCCACGTCGCGTAGTCGCTGGCCGTCGTGAAGAGGGTGGAGATCTCCTGCTCGATCTCGCGACGGACGCGGTGCGCGTCCCTGCGGATCTCGCGGCGTTCCAGGGCGGCGAAGCTGTGCAGCGTGAGCGCGTGCGCGGCGACGACGATCGCCGCGCCCAGGCCGAGGAGCACGCCCGCGACGATCACGAGGGTCCTCGCGCGCAGGCTCAGCCTCATCGCGACGCCCCGAGGGCGACGCCGACGTTCCAGGCCGTGCGCCCGCCGGCCGCCGCCGCGACTTCGTCGTCGGGAAGCACGGCGAGTTCGCCGTGCGTCCTCGCCGAGAACGTCTCGGAGATCGTCCAGGTCAACGTCGGTCCACCGCGGATCGCCGTCGCACCGCTCTCGTACGCGCCCGCGTACGCACGGTGGTAGCGAGCGGTGGCGGCGCCGGCGTGGACGGCGACGTCGAGCCACAGCGGTTCCGCCGGGGCGACTCCCCATGTCGCCGAGACCTCTGCGTAGTAGGCGCCGGCCTGGGCGACGAGATCCACGGAGTGCGCCGTCGCAATCGTGAAAGGTCCGATGGGCAGGCCGATCCCGAGGGTCGCCTCCACGGTGTCGGGCCACCGGGGATAGGTGTAGAGGTCGACCTGCGGGTCGACGTTCACCGGCCCGAGCTCCCACGACGAAGCGAGGGAGAGGTCCCACTCGTCGGCTACGCCGTCGGCGGGCTCCTCGATCGGAACGTTGGTGAATCCCGTGAGCGACCAGTCTGCCCATCCGAGCCAGGCCGACGGCTGCACGACCGCCCCGCCGTACGGCAGGCCGCGCCACAGGTACGCGGAGGCGACGTCCGTCTCGACCCCGGCGGTCCACGCCGTGGACTCGAGATCTTCCTGCCCCACCGCCTGCGCCGGCCACGCCACCCCGACGCACGCGGCGAGCAGGGCCCTCGCCCGCACTCGCCCCATGAGATCCACATACGGCCGGATGCGCTCGAACTTCAGGGACGGGCCGCGTTGCAGCACGGACGGATTGTCGCGACGCTCAGACGGGCGATTCCTCCGCCCGGGCCCACTCGAGGATGCGGGCGTTCTCCGGGACGGCGCGCAGGAGCCTCTCCCGGACCACGGGATCGCCGATCTTCGAAGCGCGCAGGAGCAGGTGGTCCCGGGCGGAGCGCACCGCGGCGCCAGCGCCCGCCGAATCGCCGCGAGCCAAGAGGACCTCCGCGAACACGAGCCGGACGAGCGACTCGCCCATCTCGAGACCCCCGAGGGAGTCCGCCAGCGCGAGCCCCTCGCGTGCGGCTTCGAGCGCATCGTCTACGCGTCCTTGCGCAACGAGCGCCCGGGCGAGGGTCGCGAGGGCCCAGCCTCGCAAGGGCGGTGCGACCTTCAGGACCTCGCAGGCCGCTCGCGCTTCCCGCTCCGCGGATGCGGCGTCCCCTTCGGCGAGCGAGACCTCCGCGATCCGCAGGTGTGCGCCCCCGAGCATCCGGGCGTCTCCCGAGCGGGCGAGATGAACCTGCGCGGCGGTCGCCGCGACACGCGCATCTTTCAGCCATCCCTTCGCCGCGAGGGCCCCGGCGAGGTTCACGCGCGCGGCAGCCTGCATGCCCTCGAGCCCGGCGGCCGCGGAGGCCTCGGCCACCTCGTCGAGCAGCGCGATCGCGCGATCGTAGTCGCCGACCTGCACGAGCGAGAAGCCGAGGTTGCCCTGGGCCGCAAGCGTGCGCCGCAGATCTCCGACGCGCAGATGGAGGGCGACCGCGCGCTCGAAACTCGCCAGGTGCTCGCCGAGATCTCCCTGCATGAGCGATCGGAGCGCCCAGGCCTCCTCCACGCGCGCACCGGTGTAGTCGTCGAACGAGGCGAGGTTCGCACGCACGCGAGCCAGCTCCGGCGCCAGCGCGTCCGCCTCCTCGGTCTTGCCCGCGAACATCTGCACGAGCACCGCCTGGCAGACGAACTGGATCCAGGGACGCTCCGCGGCGGCGTCGCGTGGCGCGCTGCAGGCCCTGGCGATCCACTCGAGAGCGAGATCGACGCGCCCGAGCCGGCTGGCGACGACGACCACGTTCTCGACCGCGCGCAACCAGGTCGCGCTGCCGGGGGGGAGCGCCGCGGCGGCCCACTCGGCTGTGCCGAGGCCCTCCACGAAGTCTCCGCGCCAGCGATGCACGTCGGCCTGCACGAGCAGCGCCGCGCCGAGGTCCGCTCCGGCCGCGCCGCAGTCGATCGCCTTGCCCGCCCGGTCGAGCGCGCCAGTGAGGTCGCCTTGCTCGAGCGACTGCTCGGCCCCGCGCAGCCAGAATCCGGCGGCGGCAGCGGGATCTGCCGCCCGCACGAGGTGGTCCGCGATGACGACCGGGTTGGTCTCTCCGGCCCCGCGCAGCCACTCGGCCGCGAGCGCGTGCCCGAGCGGGCGATCCGAGTCCGTCAGCATCGTGTACGCCGCGTCGCGCAGGAGCGTGCTGCGAAACGCGTACTCCGTCTCCCTCGGGAGCGTCGACGTCGGGCGACGCGCCACGATCTCGCGCTTGACCAGCTCCTCGAGCCACTCGTCGACGCTCGCAGCCCGATCCACGCCCGCGAGCGCAGCGACGCCGCCGCGCCAGAAGGTCTGCCCGAAGACGCTCGCCGCGCGAAGCACCTTGCGCGCGGGCGCGCCCAGGCGCCCGAGCCGCGCCTGGATCGTTCCGACCACCGTGTCCGGCAGGGCTTCGGTCGCTCCCCCCGCGACGGCCCGGACCAGCTCCTCGAGGAAGAACGGGCTGCCGTCCGCCCGCTCGACGAGGTCTCCGATCGTCCGAGGATCCACGGATTCTCCCAGGGCTTCGCGGACGAGTGTCTCGGAGGCGCGCCGCGTGAGCCGCGCGAGGCGGATCTCCTGCACGTCGCGGTCCGCGAAGATCCCGGGAAAGAGCGCGTGGATCTCGGGACGGACGAGCGCGAGGACGAAGAACGGCAGGTCGCGCAGGCTTCGCAGTGCCGCGTCGACCAGCGCGACGGTCGGCGCGTCTCCGTGGTGCAGGTCCTCGAGGACCAGCAGGACGGGGGACCGGGAGCACTCGGCTTCGAGCCACGAGATCCACGACGAACGGATCCCGTCCGCCATCGTCTGCGGGCTCGCGCGCGCCGCGCGCAGCGCCGGGCCAGCGTCCGGGGGGAACGGCAGGCCGGCCATCTCGCCGAGGAAATCGACGGCGCGCAGGAGCGATTCGCCGGACAGGCTGCGGCCCAGACGCGCGCGCAGGCGGCGGCGCGCGATCCCCGCCCCCTCGCCGGGCGTGATCCCCGCCGCGGCGCGAACCACGGGGCCCAGGATCGAGAAGGGAGAGCCCGCTCGGACCGGATCGCCCCGGCCGAGGAGGACCTCGACGGATTCGCCGCGCTCACGCAGAACGCGGAGGATCTCGTAGCGGAGCCTCGACTTGCCGGCACCCTCGGCGCCGCTGACGAGCACGACCCGCGCGACCGGCTCGGAGACGCACTCGTCCCACGTCGAGAGGATCGTCGCCATCTCCCGGTCGCGTCCGACGAACGAGCTCTGCCGCCCGAGCAGCGTCCGCAGCGGCTCGACGAGGACTCTCTCCCCCAGGAGCCGGAACGCGCCCGTCTCCCCTTCCACCTCGAACGCGGCGTCGAGCAGCGTCGCGGTCACCTCGTCTATCCGGATCGTCCCGTCTGCCGCGGCGGCGACAGCCGCGGCGGCGTCGTCGAGGATGTCGCCCGTGGCGCCCGATTCGCCGAGGACGCCCCATCCCGTGACGAGGGCGACCTTGTGCTCGGGCAGGATCTCGCGCAGTCCGAGGGCTGTGCGCGCGGCCCGCGCCGCGAGGTCCGGTGCCGAGGCCTGCATGCCGATCGTGACGAGGAGCGTTCCATCCGGCCGCATGTCGAGCGTGCCCCCGTGACGCGTGACGACGTCGCGCACGGCGCGCTCGCGCTCCGCGTCCGCGTCGGCGTGAACGTCCGGCCCCCGCACCGCGATGGCGCAGAGGATCCGCCGCTCGGTCCCGGTCAGATGTCTTCCGTCGTGCAGCGGCGTCGGGCGCGACGAACGCTCCGGCGGGGGCGACTCGCCCTCCCCCGGCGTCGGCGCCCGCAGGGCCGTCGGGCGCTGCAGGATCGTCTGCCCCGTCTCGTCGGGACGGTGCGCATCCGGGGCCGACTCGGCGAACGTGTCCGCGGCGCGCGCGACGATGGACGCTGCGGTCGCGCCGAGCTCGGCGGCGACGGCGGACCCGTCGCGCGGACGCGCGGTCCGGTCCTTCGCGAGCATCCGCGACAGCAGGGCGCGCAGCGCGCCCGGAACCTCCTCGGGATGCGGAAGCGCCACTGGGTCGTCGAAGAGGATGCGCGAATGGACGACCGTGGCCTCCGCCCCGGCGAACGCGGGCCGCCCTGCGAGGCACTCCCACAGGACGCAGCCGAGCGCGAAGACGTCGGCGCGGGCGTCGACGTCGGGTTCTCCCCGCACCTGTTCGGGCGCCATGTAGCCGGGCGTGCCGACGGCGAGACCTCGCTCCGCCTCGGCCATCGCGGAAGAGCGCAGCGCGACGCCGAAGTCGATGATCTTCACGCGCGCCGCCTCACCGCCAGGCAGGATGAGGTTGCGCGGCTTGACGTCGCGGTGGACGACACCCGATCGGTGCGCCTCGCCGAGCGCGTCGGCCACACGGATGCCGAGGGTCACCGTCTCGAGCAGCGTCAGCCCCGTGCCCAGGAGCCTGTCCGCGAGGGAATCACCCTCGAGCCATTCCATGACGAGGTAGTGCGCGCCCGCGGGCGTCGAACCGTGCGCGACGTACCGGACGATGCCGGGGTGCGACAGCACCGCGAGGAGCGAGGCCTCGCGCGCGAATTGCTCGGCGCTCTCCACGTCGCCCCCGCGAACGAACTTCACCGCAACCTGTGCTCCCGAGTGCAGATCGCGCGCGAAGTAGATGTCGCCCATCCCGCCGGCGTCGCTTCGCCCTTCGAGCTGGAAGCGTCCGGCGACGAGCGCCTGGGGCGGAGGACGGGAGGGCATCAGATCCGCTCCGCGGCCAGGCGGATCGTCCGCGCGTTCTCGGGGACGCGCCCCAGGAACGAGCGGCGCAGGTCCGCGTCGGCGATCTTCTCGGCGCGAGCAAGCAGGCGATCCCGCGCGGCCACGATCGCGGCCGTGGCGTGGACGACGTCGCCCGCCGCGAAGAGCGCCTCCGCGTGCGCGAGGCGAACGGTCGCCTCGCCTTCCTCGATGGACCCGAGTGCCTCGAGGATCCCCATCGCCTCGCTCGACGCTCCGACCGCTTCCGCCGCACGGCCCGAGGCGAGCAGCGCTTCCGCGAGCGTCGCCAGCGCGAACGCACGGATGGGCGGAACTCCGACCAGTCGTTCGACCGCCGTCCGCGCCTCGCGCTCGGCGCCCGACAGGTCGCCGCCCGACGCGAGGATCGCCGACAGGTACGCGCGCGCGGCGCCCTCCATCCGGCGGTCCCCCTGGGCGGCGAATGTCCGGATCGCTTCTTCCTCGAGCGCGCGGGCCTCCCCCAGCGTCTCGGGGCGGCTCAGGGCCAGACCCAGGTTGCTGCGCGCGGACGCCACGACCTGCCGCAGCCCCATGCGCTCGGCGGTCACGATCGCGGCCCGCAGCGCCATCTCGGCGTCCTCGAAGGCGCCGAGCTCCACGAGGGCGAACCCGAGGTTCCCCCGGTGGACGCAGGCGCTTCGCAGGTTCCCCGCTCTCTCGAACGCGGCGGCGGCGGCCTCGCGAAGGGCGAGGTGCGCCGAGTGGTCGCCCGCCACGAGGGCCCGCGTGGCGCGGGCGACGAGCACGCGCGCGTTCACGGCAGGGTCGGCGTCCGCGAGTGCCGCCGGCATCGCCGCGAGAATCGACAGCATCTCCTCGGCCGCGTCGTACTTCCCTGCGAAGAGCAGCTCGTTCGCCGTGCGCGACGCGACGATGACGATCGGCCCGTCGATCTCGGTTCGAGAGGCGGCCCCGGACGCGATCCCGAGGATCGTGCGCGCGATCGACCCGGTCGTCTCGGGGTCCGCGAGCATCCCCGAGGTCATGACCACTTCGCCGGCCGCCTCGCACCAGGCGCCGGAGCCCTCGGCCAATAGCTCCATCGCCTCGGTCGCAGCCTCGCGGGCGGCGGCGTTGTCCCCGCGCCACCGCAGCGCCTCCGCGCGAAGCAGACGCGCGTGCCCCCGCTCATGCGCCTCGGCGCCGAGCGCCACGGCCCGATCCGCGCACAGGAGCACCCCTGCGAAGTCGTTGCCTCCGAGCGCCTTCTTCGCGGCCTCCACGTAGAAGGACACAGCCCGGCGCTTCTCCCCTCCGCGCTCGAGGTGCTCGGCCAGCAGCCGCGCGTCGTTCTCGCCCGCCTTCTGGAGCCAGTCGGCCGCGAGCCGGTGGCCCAGAGCCCGATCCGCGTCGGTCAGCGTCGCGTACGCGGCCTCCTGGACCAGCGCGTGGCGGAACGCGAGCTCGGGCTCCCCGGGAAACCGCGACTGCGCGCGCTGCGACACGATCTCGCGTCGGACCAGCTCGTCCAGCCAGTCCTCGAAGCCCGTCGGGGCCCGCGCCGCGCCGAGCAACGCCGCCGCCCCACCGCGCCAGAAGGTCCGCCCGAAGACGGCGGCCGCACGCAGCACGCGCCTTGCCTCCGGCGCGAGGCGCTCGAGCCGCGCCTGCACCATCGCGACGACGGATCCGGGCGGCGCGTCCCCCTTGCCTTCGAGCGTGGCGCGAAGCAGCTCCTCGAGCGCGAACGCGTTGCCCGCAGCGCGCTCGACGACTGCGGCGACGACGGCCGGCGTCGCGCGATCGCCCAGGACCGCGGTCGCGAGCCGCTCCGCCGCGCGCCGCGTGATCTCTCCCAGCCGGATCTCCGCCGCGCCACGCTCCTCGAAGAGACCGGGGTACAGGTCGCGCACCTCCGGTCGCCCGAGGGCGAGCACGAAGAGCGGTCTGTCGGCCAATGTCCGCAGCGCCGCGTCGATGAACCGCACGGACGGCAGATCTCCCCACTGAAGGTCCTCGAGCACGAGCATCACCGGCTGCGAAGCGCACTCGCCCCCGAGCCAGTCCTCGAAGGCCCGCTGCATCTGGTCTCCCAGCAGCACCGGGTCGGCCCGCGCCGCTCGCAGCGCCACGCTGCCGTCCGGGAGCGGCGCGCCCGCCAGCTCGCAGAGGAACTCGCTGACGCGTTCCCGGTCGGGCTCCGCGATCCCGGCCGCGACGCGCGCGCGGATGCGACCCTGCTGGACGGACGGTGGGTCGCCCTCCTGCGCTCCTGCCGCGAGGCGGACGCACCGGCTCGCGAGGCGCAGCGGCGATCCGGAGTGGATCGCGTCGCCGCGCGCGACGAGGACCAGCGCTCCTCCCGAAGCCCGGATGGCGCGGACGATCTCGTGGCGCACGCGCGACTTGCCGATCCCGGGCGCGCCGGTCACGACGACGGCCCGCGCGACCGGCTCGGACACGCAGGCCGCCCACGCGCCTTGCAAGAGCGCGATCTCGGCGTCGCGTCCGACGCACGGCGTCGGTCGACCGAGGACCGTGCGGGCCGCGTCGGCCGACTCCCGCGCGCCGATCAGCACTCCCCCCTGCACCTCGAAGCGCTCGTCGAGCAGTCCCGCCGTGACGTCGTCGATGTGGATCGCGCCCTGCGCCGCGGCCCCGAGCATGGAGACCGCCCGGTCGATCGCCTCGCCCACCGGCACATGGCCCGTCGGATCGCCACGGCCCGTCGCCAGTGCAACCGGCGCTCCGGGTGCGACGGCCCCGAGCGCCAGTGCGAGGCGCGCGGCCCGGGCGGCCTGATCGGTCGCCGCGCCGCTCCCCTCGCCGCTTCGCTCGAGTGTCGCGATGCAGGACCCGTCTGCCAGCCCCTCGACCCTCGCCCCGAAGGGCCGCGCGGCGCGGCGCAGCGCTTCCGCCACTGCCGCCGCAGGCGGGATCGTCGCGGCGAGCGCGTCCACCGCGGCTCGATCGGCCGGGCCGGCCCCCCCGACCACGACGACGCACAGCAGCCGCAGCTCGCGCGCCGTGATCGACGCGGAGATCACGCTCGCGCGCACCGGCTCGGCTTCTCCGGCAGGCGCGACCGGGCCCAGCAGGTCGATCTCGCCTGCAACCGCCGCCGCGTCCGCCGGCCGCAGCGCCGCGTCCTTCGCGAGCATCCGCGCGGTCAGGTCCGACAGCGCCGGCGGCAGGTCCGGCCGTATCTCCGAGAGCCGCGGCGCTTCCTCGAGCAGCACCTTGGCGAGGAGCGCCATCGGGTGGTCCGCGACGAACGCCGGCCGCCCCGCGAGACACTCGAAGAGCACGCAGCCGAGCGCGAAGACGTCCGTCCGCGCGTCCACGGGATCGCCGCGCGCCTGCTCGGGCGACATGTACCCCGGCGTGCCCAGCAGCGATCCCGTCCGCGTCATCGAGATCGCGCCGCGCGCGATCCCGAAGTCGAGCACCTTCACCCGCTCCGGCTGCCCGCCCTCGAGGTACAGGTTTCTGGGCTTGATGTCGCGATGCACGATCCCGCGCCCGTGCGCCACGGTGAGCGCTTCCGCCACGGCCCGGACGAGCCCGATCGCCTGGGCCGCGGTCACCGGAGCATGGCGGAGCCGAACGGCGAGATCCTCGCCCTCCAGCCACTCCATCGCGAGCCACTGCTCTCCCTCTCCCGAGGTCCCGTGCGCGACGTATCGAACGATGCGAGGACCCCGAAGCTCCGCGAGGAGCCGGCCCTCGCGCATGAACCGCTCCGCTTCCTCGGGCGACCGTCCGTGCAGGACCTTGACGGCGACCGGCCCTCCCGTGGTCCGATCGATCGCGCGGTACACGATCCCCATTCCCCCTTCGCCCGCCTCGCGCTCGATCTCGAAACGATCGGCGAACGTCGTCCCTGGGTGCATTTGAGCCAGTTTCGCCTACTCGCCCGACAATCGGGACACCAGCTCTGCCCGCCTCGGCTCCGGCACGCCCTCGTACACGAGCACCTCCGTGCCGTCCCACTCCACGCCGATCGCGCCTTCGCGGGAGGTCCACCGAACGGCACCGGGCGGCGCCGCAGTCCTGCGCGGGTTGCCGTAACTCTCCTCGACCAGCTCGGCGTACGCGTCCGCCCACTCCTCGGCGTCCCGCTCGGAGTCCCACGCGGACTTCCAGACGAGCATCATCCCGTCGCCCGTTTCCCACACGCCGACCGCGTCCCCGTCCCAGCCGGCAGCCGCCGCATCCGCCCGGTTTCGCGGGAGATGCCGGCGGAGCACCGACCGCATGCCCAGCTCGCCGACCGAGTCGTGCAGGATGCGCCTGTCGCTTCCCTCACCGATCGGTTCGGCCGGGACCGTGACGGTCGTCGGCCGATCGGACGGATAGCGCTCGGGATGCAGGAGCTGCTCGGAGGACTGCGGCGGACTGCCGTATGCACGGTCCACGGCGCTCCACCCGCCCCGCCTGTGGAGCCGCTCGACGATCCTTCCTCCCGCGACGTACGGCAGCGAGATCCGCGCCGACAGCCACTCGGGCGTGCCCTCGTCCGACAGCGCGCCGATCCGATCTTCGAGCCGGTCGAGATGCCTGGAGAAGCTCCCGCCGCCGTCCCACTCGAAGGCGACCTTCGTGGCATCCCCTTCCGCGAGCGCGCGCCGCGCCAGCTCCTGATCGCTCGTCAGCTCTCCCTTCAACAGGGAATCGAGGTCGTGCTTCTGATCGACGAGCGCGTGTGCGACCTCGTGCGCGAGCGCTTCGCCGTACGCGGGATCGCGCCCGACGATCGCGCCCCACACCTCGAGCAGGTCCGATCGGAACGCCGGCCGGTCGACGACGTAGAGCTTGCGTTCGCTGGTCAGGTAGTACCCGGCCGGATCGTCGCCGTAAGTCCGGCGCTCCCACGCGGCCAAGTCGAAGTCCCAAGGAACGAGCCCGATCTTCCCCCAGGCGCGCTGCCGACGCGCGATGGAGCCCGAGGCGACGTCGTCCGCAAGATCGCGTTCGACCGCCGCCCGCAGATCGCGAGCGCGCTGCAGCTTCACGCGAACCGGCCGCGTGGGCCACGTCTCGCGGATCCGCGCCACCTCGGCGACGAGATCCACGACGACGTCGCGATCGATCTCGCCCCACGCGACGACCTTGTGCTGGCAGCTGACGAGACCCACGAGGAGGATCCACCGCACGTCGCTCACTCGATGATCGAATCCGTGACCGCGATCGGCGTGTCGTCGTGGTTCGAGATCTGCGGGTAGGTCGGATACCAGGAGCCGCCGAGGTTCTGCGTGATGGTCGATCTGTCGATCCGGATGTCGCCCGTGTGGTCGTTCGTGACGAAGAAGATCGCGCTGCCATGGGTCGTGACGTCGTTGCCCTGGATCTCGGTCCCGCACAGCGACAAGGTCATGGTGTTGCCGTCGTTGTAGATCGCGCCGCCGCTCCCGCCGCCGGGCGTGCCGGCCTGCGCGGGGTTGCCTCCGTTGCCGATGGCGTGGTTGTGCGAGAAGACGGTGTTGTAGATGGACCACGACACCCCGATGCTGCTGACTCCGCCGCCGTTCGCGCAGGTGTTGCCGAAGTCCTCGGCGCCGCCGAACGTGCTGTTCACGACGTGGACGGGGTTGCCCTGGAACTGGCTGAACACGCGGATGCCGGCGCCGCCCACGTCCGGCCCGACATCGGCGCAGACGTTGCCAAAGAAGCGCGAGTTGACGACCTTGAAGCGTCCGCCGCGGACCCAGATGGCGCCGCCGCCGTCGAACTCCGTCTCGCCCCGCGAATCCGCGTCGATGAACGTCAGGTTCTGGACGGTCAGCTGGGGATGGTCCTGGTCCTGGCACTGCGGGGTCGTCCACACCTGCGCCTCGTCGCAGGTGTTCATGTAGAGGATGCGGGAGGTCCCCCCTCCGCTGAGCGTCACGAGCCCCGCGCCGTCGAGGACGATCCGCGGACCCGTGTCGTTGAAGACCTTCGCCGGCCTATCGAGCGTGATCGTGACCGGGTCGGGACCGCAATCGAACGTGATGACGCCTCCACGAGCGACAGCCTCGATGAACAGGTCGGCGGTGCAGCTCTCGGCCGTCCCCGTCCCAACGATCGTCGTCGGCACGGAGACGTCTTCGAGCCCCGCCTCCGCGGGGATCTCGCAGGCGGCCTCCTCGGTTCCCGCGCGCGGCCCGTCCTCGGGGTCCGTCAGCGGGTTCGGGACGTCGACGCCGGAATCGGAGTCCTCGGTGCCGCAAGCGACGAGCGCCCCTGCGGCGATCCACGTCCCGATTCGAAGCAGCCGCATTCACCCTCCTGACGTTCGCGAACCGCCGGGGAAGATTATAGGCTCGCGTCGTGCCCGTCGACGTCCTCCGATGCCCCGACTGCGGCGCGACGCTACGGTCCGTGAAGGGAATCCCTCCGGCGTCGTGCAACTTCTGTCACGCAGTGCTGCGCTTCGCGTCCGGTCAGGCCTCCGCGCCGCAGGGCATGGAGGACGTCGTCGAGCTGATCCGCAAGGGCCAGAAGATCAACGCGATCAAACTGTATCGCGAGCGCACGGGCGCGCGCCTCGCAGAGGCGAAGGACGCGGTGGAAGAGATCGAAAAGGGCCTGAACCCGTGACGCGCCGAAGGCGCGTGGTCGAGGTGCCGCGCGCGCGGCCAGCGCGCTTCCTCACGGGCCTATCGGCCGTCCTCTTGCCGTCGCACGGAGCAGTGCCGAGCACGGCCGATGAAGTAGTCGATGCCCTTCCGCGACGAGGGGGACGCAGCGCGGGCGCGCGCCGACGCGCTCGAGCGCGAGCTGCAGGATGCCAAGGGCGAGATCGAGCGGCTGCGCGCGGGCAAGCCGCCGCCGGCCGAGCCGCCCCGTGCCCGCAGCGCCGCCTGGTCGCCCGGGGCCTGGGCCGCCTTCGCCATCGCGTTCGCCGCGCTCGGAATCGGGATGCAGTCGCTCGATCCCGACCCCCCCACCGACGTGCTGCTTCCGATCGTCGGCGCCTGCCTCCTCCTGGCCGTCGTCGGGACGATCGCAACCGCGATGCTCTCGCTCCGGCATCGAGCCGGACTTCACGAGGCGCTGGTCGTGTCCGGCGTGAAGCGAGTGGGACCGGACGGCGTCGCCCGCGGCTACCGCGTGATCGGTCCGGGCGGCATCGTCGTGCGCCGACCGATCGTCGAGCGTGTCGACCGGCTCGACCTCACGCCGGTCCACAGGCCGTTCGAGCTGCCGAACATCTACACCTCTGATGGCGCCGTCCGCATCGAGGCGGTCGCGACGGTCGCGATCGCCCGGTCCCCGCCGCGCATCTACCACGCAGTCGAACGGTTCCTCGGCCGCTCGGCCGAGGAGGTCGCGGCGGTGGGCGTCCAGACTCTCGAAGGCGTCCTGCGGTCAGCCACCGCCCCGCTGACGACCGCCGAGGTCGCGACGTCGCCCGAAGCGTTCGTGCGGCACGTGCTCGAGCTCGGCCAGCACGCCGGCGACGACCTGGGGCTCGTCCTGGGCCTCGAGGTCCTCCGGGTCGAGATCCTCGCGCGCCCTCGTAGCTGATATCCTTTCCCTCATGCGAACTTCGTTCCCGATCGTCCTGCTCCTGGCCGGCTGTGCGTCGAAGGGGTTCGGCGGCGACGGTGGCGGCGGGGACTCCGACTCGGACGCCGACGCGGACGCAGACGCCGACACGGACTCCGACACCGACGCCGACTCGGATTCCGACGGCGACACGGACACGGGCGCCGGCGCGGGCGAGCCCTGCGAGACCTCGGACCTCGCGGACACGACCGCGCTCTACGACTTCCTGATGGAGCAGCGCCGTTCCTACGGCGGAAGCGACGGCATCCACGGCCGGCACGACCGCTGGAAGGGCATCCCCTGGGTCGGCGAGTACCACACCAACACGACCTTCCCCGACGTCTTCGATCTCGACTCCGCCCTCGCCGCCCGCGCGCAGGCCGAGGCCGACCGCCTCGCAGGCGGCGGCGCGCCCGCGGGCGAGGAGTGCACAGGCCAGTCGATGAACCAGCGCTCCTTCTGGGACGACGCCATCAACACGGCCGACTGGCGCATCTCCTTCGCCGAAGAGGCCGGCGACTGGGACGTGGACGACGGCGGCGGATTCGGCGGCACGGACCCGGCCTTCGCCCTGCACCAGTCCAACGGCACCTCGCGCCTCGGTTTCCACTACCACGACTTCGGCGGCGACGGCCCCGTCATGACCCACATGGGCATCGGCGTGTCGTGCGCGGGCGAGACGACCTGGTGGGTGCTGCAGATGGGGGAGTAGCCCGGACTCACATCACGCCGAGGATCTCCGACCAGATCGCCTCGTAGACGAACGACATCGACCAGCCGTCCGCGATGCGCGCGTCCCGCGGACAGTCGACGCCGTCGATCTGCGTGTCGTCGCCGTCAATGCAGCGGTCCACCTCCTGGTCGCCGTCCGTGTCCTCGAAGATCTCGAGCCCGTCGCCGTCGAGGTCGATGTCGGGTTGCGTCGGCGCGACCTCGATGAGGAAATCGAAGCCGACGACCAGCAGGTCCAGGAGCGTTCCCGGAAGGCCGGGGATCCCGAAGTCCAGCGGGACGTCCTTGAGCGTTGACGCCGGGCCGACGCCGCAGACGAGGCCCTCGGTCAGCGTGTCGATCCGCGAACCGAGCGTGTCGTCGTTCGCGACGGCCGTCATCGACGCCCGCGCCATCGCGAGCGTCACGTCGACGTCGCCGAGCGCGAACGCGAACGAGAGGTCTCCTTCCTCGGTCGACAGGTCGCCGGCCACGATCCCCTTTCGACACCGATCATATCCGAGTCCCGGATCGCAACTGGTCAGGCACTGGCCCAGTCTGGGGCCGAGAAGAGGTAGAACCGCCCTCCATGTGGAGCACGCCCATCGGGAGGCTGCGCGTCGTCGGGCTCGCGGAAGGGGTCAGCTACCTCGTCCTGCTCGGCGTGGCGATGCCGCTCAAGTACTTCGCGAACATGCCACAAGCGGTGAAGGTGGTCGGCTGGATCCACGGCGGCCTGTTCGTCCTCTTCTGCGTGGCTCTGCTGCTCGCGATGCTGTCTGCGCGCTGGTCGATCTTGCGCGCGGCCGCGGTGCTGCTCGCGGCGCTCCTGCCGTTCGGGACGATCGCGATCGACGGGCGCCTCAGGCGCGAGGACCAGGCGCTGCGTTCCACTTAGCCATTGGCTTGCCCCGTTGTGCCAGCGCGGCTCACCCGAATCCGCAATGAGCTCGCGGCAACTTGGCTGGCATGCGACTTGTAGCAACCGCGTCCATGCGCGCCACCCTCTTCGCGATCCTCCTCTTCGGCTGCGGCGCCAGGATGGAGCGGATCGCGCCTGGCGGCGACGCGGACGTGGACTCCGACTCCGACTCCGACTCCGACTCCGACTCCGACTCCGACTCCGACTCCGACACGGGCGGCCTCGGCTTGCCCTTCCGGCCCGAGCAGGTCTGCGGCATTCCGGCGCTCTTCGGGCAGGAGCCGGGATCGATCCGAGTCATGGGCGTGGACCGCGGGTGCGAGGTCCTGCGCTGCGACGTCGTGGACGAAGGCTCGCGGATCGACCTGCGGCCGACGACGCGGCCACCCGAGGGGGACATCGACTGCGCGCCGGTGCCGGCCTGGGTCGACTGCCCGGTGGAGACGCCTCGAGACGGACCGACGCTGATCACGGTCTGGGGCGAGCCGATCGGAAACTGGTGCGGCTGCAACGTGTGCGACTGCGACGGGATCTTGCCCGAATGCTTCCAGCTCCCCGCGGACCCGGTCCCCGAGGAATGCGATCGCTGGCGCGGCGCGGAGCCGTACCGCGCCTGCTTTCCCGAGGCCGCCCCCGCGAACGACGACGCCGAGATCGTCGCGACCCAGCCTTGCACCTGCGCCGTCGTCGACGCCGGGTGCGAGGTGTTCGAGACGGACGCGGGACTGTCGTTCTCTCCGCGCTTCTCGAACTGCGGGACCTGCGAAGCCTGCATGGACTTCGATCTGGTCTGCCACCTCTACGATCGGGAGCCCGGGGCGGTGGATGTCTCCATCGCGCCAGGCGCCCTGCGGGCGACGGTCCAGGTCGACTACGGCGCGGAGCCCGGTCCTCTCGTGTGCCAGGAGCTCCTCGACGGCTGACCGGGGACTTTCCGCAGTTTAGTTGCCACTTCGAATCGAGGTTGCGACTTTACTCAAATGCCGACCGCGTCGGACGACCTTCAGACCTTCAATCGCTCGGCTTTTGCTGGGCGCACCCCCACTCGGACCTCCGACGGATGGGTCATCCACCAGGCCACGGCGGTCCACGGTGCCCGCGACCTGCGCGACGCGCTCCTGCGGATGGTCCTCGCCACGGCGGCCGATCAGAGCATCGAGCGGACCGTGCTCTCGGGGAGCTTCCCGCGTCTGTCCGCCGCGCGGGTCCGCCGCGAAGTCGAGGCGCTCGGCCGGGTCCTGCGGCCCGCGCTCGCGGATCGGCTGGGCGTCGTCGGCGTCGCGGCCGACGGCGAGTGCGTCGTTCCGGATCGGCCGGAGACGCGGCGCTTCGCGGCTCCCCTGCTCGCCGCGCTCGGTGGCGCCGACCCTGGCCGGATCTCGGGCCGATCGGCCCGGCCCTCGCGCAAGCTCTTCGCGGTCCTCGCCGCGCTCCTGGACGCGTGGCTGCGCCGCGAGCCGCCCCTGCTCGCCCGGGACCTCGCCCGGCGCGCGGGCTGCAGTCACCCGACCGTCGCGGCGGCGATCGCCCGCATGAAGGGTCGAGGCGAGATCGAAGGCGCGCCCCGGCGCCGGGTCGCGCTGGCGGACCTGCCGGCGGAGTCGCTGCGGGAAGCCGCGAGCCTCGATGAGATCCTGCGGCGTCCGCGTGCATTCGCCGCGACTTCGGGAGTGGTGGAACCGGAAGCGCTCCTGCGGCGCCTCATGCGTTTGCGCCCCGACGGCGTCGCGCTCGGAGGCGCCGCGGCGGCCATGCGCCGCGATCCCGTCATCGACTTCCCCCGGCTTCCCCGCGTCGACGTCGTGCAACCGGGCGGCGATCTCGCCTGGATCGAGAAGATGGACGTTTCGCTGCGACCCACCGCGCCACAGGACCCTTCCGCCGTGCTCGTCGTCCGCGATCCCCTCTCACCGGCCGAGGCGGACGCCCGCGAGCCGCTCCCGCTCGCATCGCCGACGGACACGCTGCTCGACCTCTTCGCGCTCGGCGCGGCCGAGGCAGCGTCAAATCTGGCCCGCAATCTGCGGGGAGGCGCCTGACGCTCCTGCTGCTATCCTCTCCGCCCTACGGGGGAAAGGGAGGCGGGACCGTGACCTTGGCGAGGGGCTTGGGCGTGTGGGCGAGGTGTGCGTCGTTCGTGATCGTATGTGGCTGCGCGGGCAGCGGGCCCGGCGGCGGGGGCGGCGGATCGGCGCGGTGCGGCGACGGGGAGCGCGACGACACTGAAGAGTGCGACCTCGGGGCCGCCAATCACGACCTCGGCCAGTGCAAGTCGGACTGCACTTCGCAGGAGTGCGGGGACGGATTTCTCGGACCGGGCGAAGGATGCGACGACGGGAACCTGGTCCCGGATGACGCCTGCGGCGCGGACTGCGCCCCGCCCAGCTGCGGGGACGGCATCGTGCAGACTCCGGAGGCCTGCGACGACGGCAACGACGTCGAGGACGACGCCTGCACGAACGCGTGCGCGTCGCCCTCGTGCGGCGACGCCATCCGTCAAGACACCGAAGACTGCGACGACGGCAACGCGGTGGAAACGGACGCCTGCCTCGCAACCTGCGTCGACGCGAGCTGCGGTGACGGGTTCGTGCACGCGGGCGAAGAGGCGTGCGACGACCAGAACGCGTCGAACGAGGACGAATGCGTCGGCTCCTGCGAGGACGCGCGCTGCGGGGACGGCTACGTGCACGACGGCGTGGAAGCGTGCGACGACCGGAACTTCGATGACACGGACGATTGCCTGTCCACGTGCGAAGCCGCGAGCTGCGGGGACGGCGAGGTCTGGTCGGGCGTCGAGGCCTGCGACGACGGCGTCAACGACGGCGCCTACGACGGGTGCATGCCGGATTGCGAGAGTCTCGGGCCGCGCTGCGGCGACGGCGATCTGAACGGGGTCGAGTTCTGCGACGACGGCAACGCCGTGGAAGACGACGGGTGCGCCTCGGACTGCACGCGGGCGGCCGACGTCCTGTGGACGCAGAACTGGGGAAACGCGGACACGCAGGCCGCCTACGCCGTCGACACGGACGCGAGCGGCAACGCGTACGTCGTGGGGATCGGGATGGGCGCGACCGATTGGGACATCCTCGTCGTCAAGTACGATCCCGACGGGTCCGTGGTCTGGAGCCGGACGCAGGACGGCTCGGCGCTCGACGCGTGGGACGAAGGCTTGGGCGTCGCCGTCGATCCGAGCGGCGACGTGATCGTGTCCGGCTGGATCGACGGAGTGCTCGACGACTTCACCGGGGACCTCTCGGGAGGGCACGCGTGGGTCCGCAAGTACGACCCGGACGGCAACGTGCTCTGGACGCGCGCCGAGGTGACGACCGGCGCGGCCATCGACGTGACCGCGCTGCCGGACGGCCGCTTCGTCCTCACGGGCTACGAGGAGGGCGCCGGCAGCGACCTGGACTTCTGGACCGCGAAGTACGAGGCGGACTCCACGCCGATCTGGACGCGCGTCGTCGACGGAGGCGCGGGAGACCAGGACGCGGCGCGCGCCGTCGCGGCGGCCGCCGACGGGAGCCTGGCTGTCGTGGGAGCGACCGCGACGGGCGCCGGGACGCTCGACGGGTGGCTGCGCAAGTACGACGCGGACGGGAACGTGCTGTGGACGCGAACGTACGACCGCGCCGGCGAGGACGATTCCATCACGGCCGTGGCCATCGACGGCGCCGACGACTCGATCTTCGTCGCAGGGTACGACACCGACGACGGCGTCGATTTCCGCACCTGGCTGCGCAAGTACGACGCCGACGGGACGGCCCAGTGGACCGAGACTTTCGACGGCGACTACGGCGGCATCGACTACGCCTCGGGCCTCGCTGTGGACACGAGCGGCGACGTGATCGTCGCGGGCGCAGAGGAGACGGGAGACTTGAACCTGGACGCCTGGGTCCGCCGGTACGACGCCGACGGCGAGGTGCTCTGGACGAACGTCTACGACGAGGCCGGCTTCGACGACCTGGCGACCGACGTTGCGATCGACGCGGACTCGGACCTGCTGGTCTGCGGCTACGTCGCGATCGACGACGTCGATTTCGCCGACCTGTGGCTCCGAAAGTACGGACCCTAGCCCGCTCGCAGCTTCACTCCTGAGCGGCCGCCATGGCGCGGTCGATGTCGTCGACCTGCAGGACGAGGATGGACTCTGCGCCGGGTTCGCTCGACAGGCCCCAGGCGTGGGCGATGTTCACGCCGCACATCGCGAGGCGGTCGGTGGTCTTGGCGAGCTCGGCGGGGCCGCTGGCTTCGTGCAGCACGAGGGCACGGGACTCGAAACAGGGATAGCCACGTGCGCGCAGGGTCTCGCGGGTCCGGTCGACTTCGTCCACGAGGATGCGCACGACCGCGATCCCGGCCTCGATGGACTGGCACATCCCCTTGACGCGGACGCCGGCGTCCGCGAGGCACCAGGCGAGGGCCGCGAGCATCCCGCGGCGGTCCTCGATGACGACGGTGAAGACGCTCTCGACTCTCATCGGTCTGGGTCGTCGCGCCACGGCTTCCATGGGCCGGACTAGATGCATGGGCCGGGCCGTCGCTCAGGGCCCCCGGACGGAGCCGGCACGCCGCATGCAGTACCAGGGGGGTCGGGGAGCGTCCTCGGGCGCGGAAGGAGAAAGAACCATGGAAAGCACCTCTGCCCAGGCCCGGAGCCCGGACGAGCCCGCCACCGGCGCCGGCATCGATCGCACCGAGGCACAGCGCTCACGTTTGCGCACGCTGCTGGCGCGGATGCAGGCCGAAACGTCCCGCCTGCCGGATCCCGCGCCGGGCGGCGACGACCTGCGCGCGTCCGTCGCCGAGCTCGCCGGAGTCCTCGCGCTCGGGCCCGAGCTCGAGGTCCGTTCGTGCCCCGTGTGCAAGGGGGTCTGCATGCGGACGGCGACGCTGTGCGGGTCCTGCTGGACGAGGCTCACGCCATGATGCGCTTCGGACGCGGCTGGCAGGAGGTCGCCGAGCGCCGGAAGGCGCGACGGGAGCGCGAGGACTCGAGCCGGCGCCTGCACGACGTCGTCCCGAAGCTCGAGCGTTTCCACCTCGAGGTGAGCGTCGAGCGCGAGGGCGTGGTCCTGATGGGAACCGCCCACGTGCGTCGCTTCGTGGTCGCGAATGCGCCCGCGCTCTTCGTGCTGCCCTGCACGGACGAGGACTGCAAGGACGGGGGACACGACGTGACGGACGGCGTCGTTCGCTCGTTGCAGAACTCCCTCGAGCGGTTCGACATCGTGAATCGATGCAACGGGCAGATCGGGTCCACGTCCTGCAAGCGGGTCATGCACCTCGCCGGCGCGGCGGGCTATCGCGCCTAGCCCGGCTGCCCCATCCGCCGCAGGAATCGCCAGTGCGAGGCGAGGGCGCCGAAGGCTCCGCGGTGCGCGACGTAGGGCGCGCCGAGATCGGAGCAGGCCTTCTCCACGACCTTCGAGAGAGCCGGGTAGTGGACGTGGCAGACGCGCGGGAAAAGGTGGTGCTCGACCTGGAAGTTGAGACCCCCGAGGTACCACGTCAAAAGCCAGTTCCCCCGCGCGAAGTCGGCGGTCGTCGAGAGCTGGTGGACCACCCACCCGCTCTCCACGCGCTGCGACCCGGCGACGGGAACGGGGAAGCTCGCCTCCTCGATGCAGTGCGCCATCTGGAAGACGACGCTGAGCGTGACGCCGACCACGATGGAGCTGCACGCGTAGAAGAGGAGCACGTGCCACCAGGTGTGCAGGATCATGGGGATCACGAGCGCCCACGCGAAGAACGCGACCTTCCCGGCGCACAGCTGCGCCAGCCGCCAGCCGCGGGGCCTGGGGAAGCGGTTCTGTGCGACGCGCCCCTGCGTCACGTCGCGAATGTCGTCGACCAGGTGCCACTTCACGTAGAGGAATCCGTAGAGCACCCAGAGGTAGAACTGCTGGAATCGGTGGACACCCCGGCGGCGCTGCGACGGCGCGAGCCGGCCGAGGGGGCCGAGCTCGATGTCCGCGTCCGCGCCGGACATGTTCGGGTAAGTGTGATGGAAGTGGTTGTGCTTCCAGTGCCAGATGTACGAGCTCGCGCCGAGCAGGTCGAGCGTGCTCCCGAGCAGCCGGTTGACCGCGGGCCTCTTCGAGTAGGCGCCGTGGTTCGCATCGTGCTGGATGCCGAAACCGATCCCGGCGACCGCGAGGGCCAGGGAAAGCGAGAGCGGGATCGCCAGCCACACGCTCGAGACCACGAAGACGAGCAGCGCGTACGAGCCCACGAACCACGTCAGGAGCATCGCCGTCTTGAGATACATCTGCGGACTGTCCCGCGGCGACAGCCCGCTTCTCTCGAAGTACTCGTCGACGCGCCGCGCGATCTCGCGCTGCAGCACGCTGTCCGCGGGGAACTTCGGCCGGACCCAGCGGGCGTCCGGTCGCGGCTGCGCTTGCGCCGTCACGCCTGGCCGACGACCCGACGCACGGCGAGCCGGAGCTCGTCGACGTCGACGGGCTCCTCGAGGATGGTCAGGCCGCGCACGCGCTTCGCGTTCTCGAGAACGAGCCCCTCCGTTGAGGCCGCGACGAGGATGATCGGAGTCGCTCCGGCGACGCTGCGCAGGCCGAAGAGCAGATCCATGCCGGAGGCGTTCGGGGTCCGCGCATCGGAGACGATGACGGCGAAGGGCTCGCCGCCGCCCTCGCGACGCAGCGAGGCGCGGACCTGATCGAAGAGGTCCTTCGCGCTCTTCGCCTCGACGACCGTGTACCCGTCGGCCCGCAGCTCGGAGATCATCCGACCCCGCAGCAACGCGTCGTCCTCGGCAACGATCACGCGCGGGCCCGCGGGAAGCGGCAGGGCGGCCCGGAGATGCTCGACCGGCACGCCCGCTCCCGTGACGTCCTCCACGCGCTCCGCGAGAACACTCATGCGAAACCTAGTTATTGCACGGGTCGTGCCGCAAGGTCACGCTTGCAGCGCACCTGGGAGGCACCGGTCCTCGCCCTGGAGAAACTGGGCTGAGAGAAATGGACGCGCCTGCCCCGAGTTCTGCTGACGGTGACATGCATTCGTGACGAGGCTGCTTTGGGTAACATTGACGACGAGCTGGTAACACCAATACTTTCATGTGAGTACGTGGCCATGTCAATTATTATCATGCCCATGAGGCCGCTCGGCGTCGAATAGTTCGTCTGTTGGTGACATTTTCTGGCGAATTCGCCGGACGGTCAGGGCTCCCGCGGGCACAATGGGGCAGATGGCGGCGCCGCAACCGCTCCCGACGCTCCCACTCGAGATCCTCCTCGTCGACGACGAGCCGGGCCTGCGCGCGCGCGTGGGCGAGGCGCTCTCGGACGCGGGCCACACGGTGACCATGGCCTCCGACGGCGCGGAGGCCATGGAGCTGACCTCGAGGCGCGACTTCGATCTGGTCGTGACGGACGTTCGCCCGCCCAAGGTCGACGGCTTCGCGATCCTGCGCGCCCTGCGGGCCGATTCGCCGGGAACCGACGTGATCCTCATCACCGCCTACGGCACGGTGTCGGACGCGGTCACCGCCCTCAAGGAGAGCGCGATCGATTACGTGACGAAGCCGTTCGAGCCGCAGACGCTCGTTCGGATCGTGGCGGGGCTCGCGGAGCGGCGCATCCTTCGCGCCGAGCTCGAGCGGGCACGCGCGCGGCTCACGGCGGTCGACCCGCACACGATCGTGGTCGGGGGCTCGAGAGCCATGATGCGGCTCTTCGAGCGGATCGACGCGATCGCGGACAGCGACGCCGCCGTCCTCGTCACCGGCGAGAGCGGTACGGGCAAGGAGATCGTCGCCCGGATGATCCACGACCGGAGCGTCCGGCGCGGCCGCCCGTTCGTCGCGGTCAACTGCGCCGCGTTCCCGCAGTCGCTGCTCGAAGCGGAGCTCTTCGGCCACGAGAAGGGCTCGTTCACTGGAGCGGTGCGCAGCCGCGTCGGCCGATTCAAGTCCGCCGACGGCGGCACGCTCTTCCTCGACGAGATCGGCGAGATCCCGCTCGAGGCGCAGCCCAAGCTCCTGCGCGTGCTGCAGGACGGCGCGTTCGAACCGATCGGGACGAACACGACCGTGCAGGTGGACGTCCGCGTGATCTCCGCGACGAACCGGGACCTGCGCGCGCGGATCGCCGAGGGAATGTTCCGCGACGATCTGCTCTACCGCCTGCGCGTGGTGGAACTGCAAGTCCCGCCGCTGCGGGAACGATCGGGCGATCTCCCGCTCCTCGTCGAGCACTTCCTGAGAAAGTACGGCCGTCCGGGAGAGGACCCGCCGGCGCTTTCGCCGCAAGCCTGGACGGCGTTGCGTCGGCACCCGTTCCCGGGGAACGTCCGCGAGCTGCAGCACGCGATCGAGCACGCCTGCGTCCTTTCGCGGCGCGGAGACATCCGGATCGACCACCTGCCTGACGAGATCCGGGGGACGGGCGACGACTCCCCGGCCACCGACGGCATCCGTTCGCTCGTCCTTGCGCTGCGCGACTTCGAGCGCGAGTACCTGCTGCGCGCGCTCGAGCTCGCCGGCGGCGAGCGTCAGCGCGCGGCCGACCTGCTGGGCATCACGCGCAAGTCCCTCTGGGAGCGTCTGCGCCGCTACGGCCTCGGCCGGCGCCGCTCCGCCGCGGCGCGGGCGCGAACGCCCGGCTCCCGCGCTCCTGCGGCGCCGGCATTGCGCGGCCCGCGCCGCTGAAGGCGCTCGGGCCGACTGATAGCGAGTCGACCGACCAGACACTGACCGAGCGGGGCCGGGTGCTATGCTCGCTTGCGATGGGCGAGCCGGCTCGAGTCGAAGAATCCCCCTACGTGGAATCGACGGCCGGAGTCTGCGGTGGCCGGCCCAGGATCCGGGGAACGCGGATCCGGGTCTCGGAGGTCGCCTGGCGCTATGTGTACGCTGGGGAGGCGCCCGACGAGATCCTCGAAGCACACCCGCATCTCACGCTCGCTCAACTCCATGCGGCGCTTTCCTACTACTACGCACGCCGCGGCGAGATCGACGAGGAACTGCGCGCGGACGACGCGCTCGTCGCCGAGATTCGCCGTCGCTACGCTCCCGATCTCCGTCGAGCGTGATCGCCCTCTACTCCGACGAGAGCGTCGACCGCCGAGTCGTCCAGGGCCTGCGCCGTCGCGGCGTGGACGTGCTGACCGCCGACGACGAGGGAATGCTCGGAGCATCCGACGAGGACCAAATGCGCCACGCAGTCGAATCGAGCCGAGTCCTGCTGACCTCCGACGTCGATCATCTGGTCCTGGCCCATCACTGGTCCGAGAAGGGCAAGCCGCACGGCGGCATCGTGTTTCTCCACCAGCGTGCGCTCTCCGTCGGCCGGGCCATCTTCGGGATCGACGCCATGCTGCGAGCGGTCCCCGACGAGGCATTCGCGAACACGGTCCGTTTCGTGACGGCGCCGTGAGAGAGCGACGCCGCGGTCTTCGCGCAACTCGCTTGATTGCACTCGCAGTGTTCGTTTGGGGCAGCGCCGCGCAGGCTCGTGCCATCCAGCTCGACCTCGACGCCGCGCTCTCGATCCCAGCATGGGATTCCTCGCATGGCTTGCCCGTGGGCCCAGGGCTTCAGGCCGGTGCGCTCGCCGGCGTCGCGCAGGATCTCTTTCTCGGCGGCCGGCTGGGCGCTCGCTTCAACGAGGCCGGCTGCGACTCGTGTCTCTCCCAGTTTGCGTTGCTCTCGTTGCCGGTTCATGCGGTGCTTCGGTACTCGGTGGTCGTCGACGGCCCGGTGAAGGGGTTCGGCGACCTGGCTTCCGGAGTCGTCGTCCATCGACGCCTCACAGGGAGCGAGTGGTCGCCGAACACCGTCCGCTGGCAGACCAGTGGCACCGCTCAGATCGCTGCCGGTCTCAGCTTGCCCGTCGCACGTGGGCTGCGCGCGCGTCTTGGCACAGCGTTCGAGGTCTCCTACGGAGGAGGCGGCGACATCTGGGAGGAACGAGACGTGCCGCGCTTCGTCCTCCTCTTCATCGGTTTGGGCGCCGACTACGACAGGCAGCCAAATGGTGAATCTCGGAAACCCGGACGGAGTTCATCATCCCGCCAGAAGGTCCAGCGTCCACACTCCGTGGGGATCTGCGAGGCGCACCTTGCGCGATCCCGGGGCGACCGTCTCGAACCGCGCTCGGCGTCGGGATGCGGCCTCGGCGAGATCCTTCGGCAACGACGCGTACCCGCCGCCGCCCGGATGCCAGGCGTGCAGGCGTGCGCGCGCGAGGGGACGGCCGCTCGCGCGATCGACGAGAGAAATCTCCAGCGGCGCGTGCACGGGGACGAGCGGCTGCAGGCCGCCGGGGACGGGCGGCGCCGCCCGGTACCGCACGGCGCCCACGCGCGAGGCCCGGACCCTGATCTGCGCGATCGGCCGGCCGTTCACCCCGGCGACGACGCGAGACGCGCGAGGTCCGCTCAGTGCGATCTCGATCCGCTCGACCGTGGAATCCACGAACCGGCTCGCCGCGCTCTCCTGCGACGCGAGCGGTCCGACGACGGGCCAGAATTCGAGCGCGGGACGGACCTCGGCGCGAACCCCGGGCGCCTCGAGCACGCCGAGCACCGGGTAGCGGCGGTCGATCGCGTCGTCCAGCAGGCCAGCCGGCAGTCCCAGGTCCGAAAGGACTGCCGCGAGATCGGCGCGCATCCACGACGGAGAGGCACACTCGTCGTGCAGCCTCTCCCCGTGATCGGCGAGGGGCGTCCCGTAGCGCTTCGTGGCGAGACGGGCGACGAGCGCGCGCCACACCAGCGCGGCCGCGAGCCAGCAGTCCGACGTGGGCTGGGCCTCGACTGCGCGCAGCTCGACGAGGCCCAGGGGCACCAGCTTCTCGAGGTTGATCTCCGCGCGGTGCGTGTTGCCCGTCACGTCGCAGTGCAGCGGCGCGAGGGAGGCATGGACCTCTCCCACCGTCACCTCCCGAGAGCGGGCGCGGATGCTCCCGACGGCGATGCGAAGGTCCCGTAGCCGGTCGGCTCCGCTCTCGTCCACCCGGGGCGCCTGCGACGTCGCGCCGGCGGACATCCCCACGAGTGCGTACGAGAGCGACGGGTGGTTGTGGACGTACGCCACCAGCTCGGCGAGCAGCGCCGGCCGCCGGACGAACGGACTGCGCGCCAGCGTCGGGCCTCCGAGGGTGACGTGCGCGCCGCCGCCGGAGCCGACGACGCGCCCGTTGTGCAGGACCCGGATTGCGGCGAGACCTGCCTCCTCGGCCGCGCGGTACGTCGCCGTGACGAAGCGCGACAGCTCCCGAAACGTCCGCGCCGGCGGGAGGTTCACCTCTACGACGCCGGGATCCGGCGTGACGTTCCCGACGAGCGTGCCCCGGGCGATCCGCAGGCACCACCGCGGCTCGTCCTCGCCCGCGTACTTGCGGCCCGGGACCTCTTCGACCTCGGCGCGCAGGATGCGCCCGAGCGCTCGAGCGAGCGACCGAGCCCGCGCGCGCTTGTCGTCGCCGAGGGGCTCGGACCGCCACTCGGGCGCGGTCGTCGACGCCACGGTGAACGTGGGCTCGCCGCCGGTGGTCAGGTCGAGCCCGGCTCTACCGAGCCGTGCGTCGACGCGCGCGCCGACCTCGATCAGCCCCGTCACGTCGGTTCTTCTCCGACGAGCACCTCGCGGATCGACAGTCGCGACGTCAGGGTCGCCTTCGCAGATCCCCGGAACGTCCCGGTCACCGGCGCTGCGCCGGCCGGCCGAACGCTCGCAGCGAGCGGCACGTAGCGCTCGTCGACCGCGAGGCCCGTCGTCGCGTCGAAGCCGCGCCACCCGGCCCCTGGAAGGTAGACCTCGGTCCACGCGTGCAGGTCGGGCTCCTCCGGCGCGCCCGGCGCGGCGAACCACCCGCTCGTGAACCGCGCCGGCAGCCCCACGCTTCGAAGCGCATCGGCCAGCAGGACCGTCACGTCGCGGCAGGCCCCGTGGCCGAGCGTGAGCGTCCGCCGCGGCGGGCGCGCAGAACCATCCACGCGCTTCTCGGATCGCACCAGCCCGTGGACCTCGCGGCAGAGCGCGCCGACGAACGCCACCGTGCCCGGGCCACTCGCGCCGAGCACCCGCGCGGCGAGCTCGCCGATCGGGTCCGGGTGCGGCCGGCGTCGGGCACGGCAGACCACGAGCGCCTGCGCGTCGTCGGGATCGAAGCGGACGGGAATCTCGACGGCGCCGGCGTCGAGCAGGAAGTCGTACGGGTCGCGCGCCGTCGTCTCGACGTCGGCACTGGCACGCACGTCGAGCGCAAAGGCCGGACCCTCGAAGACGCACGAGGCGACCGCGTTCCCCACCGCGTCGAGATGCCACCGCCGCGCGCACGCGGGCGTGACTTCGAGCGAGTAGCTCTCGATGCGGATCCCCGGATCCGCGCGCGGGCGAAGGCGGATCCGGTGCGTCTCGAGCAGGACGGGCTCGGAAAAACGGTACGAGGTCTCGTGCCGGACGCGAATGCGCATTGTCGTCGGGGGGAAGCCTAAGCCATCCCTCACTGCAGCGGGTGTGCGGACAGCCACTCGGCGACGAAGTCGCGAAAGGCGGCCGCCTTGCGTGGGACTTGCCGCGCCTCGGGCAGCACGAGGTACAGGTCGCCGGTCGGCTGGCACCAGCGAGCGAGGACGCGCACGAGCAGCCCCTGCGACAGGTCGCCCTTCGCGAGGAAGGTCGGCAGCCACGCAACTCCGACACCGGCGCGGACCGCCTGGTGGACGAAGAACATCTCGTCGCACCGGATGCGTCCCTGGATCGACACCTTCTCGGCGCCGTCCGGCCCGCGCATCTCGAAGGCGACCTCGTCGCGGAAGACGACCCAGTCGTGGCCGGCAAGGTCGGCCGGGCTGCGCGGCGTCCCGCGCCGGGCGAGGTACGTCGGCGACGCGAAGAGGGCGCCGGTGATCTGGCCTACCTTGCGCGCCGACAGCGAGGAGTCCTTCAGCTTCGATCGGGAGATCCGCAGCGCCGCGTCGAAGCCCTCGGCGATCAGGTCGACGAATCGGTTCGAAAGGCGCAGGTCGATCCGGATCGCGGGATGACGCGCCGCGAAGCGCGCGACGAGCTCCGGCAGGACGGCGATCCCGAGGTCCACCGGAGCGGTCACGCGCAGGTCGCCGGAGGGCTGCTCGTCGAGCTCCGCAGCGGCGCCGAGCGCTTGCCGAACCGCCGCGAGGGGCGAGGTGACCCGCTCCTGCAGCGCGAGGCCCGCGGTCGAGAGCGATACCTTGCGCGTCGTCCGGTGCACGAGGCGCACTCCGAGCGAAGACTCGAGCGCACCGATCGCGCGGCTCACGGACGACTTCTGCATGCCGAGCCGGCGCGCGGCCTCGGAGAAGCTCGCCGTCTCTGCGACTGCGACGAAGACCGCGAGATGATTGAGATCAGTCGTTCCATTCATGGAACGGTAGTTTGCCATGAAAGCCACTTGTTGCCCGCGGTGAACGTCGCAGATTGACCTCCATCGACGCGCCAACCCGCAATCACGAGGAGACGATCATGACGACTCGAGCCGGACAAGAGGTTCACCAGGGAATTGGATCGGCCGCTTCATCGGGCCTGCAATCGCGACTGACGACCACGGTCGCGCGGTGGGTATTCGCACTGCCCTTCGCCGCGTTCGGAGTCCTGCACTTCGCGGCCGGCGAGGCGATGGCCGGCATGGTGCCGGTCCCCGGCGGTGTCGTCTGGATCTACGCGACCGGTGCAGCGCTGGTCGCCGGGAGCGCGGGGATCATCACGGGCCGCCTCGGCAAGTGGGCCGCGTACGGGATCGCGCTCCTGATGCTGACGTTCATCGTCGGCGTCCACATCCCCGGCCTCGGCAACCCCGAGACGCAGCAGATGGCGATCGGCGGCTTGCTCAAGGACCTTGCCCTGATGGGCGGCGCCCTGACCTGGGCCGGGATCCTGGGGCAGACCGGTCGCTGACGGCTGGCGGTTCGCCGCATGGCGCCCCACACTCCGGCGCTAGGAGGCTGGTGTGAAACGGCGCCGTAGCGAGGGCGACGAGCCGTGGTGAGACCCGCGCCAGGCGGACCGAGGACCGACGAGCCGTACTCGACGTACGGAGAGGAGGCCGCAGGGAGCATGGCGCGGAGATTGCCCCGGATCGTCGGCCGCAGTAGGCGGCGTTTCACACCAGCCTCCTCTGTGCGCGCAACCCTCCTCCCGATCCTCCTCGCAGCCTGCATGCCCCTTCCGCCCGGCGCGCCCGAGCGAGCGCTCTACGGCGATCTGCGCCGCATCGTCGAGACGCGCGAGCGAACGGACTGGGTCGTGGACCGGATCGAGCTCGAGGAGGTCGCGCCGACGACGATGCAGAGCGCGTGTCGGACGACGCCCGAGATGCGGGCGAACCTTCGACGCTGGCTCGATCGCCGCATCCTCGCGGAAGGCGGGCCCGCCGAGGCCGCGTTCCGCCGATCCGGCGGAGACCTCGACGAGGTCGAGGACATCGTCACGCTCGAACGCGTCCGGCTCGTGCTGGACCACGCGGACCAGCACGCGCAGGCCGACTGCCCCTTCTGGTTGCAGCCCGACCCGAGCTTCGCGGGCGTGCAGTCCGACGCCGGCCGCTTCGTCCTCTACCTCGAGACGATGGGGGGCGGAGAGCTGTCGTGGAGCGAAGGGCGCGGGACGCTCGGCGGCGCCGGCGTGGGCCGCCTGCTCCCCGCCGTCGGCCTCGGCCAGCGCGCGACGCTGCTCTTCGGCGCGGAGGTCGGCGGAGGCGGCGCGCTCGCACGCGACGGGAGCGGCGGAATCCGAGCTTCGTTTGCCGCCGGCGTACCGCTTCTGTTGCGGCTCCAGTCGGCCACGCGCTTCTGGGACGTCGAGGTCGCCGGGACCGCGCGCGTCCCTCGAGGCGATCTCGATGCTCTTCGGCCCGGACTGCGCGCCTCGGTGGCGTCGGGCATCTCCGCGCTGCGCATCTCGTCCCTCATGCCCTACTTCGGTCTGTGGATCGGGTACGAGTACCTCCCGGCTGCCGACGGCGAGCCAGCCGTACAGGTCGCGCGCATCGGAAGCCGGTTCGGCGTCGACTGGGACCCGTAGACTGCGGCCACCGATCCGGGGGCTGCGCCGGGCCTTCTCGGCGTTGCCTTACTCGGCGTACGAAAAGTACGCCTCCGTCGGCCCCGCCTCCGAGGGCTCCGGCTCGCTCCCCGTCTCGCTGCCCTCGCGGTGCTCTCAGCAGCGCCTACAGTAGCCAGCCGCACATCGTGGTCGTATAGAGGGGCAATGATGGACAACGTCGCCCACGGCATCGTCTTGGTCCTCGCACTCGCCGGCTGCGGCGGGGCGGCCGCGACCTCGCCCACGCCAGCGTCGGAGCCCGAGGGCCGCGAGGTCCCCGACTTCCCGCAGGACGCCGCGAGCTTCGTCAACGGCGAGCCCTTCTCGCTGGTCGCCGCGCGCGGGGACGTCGTCCTCGTCGAGACCTGGCACCGGCATTGAGGCGGCTGCCGGGCGTCGATACCGGCGGTTGCCGCGCTGGTGCGACGCTTCGAGGCCCGGGGTCTCCGGGTCGTGGGAGTGACCGCCCACCCGACCGACGACGACGGGACGGAGGCGGAGGCCGTGGCCGAGACTGCGCGCGAAGAGGGGATGACGTGGGCGACGTTCCTCGATCGAGGCAGCGCGTGGGCGACGCCGGTCGCTCTGGACGAGCGCCCGCACTTCGCGATCGTCGACAAGCAGGGCCGCGTCGCCGCCGAGCACCACGGCCGCCTGACCGAAGGAACGCCCGAGTTCGACGGCCTCGCGTCGGCGATCGAGCGCGCGCTGGGTGGTTGAAGACGGCCAATCCCGGCCCTACAGTTCCCGCAAAGGAGCTCGCATGGAAACGCGCAACGTCGTGATCGTCGACGCCGTCCGCTCGCCGCTCGGGCGGGCGAAGAAGGGGTCGCTCATCCATACGCGCATCGACGACCTCGCGGTCCATGTCCTGAAGGCTCTGCTGGCGCGGACGAAGGTCGATCCGGGGACGATCGAGGACGTCGGCGTCGGCTGCGCGTTCCCGGAGGCGGAGCAGGGGATGAACATCGCGCGGCACCTGGTGCTGCTCGCGGACCTGCCGCATTCGATCGCGGGGCAGACGACCAACCGGTTCTGCGGTTCGTCCATGGAGACGCTGCACTCGCTCGCGCGGGCGATCGCGGTCGGCGACGCGGACGTCGCGGTCTCGATCGGGCTCGAGCACATGACGCACGTCCCGATGGGCGGTTTCAAGCCGATGGACGCGTTCAACCCCGGGCTGATGGAGCGCCAGGCGCTGTGGCCGATGCCGCAGACGGCCCAGAACCTCGCCGAGCAGTACGGGATCTCGCGTGAGGAGATGGATCGGTTCGCGGCGCAGTCGCACCGGCGCGCCGCGGCAGCCACCGATTCCGGGCGGTTCCACGCCGAGATCGTCCCCATCGAGGTCCCGGTGTCCGACGCGAGCTTCGCGCCGACCGCGCAGCGGAAAGTCTTCGAGCGCGACGAGTGCATCCGACCCGACACGACCGTGGAGACCCTCGCGGTGCTCGAGCCAATCAAGGGCATGCCGCCGCTCTTCTCCATGAAGGACGGGCCGCTGCTCATCACGGCCGGCAACTCCTGCCCGATCAACGACGGAGCGGCCGCGATCCTCCTCATGGAGGCGAAGCGCGCCGAGAAGCTGGGCTACGCGCCGCTCGCACGGATCCACTCCATGGCCGTCGCCGGCGTGGACCCGAAGATCATGGGCATCGGCCCCGTTCCATCCTCGAAGAAGGCCCTCGCGCGCGCCGGCATCGAGGCGAAGGACCTCGATCTGGTCGAGATCAACGAGGCCTTTGCCGGCCAGGTCCTCGCCTGCAACCGCGACCTCGAGATCCCCGAGGAGAAGCTCAACGTCAACGGCGGCGCCGTGGCCCTCGGCCATCCGCTCGGCTGTTCCGGAACCCGCCTGCTCGTCACGCTCACCCACGAGATGAAGAAGCGCGGCGCGAAGCGCGGACTCGCCACGATGTGCATCGGCGGCGGCCAGGGGATCGCCACGGTCGTCGAGCGCGTGAGTTAGCGCGTTTGAGCGGGGTACGGTTCCCCAGTAGGATCGCGCCATGAGCTTGCGTGCGGTCTCTCTGGTCGCCGCGTTGCTGTCGACGGTCGGCTGCGCCTGCGGCGCGAAGGTAAGCCCCGGATCCGATGCCGACACGGACACCGACACTGACACTGACACTGACACGGGGGCCGACGCCGACACGGACACGGACTCCGAGACGGATACCGGCTCGGACACGGACTCCGACACCGGCACCGACACGGGTTCCGATCCATGCAAGGGCGAGGGCGACCCCTGCTACGAGGGGCCGGAGGGCACGAGCGGGGTCGGCGCCTGCGTCGACGGCGCGTGGGTCTGCAGGGATGGCGTCCTGGCGTGCGAGGGCGCGGTCGGACCGACGGACGAGGAGTGCAACTCGATCGACGACGACTGCGACGGGGCTGTGGACGGGCCCGCCGCGGACCCCGGCGATCCCTGCGTCAGCGGCCTCGACGGCGAGTGCGAGTTCGGCTCGACCGCGTGCGTCGACGGCGACGACGTGTGCGCCGCCCCGGATCCGGTCGACGAGACCTGCGCGAACCTCGGCGCCGACGACGACTGCGACGGCGAGACGGACGAGGGCATCGTCGGCCTTGGCGACCCCTGCGATACGGGCCTGGACGGAATCTGCGGGGACGGGATCAACGATTGCGCCGGCGGCGTCCTCGACTGCGCCGAGGTCGTCGGCGTAGGAGATCGCGACGAGAGCTGCGGGACCGGCGAGGACGAGGACTGCGACGGCGAGGTCGACGAGGTCGACTGCACGGATCTCGGCTGCGCCGATGGCGCGCGCGAGGCGTACCTGGACGACGTCGCCTACCCGGACATCGCCGGCTGCGCCGGAGGCTGGGACGTGCCGGGCATCTACACGTACGCCGCGCCCGCGTGCGCGCGCGGCGCCGGCGACGACTCGGTGGACCCCGACGGCGTGGGCTGCAACGTCGAGGACCTGTGCTCGGCCGGCTGGCACGTGTGCACGGGCCCCGCCGACGTGAACGTGTCGTCGCCCGACGGGTGCGCCGGCGCCGCGGACGCCGCTGCGTCCTTCTTCATCACGCGCATCAGCGGCCCGGGCTGCGCGGCCTGCGCCGTCGGTGCGTTCGTCGGCTGCACGGGAGTCTCCTGCCGCGGGGACTGCGAGCCGAACGCGGAGACGACCAACGACCTCTTCGGCTGCGGCACCCTCGGGGGGGCCCCGGGCGCGAGCTGCGCGCCGCTCGACCGCTTCAGCGGCGACCAGTGCGCGAGCCTCGGCGCTCCGTGGTCCTGCGTCGACGCGGGCGGCGACGACGAAGCGACCGTCGTCGTCAAGAACGGCCCCGCCGGCGGCGGCGTGGTCTGCTGCAGGGACTGAAGACTCCGGGCTAGCTAGCGCGCCGAACAGCCTGCCTCTGCGCTGCTGGCACACTTGCCGTCGCCCTCCGGGCACGTCGGCACGATCGTCGCCGTCGCGCCGCCCGAGCGGGGATCGAAGTCGTCATGGCAGCCGGGAACGTCCGTCAGCAGGGCTTCGACCTCGAGGGCCCGGCCCGCCATGTCGACGCCCGACACCTCGGGAGGACACACGAACGTCGCCTGCGCCCGCGGGAAGATCCACGATCCGTCCCCATCGTCGACCATTCGCACGAGCGACATCTGCCTGCGAAGGACGAGCGCGTCGCCGGGCGCTCGCAGGGTCCGCGAGAACTCGATCGCGCTCGGGCAAAGCCCCCGCACGCGTGCCTGCAGATAGACGTGGTACCCCCCCTGCGGTCCGTCGTGGAGCTCGAGTGCGCCGTCCGCCGGGAGCGGCGTCCATTCGGCCAGGTCCGGATCTCCGGTTCCAATCTCGATCGTCACGGGGACGTCATGCGCGTTCGAACAGTCGTACGGAGCCCGTGGACACGGCGCAGCCTGCCCGCCGCACCCGCACACCAGGAGGAGCCAGCCCCGCATCGCCGGCCTCATGATACCTTCGGGTCGTGAATCGGAGCGGCCTCGCGGTCCTTTGGCTCGCGCTCGCTGCGGCCACTTGCACCGGCGACGACAAGAGCGGATTCGGCGGCTCCTGCTCATCGGACTCGGACTGCGCATCCGGGGTCTGCTGGGACGCCGCGCTTCACCCGGGGGAGTGCTTCGGCCAGGCGTGCTCGGCCCCGTGCATGAGCGACGAAGAGTGCGACGACCTCGCGCGCGAGGCGGGCGATTCCAAGCCCGGCTACTCGTGCGGGGACGACGGGTTCTGCGATCTCGCGGGCATGAAGCTCGGTGACACCGTCTGCGCGGGGTGACGACCGCCCGCCGCTCGCCGATCCCATGCTGATGGCCCTCCTGCTGGTGGTCTCGAGTCTCTGCGGCTGCGGCGCCTCGAAACGGACCGGCGACGATGTCGACTCCGACGCGGACTCCGACGCGGACTCCGACACGGACTCCGACGCGGACACGGACACGGATACCGACACCGATACGGAGACGGGCACGGGCACGGGCACGGATACCGATACGGAGACCGACACGGGGACCGACACGGAGACCGACACGGGGACCGATACGGGGACCGACACCGACACCGGTTCCGACCCCGACGCCTGCGACCCCGTGCTGGACCCGGATCCCCCCGAATGCTCGGAGGTCGGAGATCCCTGCGGCGCCGGCGGCTGCGAGCTCGGTCTCTTCTGCGCGACCGCGGGGTCCGGGTGGCCGGATGGGTACTGTCTCGCTGGCGGGCCGGTCGGTGCCGGCGCATGCGACGTGGAGCTGCCCGCGAGCTGCCCCGAAGGGAGCAGCTGCGTGTCGGGCGGGGTCGACGACGACGGTATTGCGCGCTTCTACTGCTACAAGGACTGCAACATCGGCGAGAAGGACGTTTGCGGCTGCCGCGACCAGTACACCTGCGTGTTCGCGGACGCCGCGTGCTGGGACCGCAGTCAGTCGGACGGCGGACGCGGCGTCTGCATACCGGACTGCGTCAACAACCCGGACCCGGACGCTTTCTGCAGGGACCACTGGGGAGACGCGCCGAACTGCGACCTTGGCACCGGGATGTGCGAGCCTTGAGCTGAGCGATCCATCAGGGGACGCGCGGTACGCGGAAGCCGTGCCATTCTCCGCGCGTGCGCAGGGTCGTCGCCCTCCTCGTGATCGCATGCGGCGGTTGCAGCCAGGCCGCCGCGCAGCCCGGCCGGTGGGCCGATGTCCCCGGCCCCGAGCCCATCAAGGGCATCACCCTCGCTCCCATCGAGGACGTCCGGCTCGGCGACGTCGGGTACGGCTCGGCGCACAGCGCGGTCGCGCTCGACGAGATCGCCGAGCTCGGCGCGACTTGGGTGTCCATCACGCCCTTCGGCACGATGGACGACCTGCGCGACACCGAGGTCTGCCCCGAGGTCGAGAAACCCCTCGCCGAGAACCTCGGCGCCGTCCGCGAGGTGATCTCGCAGGCGCAGACACGCGGCCTCTCCGTGCTGCTCGTCCCGCACGTCTTCGTCTGGAGCGGCGAATGGCGCGGCCTCATCGAGCCCGGGAGCGACGCCGGCTGGCGCGCCTGGTTCGAATCGTACGAGCGCTTCGTCCTGCTCTGGGCGAAGGTCGCCGCCGAGACGGACTCGGACGGCTTCAGCGTCGGCGTCGAGTTCCTCTCCAGCTCGCAGCGTTACGGGTGGCGCTGGAAAGAGCTCATCGCGCGCGTGCGACAGGTCTACCCGGGCCCCATCACCTACAGCGCGAACTGGGACGAGGTGGAGCACGTCGCCTTCTGGGACGACGTCGACTGGATCGGCCTCAACGCCTTCCAGCCGCTGTCCGATCGCCCCGGCGCGACGCCAGCCCAGCTGACTGCCGGCGCGCGTCGGTTCGCGGCCGACATGGCCCAGATCGCGCGGATGCACGACCGCCCGCTCGTCCTGTGCGAGATGGGCTTCAAGAAGATGCGCGACCCGGCCGTCCGCCCGTGGGAGTGGCCGGAGGCGATGGACGCGTCCGCGGCCGACCCCGATGCCCAGGCGACCGCCTACCGCGCGCTGCTCGCCGGCTTCGTGCCCGAGCCCCATTTCGCGGGACTCTTCGTGTGGAAGTACTTCTCGGATCCATGGGACTGGACGCAGGAGGAGCCCTTCGGGTTCTCACCGCGCGGCGAGGTCGGCGAGGAGGTCCTGCGGGACTGGTTCGCGAAACCCTGGCGAGCGCATTGACGCTCCTCGTCGCGATGCTGTGGACGTCGTTGCCCGCCCGGGCCGACTGCCCCATGCAAGGCGTTCTGACGACATAGTCCCTACAATGGCGGGCGTGCCTCGTTTGCCGGCGGGACGCGTGACGCCCGGTCCGCGGATGCCGCTGCGCGTGGCCGCGCTGGTCGCGACCTGCGCGGTGTGTCGATGCGGGCCAGACGGGCCGGGGGCTCACGGTCGCGGCCTCTACGAGCGACCGTCGAACACGACCTGCCTGGCGCCGCCGCGACCGACTCAGACGGTCGCGCTCGTGCCGGCCTTCCCGGCGCTGACCTTCGCCCAGCCGGTCCAGATGGAGGCGACCCGCGACGGCGCCTGGTGGTTTCTTGCCGAACGGGCCGGCCGGCTCTGGCGGTTCTCGACCGATCCGGCCAAGGCCGAGCCCGCGCTGGTCCTCGACCTCACCGTCGAGGTCGACAGCAGCGAGTCCGGCCTGCTGGGCCTTGCGTTGCACCCCGACTTCGCAGCCAACGGCGACATCTTCCTGTCGTTCACCGCCCACGGCGGCGCGTTTGGAATCTCGCGCGTGTGGCGCTTTCACTCGGCAGACGGCGGGGCCACCTTCGACGAGGCCCCCTCGGCGGCGCTCCTCGAGCTCGAACAGATCACGCGGCTGCACCACAACGCCGATCTGAAGTTCGGTCCCGACGGGTACCTCTACGTCGGGTTCGGCGACGGCGGCCCGCACGGCGATCCCGAGGGTCGTGCGCAGAATCCGGACGACCTGAAGGGCAAGATCCTCAGGCTCGACGTGGACGGCAGCCCACCGTACGCGATCCCGGCCGACAATCCGTTCGCGGACGGCGGCGGCGCCCCGGAGGTCTACGCGCTTGGGCTGCGCAACCCGTGGCGCTTCAACTTCGATCGAGTCACCGGCGATCTGTGGGCGGGCGACGTCGGCTGGTGGAACTGGGAGGAGCTCGATCGAATCGTCGCCGGCGGCAACTACGGCTGGAACCTGCGCGAGGGCACCCACTGCGTCGGTGCCGAGCCGTGCGATCTGCCCGGTTCGATCGACCCAGTCGTCGAGTACGGGCACGACGAGGGTCACTCGATCACGGCCGGCTACGTCTACCGAGGCGGTGACATCCCCGCGCTCGTCGGTCGCATGATCTACGCCGACTTCGTGAACGGCTACATCTGGTCGATTGATCCCGACGAGGCCGCGCCGCGCCCCCAGGTGATCAGCGCCGACGGCCAAAACGTGGTCTCCTTCGCCGAGGACGTCGCGGGCGAGCTGTACCTGGTCGATCTCTACGCCGGGACCCTCTCGCGGATGGTCGCCGGTGCGCCGGGGCCCGACGATGTTCCGACCCGGCTGTCGCAGACGGGCTGCTTCGGGCCGGCGGGCGAGCCGGCGGCCGGGCTCGTCCCGTACGACCTGATCGTCCCGTTCTGGTCCGACGGAGCGGCCAAGCGCCGCTGGATGGCGCTGCCCGACGGCGGGACCATCGACGTGACAGCGGATCACGATCTGCTCTTCCCCGTCGGGAGCGTCCTGGTGAAGGAGTTCGAGCTCGACGGCCAGCCGGTCGAGACCCGGCTCCTGGTCCGCCACGAAGACGGCGAGTGGGCGGGGTACACGTACGCGTGGGACGCGCAGCAGAACGACGCCACCCTTTTGCCACATACCTCTGCGACGACAGTCGTCGAGTGGCCCGTCACCGGGTCGGGCGATCACGAATGGACCTACCCGCGACGGACCGAGTGCCTGCTTTGTCACAACCCCGCCGCAGGCCGGACCCTTGGGCTCGAGTTGTCCCAGCTCGATCGCGAGGTCAGCTACCCCTCCGATCGCACCGCCGACCAGCTGGCCACGCTCGAGCGCATCGGGATGTTCAGCGGACCGCTCCCTGTCCGGCGGACCGTGCTGCCCGCCACCGACGGTGACGCCGCGCTCGGCGACCGGGCACGAGCCTGGCTGCACACGAACTGCGCGTACTGCCACCGGCCCGGCGGGCCGGGTCAGGGCGAGATCGATCTGCGGTTCACGACCCCGCTGACGGCGATGAACGTCTGCGAGGCCCGGCCCGAGGACGACCTGGGCATCGAGGATGCTCGCCTGCTCGTCCCCGGCGCGCCGGAGCGCTCGATCCTGTCGGTGCGGATCCAGGGCGACGGCCGCGTGCGGATGCCGCCGCTCGCGACCGCCATCGTCGACGACGACGGCGTCGCGCTCGTGGACGGCTGGATCGCGTCCCTTGCCGCATGCGACTGACCGGACGTAGAGACGATCGTGAAGGTCGTGCCGTCCTCACCCGATCCCGACGGACAGGGATGGCACCTTCGCCCAAGTGCACCTCCGTGAGTCGCGTCCGACGGTGCTATCGTCCTGCTGCGGTGTGGAACCGGAACGCGCGGAACTCGGGGCGGCGCGTGAACACGCCCCGCGAGATCCAGACCCTCCTGGAGCGGACGCCCCCCCGGGCCGTCCGGCGGTCCTCGCCATGAGAGTTCACGAATCGTCCGGGCTGGCCATGCGCGTCGCCTCCGCGTGGCTCGTGCTCACGGTCGTGTCCGATTGCGGTTCGGAGGAGCCTCGCCCCCCGGTCGATTCCGGCACGCTGGACGCGGGCGCGGACGGCGGCGACGTGGTCGAGCCGACCGCACCGGCTCCGCCGGCGTCGGTCGAGACTCCGCGCCTGGCCCCCTGCCCGGCGGGGTGGCGCGTCGCGCCCGACTCGGTGGAAGCCGACCTCGTGGCATGCGATCCCTGGCCGGGCGCTTCGGGTCCGCAGGACTGCGATCGGGACGAGGCTCATTTCCCGGGCGCCGCCGGCTGCGTGCGCCTCGGGTCTTCCTGCCCCGCCGGGGACTTCGCGGACGACATCCCCGCGAAGGCGACCGTCGTCCACGTCCTCGCCGGGGCGGCGGCGGGCGGAGATGGAAGCGCGGGAGCCCCGTTCGCCACGATCGCGGAGGCGGTAGCGACGGCCTCGGACGGCGCGATCGTCGCCGTCTCGAAGGGGGAATTCGACGAGGCGGTCGTGATCGATCGCCCGATCACCGTCTGGGGGGCGTGCGTGGCCCAGACCCGGGTTGCGTCGTCCGTGTCCGACGAGGACGCCGCGACCCTTCATCTGACGGGCGAGGGCGGCGCGATCGTTCGCAACCTGACCCTGGGCGGCGAGCGCAGAGCCCTTCTGGTCGAGGGGACCGCGGTCGAAGTCGGGCTCGAGGACGCACTCGTCGAGAACGCGCGCAGACAGGGCGTCTTCGTCGACGTCGGCGGAATTCTCCGCGTCGACCATGTTGCGATCCGCTCCACGCGGACGTCCGGAGGCGTGCGGGGCTATGGCATCGCGCTGGCCGCGGGGCGCGCGACCATGTCCTTCGTGAGTGTCGAAGCGAGTCACACCATCGGGATCGTGGCGACGGGCGCGGACACCACGCTCGTTGCCTCCGACGTCGCCATACGCGGAACCCTGTCGGACGATGCGCAAACCGGGGGATACGGCCTGCAAGCAACCGGCGGCGCACATGTGGTCCTGGAGCGCACGGCCATCGAGGGGAGCCGGACGGAAGGCGTCCTGGCCGGCCAACCGGGGACGACCCTCGACGCGACCGATCTCGTGGTGCGAGACACGGAGGGTCAGGAGCTGGACGGAGAGTTCGGGTTCGGGATCGAGATCCTGGACGGAGCGACGGCCGAGATCCGACGCGCGTCGATCGACCGGAACCGGGCCTCGGGCGTCGTCGTGGGCCGGACGTCGTCGGCGTTCCTCGAGGACGTCCTGGTCAGAGACACCCAGGAGGAAACGTCGTCGGGAGATCTCGGTTTCGGGCTCGAGATCATCGACGTCGGCGTCGTCGATGCCTTGCGCGTCGCAGTGGTGAGGAGCCGGACGGTGGGCGTGCTGGTCGAAGGCGCCGGCGCTTCTCTCGACGCCACCGACCTCCTGGTGCGGGAGACGCGGGGGCGCGCCATCGATTCGACCTACGGCGTCGGAATCCAGGTCGAAGAGGGCGCCGAGTGCGATCTGTTGCGGGCCGAGATCGCGCGGAACCGGGGCGTGGGAATCGGCGTCGCGGCCGGCAGTCGGCTCGGGGGAATGGACCTCGCCGTGATCGAATCACGCTCCCAGGAGTCCGACGGTGTCGCCGGCCGGGGAATCGAGGTCTCCGGAGCGACGGACATCGCGCGGGCGTGGTTCTCGGGCAACCGGGAGGTCTCGGTGTTCGCGGTCGGCCCGGCAGCGACCCTCACGCTCGAGGACGTCGAGATCGAGGGCACCGCACAGGCCGAGTGCGCGGATGCCGGATGCGAGGCGCCGGGGGGAAGTGGCCTCGTAGCGGTGGGAGGAGCCTCCCTCACTGCGACGCGGTTCGCGATTCGAGACAACGAACTGTGCGGTGTTCAGGTCGCCTACGACGCGGAGCTCGACCTCGTTGACGGGGAGGTCGCCCGGAACCTCGTCGGAGCGAACGTTCAGATCGAGGCGTTCGACATCTCGCGCCTGCAAGATCGGGTTCTGTTCCGGGACAACGGCCGGAATCTCGACAGCGCGGCGCTGCCGGTTCCCGCAGGGTTCGCGGTTCCGTGAGAAGCCGAGAGCCCCGGCCGCCCGCTTCCTGCGCGAACCCGTCCCCGGCCGGCTCCGGGGGCTAGCGCCCGACATGAGTCGATGACGCTCCTCGTCGCGATGCTGTGGACGTCGTTGCCCGCCCGGGCCGAGGACCCTGCGCCGGCGGTCGGCGTCGTCGTGGAGCCGTCCGCGCCGGCCGTGGCCGACCGGACGACGATCGAGACGGACGCGGCGAGACTGACGCCGGGGCTCGTCCTGCAGCTCGACGCCGCGAACGCGGGAGAGCGGCCCGGCTTCTCGATGCACCGCGCGCGAATCTCGCTGGACGCCGAGGTCGATCGCCTGCAAGGGCTCGGCGCGTTCGTGCAGATCGGGGCAGGCGCCGTCGATGCGCCCTCGCCACTGCTGGACGCGTTCGTCCGTTTCCGCGTCGTCGGCAAGGGTGGCCCCGATTTCGGCGAGCTGCACATCGGGCAGCGCAAGGTGCCCGTCTCGCGGGAGGCGCTGCGCGAACCTGCGGAGCTTTCGTTCGTCGATCGCGCGCCGGCCGCGGCGCTCGCGCCGTCCCGAGACGTCGGCGTCCTGTGGCACCTCGCGCTCGCGAGGGGACGCCGCCGGTTCGGCATCGACCTCGGCGTCTGGAACGGAGAAGGCGCGGGCACGCCGGCATCGGGCCGCACGACGACGACGATGCGCTTGCAGGCGGGCGCCGGCGACGCGGGCCGCGCGAAACCCGGCATGGACTGGGGATTCGGGTACAGCGCGAGCGAGGACACGCCGTCCGACGCCGGCCGCGGCGCCGAGGCCGTGCTGTCCGTGGACGGGGAGATTCGCTACCGCGCGCTGACAGCCGGCGCCGAGACGATCCTGCGCGCGCACCAGGTTGCAGACGACGCCCGCGGCTTCTTCGGCTGGGTCGGCTGGCAGCTCGTCGCCGACACCCTGGAGCTTCGCGCCCGCGGCGAGGTCCTGGATCCCGGGCCAGACGACGACGGCACGCCCGAGCGCGCGCTCACCTTCGGCCTGACCTTCTTCTACCTCGCGCCTCGGTTGCGCCTGATGGTCGACCACACGGAGGGACTCACACGGGGCGCAGCGAACGACGGACGCACGGTGACCAGCTTCCTGTTCGTCCTGTGAACCTGGGGAGGCGCAGCACGCCCCCTCATGTACTCTGTCGATGCTGCCGCCATGGACAGGACGAGAGAACGAACCCGGCTCGCGCGCTGGGTGCTCGCGCTGGCGTCCGCGGGCTGCTCCGGTTCCTCCGCGCCGGGCGCCCCGGAGGCGCAAGTGCCGATCCGGATCGACGTCGAGCAGGCTCCGAACAGTCCTGCCCACGAAGCCGTGCCCGCGCCCGGGCTCGCCGTCGGCGCCGCCCTGACGCCTGCTTCTTCCGACCTGCCCGATGTCCCCGCGCTCCCGCTGCTCGTCACGGTCCACGAGCCGCCCGCGGACTGCGATCCCACGCGTGTCGTCTCCGAGTTCGGCGCCGGCTGCGTCCGCTCCCCGGTCGCCGCGGTGCGGGTGAGCGGGGACCAAGCCGGTGTGGCGAATGCGGCGGACGGCGACACCTGCACGCACTGGAATTCGGCGCAGCCGCCTCCGGCCGCGATCTCGCTCGAGATGGCCGAGGGCGCGAGCGTCGCGGGTCTGGTCCTCGTCGGGGAGTCGACCCCGGCCGAGGCGCTCGTGACGCATGTGATCGAGACCTCGGACGACGGGGAGCTTTTCGTGGCGGCCTTCCGCGTGGGAGGCATCACGAAGACGCAGATCCCCTCGACGGTCGTGTTCCCGACGCCGATCCATCGCCGGCACATCCGCGTCCGCACCACGCAGTCGCCGTCGTGGATCGCCTGGCGAGACGTCGTGCCCTTCGGCTGCGACGGTCCTGCCGTCCCGCCCGCCCACGCGACCCCCGCGCCCGTGGAAGCGCCCGTGCCCGCCCCGCCGGATCCGACGCCCCGCGTCCAGCTCGGCTCGGGGAGGTGCCGCATCGACGCCGACTGCGGGGCGAACCAGTGCTGCCAGCCCACCGCGTGCGTGCACCGCTCCAAGGCGCCCCGCTGTCGCGCCGTCGGGTGCCCCGCGGTCGTCGGCCCCTTGGACGGATCGACCTGCGTCTGTCACCAGGGGACCTGCGCGGCGAGCTGGCCCCCGCGTCCACCGCGGCGCGGACGCTGACGAGCTCCTCACGTCCTCTCTCCAGCCACGGCCGCCAGCCAGGGCCTGCGCGGCCAGCGAGCTGAGAAACGCGTGTAGACTCGTCGGCGTGCGTACGCTCGCACTCGTCTGGTCGGCGGTCGGGACCGTCGGCTGCGGTGCGAGCAGCCGACACGGCGACGTCGACGGCGACATCGACGTGGATTCCGATGTTGACACGGACTCGGACGTCGACACCGACTCGGACGTCGGCACCGACTCGGACACCGCCTCCGGTTCCGATTCCGATCCGTGTGGCCGCGCCTATGACGACGACGACGCGACGCTCGCGTTGCTGCACCTGGACGACGCCGAGGGATCGACGGTCGCGGCGGACGACTCCGCCCGCGGCGGCAAGGCGGTGTCTTCCGGAGGGGAAGCGACGCCCGGCGCCGAGGGCGTCTTCTGTAGCGCCTGGAGTCTGCGCGGCGGCTTCCTCGAGCTCGATCGATTCCTCTTCGGGACCGACGACGCGTTCTACGGCGTCACGGTCGAGGGCTGGGTCCGTCACCCTCCGGGCACCGACGGCGGCACGTTCTTCTCGGATGGCGGAAGCGGCAACCGAGGCTCTTTCTCCCTGTCCGTCGATGACCTGGGCGCGGGACCGACCCTCCAGGTTTCGTGGGTACCCAGTGACTTCTCGGACCAGCGGATGTCCGGGACGACCAGCTTCGCCGACGGCGAGTTCCACCACGTCGCGCTCGTGCTGGATCGCAACGGTCCTTCGCAGATCCGCGCGTACGTCGACGGGGTTCGCGACGTGGACGCGGGCTTCTACGGCAACGTCTGGTCCCCGTGGGACGAAGGTCCGGTACGAATCGGCGCCAACAGCGACGGCGACCCGGGTTGGCTCGACGTCGACGAGGTGCGCGTCTCCGCCGGGCCGCGCGAGCTTTCCGACCTCGTCTACGAACGTTAGGAGGCTGGTGTGAAAGGGCGGCCGCAGTAGGCGGCATTTCTCCTACCCCCGGCCGTGGGCGCGCGCGTCAGCCGACGCGTGCGTGGTAGCCTTCCCTCCGTGCGCTCGAACGTGGCCTTCTTTCTCCTCCTCTGCGAGCCTGGGCGACACGGTCGCGCGCCACTACCGCGGCGGGCTCGTCGCTCTCGCCGACGGGACCGCCCTCGCCCTCGGCGGCTACGACGACGTCGAGCTGCCGCAGCGCGCAGCCACCCGCATCGAGACGAACCTGATCGTGACGGACGGCCCCTTCCTCGCCGACGACCTGCAACGCTCGCGCGGGGACATCGACCGCGGCGCGGTCCTGCTCCACGACGGCTCGGTCTTCGCTCCCGCAGGAGTGGCCGCCGAAGACGCCCTCGGCGAGACCTCCGAGCGCTACTTCCCGCATTACGAGACGGACATCGACGCGGATCGCGACGGCATCGTCGACGTCCTGCAGTGACGTTCAGCCCGCTGCCGCGCGCCGCGCCGTCGCGGCAGCGACCAGGACACCTCGTACGTCCTTGACGGTCGACGGCCGGTTGTCCGGGTCCTTCTCCATGCAGCGGGCGACGAGCGTCACGAGCGCGGGCGGGAGCCCTCCGTGGGGACTACCCACCTCGGGAGCCGGCGTTTGCAGGA
>Ga0247727_10001813_pt1 | contig 49710 bp, 44 predicted proteins | sample WisWelCaveWW1625_FD_202498 | JGI IMG/M metagenome (GOLD analysis project Ga0247727, IMG submission 202498) | Biofilm microbial communities from Wishing Well Cave, Virginia, United States - WW16-25 | ecosystem: Environmental > Aquatic > Deep subsurface > Groundwater > Cave microbial mat | place...
AGATTTCTTGTACCCAGTAGCGCTTACTGTATCGATCGCATCAACCGCTTGAAGCGGCGGATGTTTTCGGCTCCTCGGTCTGGGAACTTCGGGTTAGAACTGCGAATGCGCGGATCTGACCCGCGCACCGCATCGCGCCACTACGCCTTAAGGCGCGATCAATTGCCTGCCGGTCGCAAGATCACCCGGCACTACGACAAGAGGGTCCGGTCCTGCGCTTTGTTGGTCAACCGGCAGAGCGAAATCGCATGAGCACGCGTGCGGGATCTCAAGGTTCGGCAAGGAGGAAAACCCTACGACGGAGATCCGTCGATGCCGCTCCTGTGGTACCTGCGCGAGGAGTTGGGCTTGACGGGCACGAAATTCGGCTGCGGCGCGGCGCTCTGCGGCAATTGCACGGTCCATGTCGACGGTACAGCCGTGCGCTCCTGCGTCACGGCGATGTCGGCGGTGACCGGCAAGGCGGTGGTCACCATCGAAGGCCTGCACCCAAAGGGCGACCACCCTGTGCAAGTGGCCTGGCGTGAGCTCGGCGTGCCGCAATGCGGCTATTGCCAGACCGGGCAGATCATGCAGGGCGCCGCTCTTCTCGCAAGGAAGCCCGGGCCCACCGATGCGGAGATCACCGAGGCCATGTCGGGCAATCTCTGCCGCTGCGGCTGCTATCAGCGTATCCATGCGGCCGTCCGCGCCGCTGCCAAGGGGGCGTGACATGACAGAGTTCAGCACCCACAGCAAGTTCAAGATCGCCAATGTCAGCCGGCGCGGCCTGCTCAAGGGCGTGGCTGCAACGGGGGGCCTTGTCCTCGCCGCACAATTTCCAGCGGTCAGGGGCGCGCTTGCCGCCTATCCGACCGGCGCGGACGCTATGCCTAACGGCGTCGTCAGCAACCCCAAGGTGTTCGTCTCGATCGCCGGCGACGGCACGGTCAGCATCGTCGCGGCCCGTGCCGAGATGGGCAACGGGGCGGCGCGCACCACGCTTCCCATGATCCTCGCCGATGAGCTCGAGGCCGATTGGGCGCGCGTGCGCGTGGTTCAGTCGCCGGGCGACGAGCGCACCTACGGCAACCAGGACACCGACGGCTCGCGCAGCGTGCGCCACTGGATCCAACCGATGCGCCACTGCGGCGCCGCGGCGCGCCTGATGCTGGAGACGGCGGCCGCCGCCCAGTGGAAAGTGGATGTCGGCGAGGTGCAGGCGCAGTTGCACGAAGTCGTGCACAAGCCGAGCGGGCGCAAGCTCAGCTACGGGCAGCTTGCCGCCGCCGCGGCAGGCCTGCCGGTTCCGGCGGCCGACAAGGTCAGGCTCAAGGATGCGAGCGCCTTCCGCTACATCGGCAAGGGCACGATCGGCATCGTCGATCTGCACGACATCACGACGGGCAAGGCGATCTATGGCCAGGACGTCATGCTGCCCGGCATGAAGTTCGCCGTCATCGCCAGGCCGCCGGTGGTCGGCGGCAGGGTCGCGTCGGTCGACACCAGCGCGGCCCTGAAAGTGCCGGGCGTGGAAAAGATCGTCACCCTCCAGCCGACGCCTGCGCCCTACAAGTTCGGGCCGCTCGGCGGCGTCGCCGTCATCGCCAAGAACACCTGGGCGGCGATCAAAGGCCGCGAGGCGTTGAAGATCACCTGGGACAACGGCCCCAACGGGACGCACGACTCCAAAGCCTTTCGTGCGTTGCTCGAGGCGGCCGTGAAAAAACCTGGCAAGGTCGAGCGCAACGTCGGTGACGTCGACAAGGCACTTGCCTCGGCGGCCAGGGTGATCACGGCCGAGTACTACGCCCCCCACATCCACCACGCGACCATGGAGCCGCCGGCGGCCGCCGCGCGCATGAGCCATGGCAAATGGGAGGTGTGGGCGCCGGTCCAGAGCCCAGGCCAGGCGCGCGACGATATCGCCGCCGCGCTCGGCATTGCCTCGGCGGAGATCACCGTGCAACCCACGCTGCTGGGCGGCGGCTTTGGCCGCAAGTCCAAGTGCGACTTCGCCATCGAGGCGGCTCTGCTGTCCAAGGACCTGGGCGGCGCGCCGGTCAAGGTGGTGTGGACGCGCGAGGATGACGTGCGCCACGGCTTCTATCACACGGTGACCGCGGAGCGCTTCGAGGCGGGGCTCGACGCCAGCAACAAGGTGATCGCCTGGCGGCACCGCAGCGCGGCACCGACCATCCTCTCCACCTTCGCACCCGGCCAGAATCACCCCTTCGACATCGAGCTGGGCATGGGATGGGTCGACACGCCGTTCGACGTGCCCAACATCCGCATGGAGAGCGGCGAGGCGCAGAACCATGTGCGGATCGGCTGGTTCCGGTCCGTGAACAACGTGGCGCACGCCTGGTCGATCCAGTCGTTCGTTGCCGAGCTGGCGCAGCAGCTGGGCAAGGATCCCAAGGACTTCCTGCTCGAGCTGATTGGGCCGCCGCGCATCATCGACCCGCGCAAGCAGGTGACGACGCCATGGTGGAACTACGGTGAGCCGTTCGAGACCTATCCCATCGATACGGGGCGGTTGCGGCGCGTCACCGAGATCGCCGCCAAGGAAGCGGGCTGGGGCAAGCAGTTGCCGAAGGGGCAGGGGCTCGGCATCGCCGCGCACCGCAGCTTCGTCACCTATGTTGCCACGGTGGTGCACGTGGTGGTCGGCGACAAGGGCAGGATCTCGATCCCGCGCGTCGACACCGCGATCGACTGCGGCTACTGCGTGCATCCCGAGCGGGTGCGTTCGCAGATCGAAGGCGCTGCCGTGATGGGACTGACGCTTGCCAAGCACGGGGCCATCACCCTGCGCAACGGGGCAATCGAGCAGTCGAACTTCAACGACTACCAGCTCGTGCGCATCGACGAGTCGCCGCTCGACACGCGCACCCACATCGTCCCGCACGGCATCGACGTGCCGCCGAGCGGTGTCGGCGAGCCCGGCGTGCCGCCGTTTGCGCCGGCGCTGTGCAACGCCATCTTCGCAGCCACCGGCAAGCGCATCAGGCAGCTGCCGATCGGCGATCAGCTGGCTTGAGCCAACTGCGGTGGAGGCGGGATCGCTCCTGCCTCCGCCGGTCTTCACAACCACAACCACTTCGAGTTGCTGACTAGCGCACCACAGGTGCTGGCGGCGCTGGGATGCCTGCGTCGACCAGTTGCTCGCTGCAGGGCGAGGAACGAACGAAATCCTCGGCGCTTGCGGCAGGGTCGCGCGCCGCCGCCTCCAATCGCTCCAGCTCGTGCGGCAGCAATCGCCGCAGCTCCAGCAGGTAGTTGAATTGCGCGTCGCAGGCCGGAATCGGCGCTGGATACGCTCGGATCTCTTCGCCGACCCGTTCAATCAGCGATTGCAATTTGCGGCGCAGGCTCGCCCAATCCGGTGCGGCACTCATGACGCAACACTATCACCACGCAAACGTGAACCCAATCCCGCAAGCGAGGGGCAGGTGCCAGTGCAAAGCTGCCAGGAATACCGTGTAGGTCTCCATCGTTGATGAGGGGCGTAGTGCCACGCTACCCGGCACCGGGACCGTTTGCATCGGCCCAAAATTAGGAGGATCGCAATGACAAGAACAATGCGCCTTTCGCTCGTCATCTCGACGGCGCTGCTGTCCGTCGGCGTGGCAGCCGGTGTCAACGCACAGCAGAACCCGATGACGTTTTTTCTCACAAGCGCGGGCAAGGGCAACGGTGCTGACCTCGGGGGCCTCGACGGCGCCGATGCCCATTGCCAGGCGCTGGCCAAGGCTACCGGCTCCGCCCTCACCAATTGGCGGGCTTACCTGAGTACGACCCTGCCGGCGGGCGAAGCTGGCATCAATGCGCGCGATCGCATCGGCAAGGGCCCGTGGCACAACGCCAAGGGCGTGATGGTGGCCAAAAGCGTGGAGGACCTGCACTCGGAAGCGGCCAATGTCAACAAGCAGACGGCTCTCACCGAGAAGGGCGATATCGTCCCTGGCGGTGGAGACACGCCAAACATGCACGACATTCTGACCGGGTCCGACCCTATGGGCATGTATTCGACTGCTGGCGGCGATACCACTTGCGGCAACTGGACCAAGAGCGCCGAGGGCTCGGCCATCGTCGGCCACCATGACCGCCGCGGCCTCAAGGTCAGCAGGCACATGACGTCCTGGAACTCCTCGCACGGCTCGCGCGGCTGCAGCCAGGATCTCCTGAAAGCTTCGGGCGGCGCCGGCCTGTTCTACTGCTTCGCGGCGAACTAGCTGGTTGGCGGCGAGGCGGCACCTTGCAGCTTCGCTGCCTCGCCCAGTTTGGCCCTGATCAGTCTCCGGAGGGCGCCGACGTCCTCGGGGGTGAACGCGCGCTTCACAAGCCAACGCGCGCCTGTCGGCCGTACAGCAAATATGAATCCCGATTTACTCTCGATACACCTACGCAGGACACTCCAAGGCACGGTGATCTCCGCGCCCGTTGCATCCCGCGTCACGATGTTCTCGGCATCAACAAGGTAGGTCAGCTCCTTCTGCGGGCTGCCGAGTCGCCAATGCGCGAGAAGGAGCCACACCGGCGTCGCGAGAGTGGCGATTAGCAGGACGGCGAAGGCATAGAACCACCAGAAGCTGGTTTCCCCACCACTAGCCCGCAAGAGCGCCAAGGCGAGTGCAGCGACGGTTGCCGCGCCGGCCAGGCGATAGAAGCGGGATGCACTCCAGAATACCGCACGCAGGTGGTCGACAGTCGTGAGGACGGTGCTGCCCACAATGCTCTGCTGACCGTTCACGGCTGCTCCCCCTCGCGGCGCGAACTCCGACCCTTCACGCTTTTCGCCCGTAGTCCGGCAGCCCGCCCTTGCTCTTCGGCGGATGCTCCCGGATCGCCTCCTCGTTGGGCTGCGTGCCCCAGCCGGGCCGGTCCGGCAGAACGAGATGGCCGTCCTCGAACACCGGCGGATGGGTAACCAACTCGTCGTCCCAGGCAAGCCGGTCGATATCGGTCTCCATGATGCGGAAATTCGGCACCGCGGCGCAGAAGTGCGCGGCCATCATGGTGCACAGGTGGCCGTAGAAGTTGTGCGGGGCTACGTTGACCTCGTGCGCCTCGGACAGGGCGGCGATTTTCATCGACTGCCACGCGCCATTCCACGGCACGTCGACGATGGCCACATCCATGGCCTGCTCGCGGAAGTAGGGCAGGAACGCGCGCAATCCGAGCAGCGTCTCGCACGATGCGATCGGGTGCCGGCTCTGGCGGCGGATGGTGCCCAGCGCCTCGGGGCTGAAGGTGTCGATCTCGACCCAGAACATGTCGAGGTCGGCGATCGCACGCACGATCTCGAGGTAGCCTTCGGTCTTGGCATTGAAGTTGAGGTCGAGCAGCAGGTCGACATCGGGCCCGGCGCCCTCGCGCATGGCTTCCAGGTGCATGCGCAGATTGCGCAGCACGGCGCGGTCGACGTTGAGCTCCGGCTGGAACGGCACGCCGAAGCCCGGCCGCCACCCCGCGGGGTTCTTGCCCCCGGGCTCGTAGACGAAGATGTTGGTCTTGAGCGCGCTGAAGCGCTTTTCGCGCACCTCGCGCGCCATCGCCTTGACGCCGTCGAGATCGGTGATGGCCGGCTTGTACCAGGCCGGGTGATTGATGCGCCAGGTGGCGCAGTGCGACCAGTAGACTCTGAGCCTGTCGCGCACCTTGCCGCCCAAGAGCTCGTAGCAGGGCACGCCTAGCGCCTTGGCCTTGGCATCGAGCAGCGCGTTCTCGATGGCGCCAAGGGCCTGGGCGATGACGCCGCCGGCACCAGGACGGGTGGCACAATAGAGGTCGGCATAGATGCGCTCGTGCTCGCCAACCGGCTGGCCGACGACGCGCGGCGCCAGTCGGGCGATGACGGCGCCGACGCCGGGCGAGCCGAACCCTTCCGCGAACTCGCTCCAGCCGATGATGCCTTGATCGGTCGTGAGCTTGACGAAGTGGTAGTCGCGCCAGCCCGCATCGCAGGCGAGCGTCTCAATGCCGGTAACTTTCATGGCAGCTCCTCCACCTTCGGCCGGGGCCTCAGCCCGATCGACGCGGGTCTGAAGCGGCGATCGCGAATGCATCGATGGGGCTTCGCCCGATCGGCAGAGCCAGCGCCGCTCATGCGAGCGGAAGCTCTGCTTTCGCCCAGCGATACAGGAAGGCGCCGAGCCACGCCTGCACCTTGGGGGCATGGACGATGTGCCCGGCGATGTGCTCCTCGCGTGCACGCGCGCCCTTCATGTCGAGCCGCGTCAGGTGGCGGCCGGTCCAGCGGTGCACCTGCACGTAGGTGATCTCAGGGTGGAACTGCACGCCGACGGCGGCCGGCCCGTAGGCGAAAGCCTGGTTCGGGAACGCCCCTTCGGAGGTGGCCAGCAGCCGCGCGCCGTGCGGCAGCTCGCAACCCTCGCGATGCCACTCGTAGACGTGATCCGGGAACGGCCCGAGCGCGCCGCCCTCGGGCGTCGTGACGAGCGGGTAGTAGCCCATCTCCGCCCGTTCCTCGGGGTCGAAGGCGACCTTGGAACCCAAATGCAGGGCGAGCATCTGGGCACCGAGGCAGATGCCGAGCAGCGGCGCATTCTCCTTGAGCGCCACGCCGATCCACTCGATCTCTTGGAGAATGAAATCGTCACCGTCGTTGGCGCTCATCGGCCCGCCGAAGATCACCGCTCCGCAGTGGTTGGCCAGCGTTTTCGGCAACGGCTCGCCGAAGCGCGGCTTGCGGATGTCGAGATGGTAGCCGTTGCGCACGAACCAATGGCCGACATGGCCGGGGTTGGAGTTCTCCTGGTGCAGCACGATCAGCACGGGCTTCTTTGCCGGAATCGCGCCGGGGCCCGCCGGCACCTGGCCGATGGCGCGGTCCTCGCCAAGCGTATCGGGCGAACGTGCGTCAAGGGCCATGGCTGGGTCTCTCCTCGCGCGGCTTCAGCAACCATCCGACGATAGGAATCAGGATTCTATGCGGCATGATGCGCATGGCCAGCGCCGCGAACGGACTTATCAGACCTGGAACGACGACCCGAGCTCCCAGCACGAAGCCCCAGTAGCCCGCGCGGGCGACAGAGCGTGCCGAGGCCGGCAGAATGAACGTGCGATAGAAGGCGGTCTCGGAGCCCATGCGTGCGTGGAACCTGGTATTGGCCGGCCCAGGCGCCAGCACGCACAGGCGCACGCCTTCTCCCGTCGTTTCCGCCGCGATCGCCTCGGTCAGCGAGATCACGTAAGCCTTGCTGGCGTAGTAGGCCGCCTGATAGGGCCCCGGCGCATAGCCGCCGAGCGAGGCCACATTGAGGATCCCGCCGCGCCCGCGCAGGCGCATGCCGGGGAGGAAATGGCGTGTCAGCAGCGTGAGGGCCCGCACGTTGAGATCGATCAGCCGCATCACGTCCTCGGGCGCATGGGCATGAAACAGACCGGAGAGACCCATGCCCGCGCTGTTGACCAGCACATCGGCGTAGGCGCCGCGCGCTGCCAGGGCGGCATCGATGGTTGCAATCGCGCCCGCGCCCGTCACGTCGGCCGGGACCGCGACCGCCTCCACCCCGAAGGCGGCGCGAATGCCGGCCGCAGCCCGCTCCAGCGGTTCGGCCCGCCGCGCCACCAGCATGACATCGCAACCAGCCGCCGCAAACCGGCGCGCCAGCGCATAGCCGATGCCCTCCGAGCCGCCGGTGACCACCACCATCGGCCGCAGCCCCGTGTAGGCTGCGAGCGCCTCCCGGTCGGGACGCCACCAGCGCCGGCGCCAGGTCTGCAGCAGCATTAGCGTCGGCTCCTCCTGGAACAAATGGCCCCCTCGGTAATCGCGAGCGGGAGCCGATGGCATCGATGCTCGTTGCCCGCGTGATCGCCCCCCCGCTCGCCCGCGCTGGAACGGCCGAGCTTGCGTGGCCCAACCCTAGCGATCCAGGCTACAACGCCAAGCGCCAGCAATCGCAACAGTTCTGGATCGATCCAACAGGATGGGTGACATGGACAGCAAATTCTGGGTGGCGGTTGCGGCCGCTTTTGTCACATCGTTTGTACTGTCGTTCATCGCTCACGGCCTCATTCTGGCCGGGGACTATAACGAGCTGCTTGCCGTCTACCGCGGGCCACAGCTCCGGCCTGGACTGTTCGCGCTACTTCTGTTGGCACAGCTGATTATGGCCGCCGCCATGGTGGCGATCTACCGCTACGGCCGCGAGGAGCGGCCGTTTCTCGGCCAGGGCCTGCGCTTCGGCCTGTTGGCCGCAGGGCTGAGCGTGATCCCGTGCTACCTGATCGGCTACGTGGTCACCAACATCCCGGTTTGGCTGGCCATCAAGCAGATCGTGCTCGAAACCATCAAGGTTGTTTCCATGGCCGTCGCCGTGGCCTGGGTGCACTCTCGCTAAGCCAAGCGCGGCTGCGCAGCCGACGCATTCCACGCCGGCGCGGCGCCGCCGTTCTTGGGGCGCGCGTGTTGGCGCGCGCGTTGACACCGCCCACTATCGGCCTACACTACGCGGGTTCCAGGGGGGCCGGCGGCAGCCGGCTGAGACGGCGCTGAATCCGCGCCGCCACCCTTAGAACCTGATCCGGGTCATGCCGGCGAAGGGACGGACGCGTTTTCCCCTCACCGTTGTGCCTGCGATCAGCCGAAGTCGCCCGCTTGCCGCGGGCGCAACTGGATTCCCCTCCCCGTCCATGCGGAGCATGGCTTCGCCATGACGCGGGGAGGGGTTAGGGGTGGGGGTGAAATACAAGGGAGCCCGTTTCCCTTGTGGCTTCACCCCACCCGGCTCGGCACGCGAAGGGCGTGCCTCGCCACCCTCCCCGTCAAGGGGAGGGTAGTTGGAGATCGCGGCTCGGGGCCGCCGCCTACAGGAGAGGCAGATGAACAAGATCGCGCGAGCCAAGGACCTGATGGTGCCGAAGGTCACGACCGGGCCGATCAGCGCCAGCACCAAGGTCTATTCCTCGCCGGACGGACACCCCGACGTGTACGTGCCGTTCCGCGAGATCGCGCTGTCCGAGGGCGCCGATGAGAAGTCCTTCCGCGTCTACGACCCGTCGGGGCCCTACACCGATACGCACGCCGCGATCGACGTGGAGAAGGGGCTGCCGCGCATCCGCGCAGCCTGGGTGCGCGAGCGCGGCGGCGTCGAGGACTACGCCGGCCGCGACCTCAGGCCGGAGGACAACGGCAACGTTACGGGCAAGCACCTCGCGCGTGACTTCCCCAACAAGCCGCAGCCGCTCCGCAGTCTGCCCGGCAAACCGGTGACGCAATACGAATTCGCCAGGGCCGGCATCGTCACCAAGGAGATGATCTACGTCGCGCACCGCGAGAACCTCGGCTGCGAGGCCGCGCTCGCCCGCGCCAAGGCGGCCGTCGCCGACGGCGAGAGCTTCGGCGCGGAGATCCCCGAGCACATCACGTCCGAGTTCGTGCGCGACGAGATCGCCCGCGGCCGCGCCATCATCCCGGCCAACATCAACCACGCCGAGCTGGAGCCGATGATCATCGGCCGCAACTTCCTGGTGAAGATCAACGCCAACATCGGCAACTCGGCGGTCACCTCCTCGGTGGAGGAGGAGGTGGAGAAAATGGTGTGGGCGATCCGCTGGGGCGCCGACACCGTCATGGACCTCTCCACCGGGCGCAACATCCACAACACGCGCGAGTGGATCCTGCGCAACTCGCCGGTGCCGATCGGCACGGTGCCGATCTACCAGGCGCTGGAGAAATGCGGCGGCGACCCCGTCAAGCTGACCTGGGAGATGTATAAGGACACGCTGATCGAGCAGTGCGAGCAGGGCGTCGACTATTTCACCATCCACGCCGGCGTGCGGCTGCGCTACGTGCCGCTGACCGCCAAGCGCGTCACCGGCATCGTCTCGCGCGGCGGCTCGATCATGGCCAAGTGGTGCCTGGCGCATCACAAGGAGAGCTTCCTCTACGAGCGCTTCGACGAGATTTGCGACATCATGCGGGCCTACGACGTGTCGTTCTCGCTGGGCGACGGCCTGCGCCCCGGCTCCATCGCCGACGCCAACGATGCCGCGCAGTTCGCCGAGCTGGAGACGCTGGGCGAGCTGACGAAAATCGCCTGGGCCAAGGGCTGCCAGGTGATGATCGAGGGCCCCGGCCACGTGCCGATGCACAAGATCAAGATCAACATGGACAAGCAGCTCGCCGAGTGCGGCGAGGCGCCGTTCTACACGCTGGGGCCGCTGACGACCGACATCGCGCCGGGCTACGACCACATCACCTCGGGCATCGGCGCCGCCATGATCGGCTGGTTCGGCACCGCCATGCTCTGCTACGTGACGCCCAAGGAGCATCTGGGCCTGCCCGACCGCGACGACGTCAAGGTCGGCGTCATCACCTACCGCATCGCCGCCCACGCCGCCGATCTTGCCAAGGGCCACCCCGCGGCGCAGCTGCGGGACGACGCGCTCTCCAAGGCCCGCTTCGAGTTCCGCTGGCAGGACCAGTTCAACCTCTCCCTCGACCCGGACACGGCGCGCTCCATGCACGACGAGACCCTGCCCAAGGACGCCCACAAGGTCGCCCACTTCTGCTCCATGTGCGGCCCCAAGTTCTGCTCCATGGAGATCACCCAGCAGGTGCGCGACTATGCGGCCAAGCTCAACGAGGCGGCCGCCCCGGGGTCAGACCCTGCGGGTCTGACCCCATCCCAGGCCCAAGCTGGCATGGCGGAGATGAGCAAGCGGTTCCGCGACATGGGCAGCCAGGTATACGTCGATGCGGAGCGCCTAAAGAAGAGCAACGAGACGCTGAAGTAGGCAGTCTCTCGCCTGTCATTCTTTGGGCTTGTCCGCTGCCGCCAATTTGGGAAAGCCCGACAGGGTTGCGGCAGAGTTAGTCCGCCGCCTTCACAACGTCCGGCGGGCACCGCAAGAAGGCCGCCATCTGGAGAATGGATTTCCGTTTGTTTCTGGCCACCCCGAGGACGTTGCAGTGCGCGGGATTCTCGGCTTCCGGGCGTGGGACAACCCACATTCCTTTGTCGTGAAGAGCCCCCACCTTGAGCGTCATGAGCACTTCACAGTCCGGCGCGAACTGAGCCTTATCGGCCGGATCAATGCCGCGAGACCGAAGATTGGATATCAGATCAACGGACATGCCCTCTTCAGGGTCGTGCGCTTTGGACGATGCGGCGAAAGAGCCCTTGCTTACCTGCCGCTTTCCATCATCGCGACGATGAAGCCCCGACGTTGGCACACGGCGAATCACGACTTCATCGTCGGCTAAGGCGTCATCCGGTTTCGGCCCCGCTGTCGGCATCGAGCATCATGGCTCTCTTACGCGACGGCGACTGCGGATTTTGTGCCCTGCTCCAACGCGTCACTAATCTTCGCGAAATCGCTAGTCACATGGAATTCGTCCTTGTAGCCGGTCGCGAGGACCTCCAACAGGACATCCACATCGTTGATGTCATTTACTTCTACTGTGATCTCATGCGTCCGTGTGCGCCACTCAATCATGATGGCACCGTTAGACATCGGAGTTATCGCTGGAAAGGCCAACGCGTTCGCCTCGGCGCTCACGTGGCCCAGCAATAGCAGGGTAAAATTCACCGTACCGTTGGGGATGCTGGTTGCTCTGTAGCCATCCCAGCCGGGTAGCAGCTTGCCGATTTCAGCGAGACGTCTACAAACCTTGTCGGACCAATCATCCCGTTCCGTGCCGGCAACCATCGAGGTTGTTGCTGTCTCCTCTGGTGTCGGCTCCCCAGGAGGATCCATTGACGTAGCTGATACTTCTGTGGGTGTCTCCCGCACAAGTCTAAGATGCTGCCGCCTGCTCATATCACTTCCCCTGCGACGCGATTGTGCGTCCCCATTCGCGATGCATCTGCTCCGTGATCATTGAGTCGAATAACCGAACGATTGCCTCACGGCCGAGGGCAAAGAACTCAAGCAACGGCGTACCGACGGGTTGAGTCCACGGCCCTCTGAACACAAGCGAGAGTCGGATGACTCGTTTATTGCTCCGCTCAGCGGCTTGTACGTGCGTGTGAATGCGTGCGAGTGGCGAGCCATCATTTCCTCTCAGAATGTGCGTCAGAGCGATGTTACCTGCATCCTGTTCAAGGCTGCTGCCGTCATTCAGAGGGTTGGTATTTGCTTCGTCGCTCCAAAAGCTGAAGATGCGAGCGAATGCGTGATGGTATGTCTCGTGTTCTTCCACACCCAATATGTTGAAATAGGAGAGTTCGCATTGATTGATGGAGAGCTGCGGCAGGCCCTGCTCGGTTAGGAAGTCCTGGAACGATTGGCATCGGATTACGAACTCCGGAAGCACGTCATTAAGTCCGGGATACACACCTTCGCCTTCCACCTTTCGCCAGTTGTAAACAAACCGGTCGGGCTGTACTTGAACAAGCCGATGCTTGTCGTTGCTCAGATACCAGACCCGAGGCAAAGGAATATCCACCGCTTGAAACTGGAATTGGACGGGCGCAACCCGCTTCCCAAACACCTCGAACGTGGGGTTGATAGGTCCCTTGTCCTCGTGTTGGACAAGTCCGACCTTGCTAAGGCGCTCCCCGAACTGCCCATAGTGCACGATCTTCAGTCCGGGTATGTCATTGAATTGTATTGATATCGCGACCTCATCAACGGGCGGACGCTCCCATTGAGGTAGGTTGTCGGGTCTTCTGATCTTGCCAAAGTCCAGCATTGGAATTCAGCTTGTTCCCCAACACATGAGCTTACCGTGCTTCGTGCGTTTCACAAGGACTGATGTCCGACACGTTCTCACTCTCTACATCTAAGTTCGCTTAGCAAGGGTTACCAGCGTCGCGAGCCCCCCGCCGATGATAGTTCGCATTTCGGGGGCGGTTCGTCTCCATGCCGATGCGATCGACGACGCTGGCGACCCTGACCTACGCCGCGAAGATCCCGCGCTGGCGCCACGCAGGCTACTCCGTTGGTTTGGTCTATCTACGGCTTGCCAACGTCGAGATGTCGCTCGATCGCGTCAGGCGAAGAGTTGCGGCTGGCGGACACGACGTGCCCGAAGCGACAGTCCGCAGAAGGTTTCCCAAGCGCGTCGAGTACTTCGAAAGTCACTACAGGCCTCTGGTCGATGAGTGGTATGTTTGGGACAGCCTGGAGGGTAGCTTCCAGCCGGCCGAGAAGTGGGATGACTGATGGGCAGGATCATCGACATCGACAAGGTGCAGGAGGCACTCAACAGGGCAGCGTACAACGCCCGGCACGGCTCGCGCGACGTTCGGGCGGGCCGTTTTGTGGCTGGAGCAGCGAGCGCTAGCCAGCCAAGCGGCGAGCGGGGAGCCACACGGCGGACGAGCAAGGCTCCTTTGCCCAGCCGGTCATCAACAAGCCATGCTCCTTCTGGTGAGAGGCGACCGAAGTCGGGCTGACAAGTTTTCGCACCTCCCGGGTACGGCCGATCTGGTGTAGCCTTCGCAAAGGCGCCGAATGCAGTTGGCGCGTCGCGACAGGGGAGGAAGCCATGAAATTCCGCGCCATGCGGGCCGCGATCGTCATCGCGGCCGCAATCATATTGATGCCGCTCACCGCGCTTGCCGCCGAGTTCCCTGCCCCGAAGGAAGGCAGCTGGACCGCGCGCGACTTCAAGTTCCACACCGGCGAGGCGATGGCGGAGCTGCGTCTCGCCTACACCACCGTCGGCGAGCCCGCCGGAGAGCCGGTGCTGGTGCTGCACGGCACCACCGGCTCCGCCGCCGGCATGCTGGGCCCCAACTTCGGCGGCGAGCTGTTCGGCAAGGGCCAGCCCCTCGATGCGACCAAATACTTCATCATCATCCCGGACGCGGTCGGCCACGGCAAATCGTCCAAGCCCTCCGACGGCCTGCGCGCCAAGTTCCCGCGCTACAACTACGACGACATGGTGGAAGCCCACTACCGGCTGCTCAAGGAAGGGCTCGGCATCCGCCACCTGCGGCTCGTGATCGGCAACTCGATGGGCGGCATGCACACCTGGCTGTGGGGCGCCAAGTATCCCGACTACATGGACGCGCTGGTGCCCATGGCCGCGCAGCCCTCCGAGATGGCGAGCCGCAACTGGATGCTGCGCCGGCTGCTGATCGACACCATCCGCAGCGATCCGGACTACAACGAGGGCAACTACACCGCCCAGCCGCGCTCCATGCAGCGGGCCAACGTTTTCTTCGCCATCGCCACCAACGGCGGCACGCTGGCCTTCCAGAAGCTGGCGCCGACGCGCGAAGCCGCCGACAAGCTCGTTGCCGCGCGGCTGGCCGCGCCCTTCAAGGCCGATGCCAACGACTTCGTCTATCAGTGGGACTCCTCGCGCGACTACAACGCCTCTCCGGGGCTGGAGCGCATCAAAGCCGCGCTGCTCGTCATCAACGCCGCCGACGACGAGCGCAACCCGCCCGAAACCGGCATCATGGAGCGGGAGCTCAAGCGCGTGAAGGGCGGCCGCCTCTATCTCATTCCCGCCAGTGAGGAGACGCGCGGCCACGGCACCACCGGCATGGCCAAGTTCTGGAGGCAGCAGCTGCAGGACTTCCTGCAGACGGTGCCCAAGCGGGCCATGTAGCCGAAAAGCAAACCCGGAGCCAGGCCAACCGGCCGACGCTACGTCGGGTGAGCTGCGGAGCTTTGGAGACGCTTGCATGCAAGTGTTGCGTGGTCTGGCCGTGCTCTGCGGCGCGCTTGTCGGCCTGGCTGTCAGCCTGCAAGCGGCGTACGCCTGCGCCTGCTGCACCCACACCGGCCAGCGCCACGATGCGGTCGGGCCGCTCGACCCCGGAAAACGGGATGAGATCGGCCGGCTGCGCTTCAGACCGGTGGCACACCTCTTCACCGGCGAGGCCGATCCCGACATGATCAAGGGTATCGCGGCGCAGTCCTCGCAGTACAATCTTCGGGTCAAGCACGAGAAGGGCCGTTGGGTCTTCGCCTTCCGCGACAAGAACGGCCGATCGGGAACGCTGGTGCTCGCCATGCCCAAGTCCATTGCCGTGCTGGAGGTCGATCCCCGCCGCGGCGAGCGCAAAGGCGGCACCGGCCCGTCTCTCTACAGGGAGTGGAAGCTGACATCGCGCGCGGCAGGCACGGGCATCTTTGCCCCAGGGATGGGCGAAACCCAGCGCATCACCCTTGTCCTTCAGGGCAACGGCAACAGCTGCGCCAGCGCCGGCGACTTCACGCACTGGACGCTCGCGGTCTCGGGCCCGGTGGCGCGATACCATCTGTTTGGTGAGCTGATCCAGCCGTGAAAGGATGAAGTACCCGTCAACTGCCTGTTGTATTGACCTTCGCAGGCGAAATCACGTCATGTCCAGAGGCGCCGCGCGCTGGGGCGGCGGGAAGGCGGCATCCAGCGCCTTCAGGTCATCGGCATCCAGCTTCACATCCAGCGCCTTCATGTTGGCACGCACGTGGTCGGGCTTCACCGCCTTCGGGATGGTGATCACGCCGGGCTGGCGCAGCACCCAGGCGAGCGCGATCGCGGAGGGATCGACACCGTGCTTCGCGGCGATATTACCAAGCGCCGGCTTGCGCAGGATCGGCCCCTGCCCTAGCGGCGAGTAGGCCATCACCATGACCTTGGCCTTGCGGCACCGCTCGATCAGCTGCCATTCGACGCCGCGCGAGCCCAGATGATAGAGCACCTGGTTCGACGCACAGTTGCCGCCGGCCTTCGCGCCGGCCAGCTCGTCCATGTCGCCGCTGTCGAGATTGCTGACGCCCCATTGCCGGATCTTGCCGTCCTTCTTCAGAGTCTCGAACGCCGCCACCGTCTCCGCCAGGGGCACCGAGCCGCGCCAGTGCAGCAGGTAGAGGTCGAGCCGGTCGGTCTCGAGCCGCTCGAGGCTGCGCTCGCAGGCGGCGATGGCGCCCGCGCGCGAGGCGTTGTGCGGATAGACCTTGCTCACCAGGAAGACCTCGTCGCGGCGACCCTCCAGGGCTTCCGCCAGCATCTCCTCGGCGCCGCCCTCGCCGTACATCTCGGCTGTATCGATCAGCCTGATGCCGAGATCGAGCCCGAGCCTGATGGCCGCCACCTCGGCCGGCCGCTCCGCCTTGCGCTCGCCCATGCGCCAGGTGCCGAGCCCCAGCACCGGCACCTTGTCGCCCGATTTCAGCGTTACGTGCTTCATTGATGGCTCCCTCACCGCGCGCTTGTCTCGAGACCGCCGTACCGTTTCATCTTGCCCAACCAACGAGAGCGCATCCAGCCCGAACTGGCCGTCTGGTGGCGAAACTTGATCACTTGGCGGCGACCAGCGCGAGCCCGGAGACAAGTAGCAGCAGTAGAACCACCTTGCGGAACGACGCCTCATCGAGCTTGCCGTAGAGCTTCCAGCCAAGCCAAGTACCGACGGCCAGTGCAGGCAGCCCGGTCAGGAATAGCTTGGCGGTGTCAGGCGTGATGCTCCCGGTACCGCCCAGCGCCAGTATCGTGATGAGGAAGGTAGCAACGGCAGTCGGCTGGAACACGGCGCGCTGCTCGTCGGCCGACCAACCGCGCAGCCCGCTCCATATCACAACCAGGATCCCGGCAAGCCCGGTCGATCCTCCAATCACGCCATTGAGGAGCCCGATGCCGGTGTCAGTTGCGCCGCTCGAATGCTCGATCTTGGGCAGCTTCGGCCGCACCAGATTGTAAAGGCTGAAGATGACCAGCAGGACTCCCGCTGTCACGCGCAGGTGCGTCGGCGACACCCATTTCAGCACGGCGACGCCGGCAGGCACACCAAGGGCGCTGCCAACGATGAATGGCGCGAGGCGCCTCGGACTAAGGGTATGGCGTAGTTTCCATACGGCATATCCTTGCACCAGCAGCGCATAGGCGGCGATGAGCGGCGTGGCCTGGCTCGGCGTCAAGACGTGCAGCCATATGGCCAGAGCGACCAGGGCGAAGGCAAAGCCCGACAGCCCGGTCACAAATGCCGCGGCAAATGTGCCGACTAGGAAAATGACGAGCGTGAGTTCGACTGAAGAAAGCATGGCGTCCACCTGATGAGAATACTTGGACGCGATCTTTCGGCTGTCGCCTCACGGGGCAATCGCGATACACCCCATGCCGAAAGGCATCGGAGGATCGGGATGGTGTCAAGACTGGCGCTTCATCCTTTGACTCCTCACCGCGCCCTTCAAACAAGGCCACTGCGCGCCTCGTCCCCTTGCAGCAAACAAGCTTGACACAGCGCTGCGTATTATCCATTATAGATAGAATAGATAAGGAGTGGAGCCTAGTGAAAGTCAGCTCGACTGAGTTTCAGCAGAACGTCGGCCGTTATCAGGATGTGGCCATGCGGGAGCCCGTGACCATCACCAAGAATGGCCGCGATCACACCGTGCTGGTCTCAGCCGACTTTTTTGAAGCTGTCATGAGGGGCCGCGTGGCCCGTCGCGTCGAGGACCTCGACGAAGCGACGATCAAGGCCATCGAAGCTGCCGAAGTTCCCGCCCAATATGCCCACCTCGATGATGCGTTGACATCCCGTTAGAGGGCACCCGCTTGGCGCTTCCCGATCCACATCCGGGCCTCGTCATCTGCTATTCCTACTTGTGGGCGAGCCAGCACCACACCGGCCAGGAAGATGGCCTCAAGGATCGGCCGTGCGTCATCGTAGTGGCGCGCCAAGTAGTCACCGACAAGACGCTCGTGACCGTCGTCCCTGTCACGCATGCGCCACCAGCGGACCCTCAGGCCGCCATCGAGATTCCACCTCAGATCAAGGCGCACCTGGGTCTCGACTGGCAGTCGTCGTGGATCCTCTTGTCGGAAGTTAACGACTTCATCTGGCCGGGTCCGGACTTGCGCCACGTCGCGGGCTCCTACCCACCACGGTTTGAGTATGGCGTGTTGCCTCCCCGCTTCTTTCGCGGCGTCCGCGATCGGCTGCTTGCCCTCTACGCCACCCGCCGCGTGCAAGCGGTTCCGCGCACTGAATAGCAGTCACGACAACCGTCCACCAAAGAGGATTTCCATGGACAAGACGCTGAGAGACAAGGGACTGGCCAACCGCAAGGCCGTGCTGGGCGAGGACTATGTCAACAAGGCGATGGCCTCGGCCGACAGCTTCAACGGGCCGTTCCAGGACATCCTGAACGAATACTGCTGGGGCATGATCTGGAGCGACGAGCGGCTGCCGAGGAAGACCCGCTCCATGCTCAATCTCGTCATGCTGGCCTGCCTCAACCGCATGCATGAATGGGAATTGCACCTGAAGGGTGCGCTGCGCAACGGCGTATCCAAGGACGAGATCCAGGCCATCATCCACCAGATCGCGATCTATGCCGGCGTACCTCTGGCGGTGGAGTGCTTCCGCGCCGCCCGCAAGGTCTTCGCCGAGATCGACAAGGCGGCGTGAAACAGGGGTCAGACCCCTCTTGCCGCGTCCTGCCTCACTCTCGACCCAGAGGTGGCGTCGAATTGCCCGCTCCGGCTCGCGGGTCTTGCCGCTGCCGGCCTATGCTCGGTTGACTTCCCGCTCGGGGAGAGAAGAGATCATGACGCATCGACCTGCCCGCATTCGCTTTCCGGCGTTGTGCCTTGCCCTGCTGGCGGGTGCGTTCCTCGGCGTAACCGCCGCGACGGCCCTCGAGGAGTTGCGCGGCGAGGAAGCCGCGATCAAGGCCTGCGACCAGCGCCTCTGCAGCATCCTGCTGCACAAGAACCCCAGGGGCGACGACCTCAAGTGCGCGCTGACGAAGACGTGGGCAAAGTCCCAGATCAAGGAGGCAGAGAGCTCCAAGCTCAGCTGGGGCTTCGGTGACGCGCGCTGCTCGGTCGACGTCAACCTGAGCCGGGAGAGGCTGGTCGCGGTGATGACCGGCGAGCAGTCCACATTCCGCGTACCCCGCCACACGGCAAACTGCCTGGTGGAGCAGGGCGGAAAGCTCGAGAAGGTAAAGGCCGTACTCGCCCCCAAGATCGTGTTCAAGAACGGCAGGGCCGACAAGATCTGGGTCAATCTGAAGAGCGTCGACGGTCCGGCGTCCATCACGCTCACGGTGCAAACGGCCGCCCAGCTCGCCGACACCTTTGGCCTCTTCCACCGGCAGATGATCAAGAGCATCAACCGCTACATCGAGCGGCACTGTCCCACCACGCAGTCCGTGGCGGCCTCGCCGCCCGCGGGAAAGAAGGCCACCAAGTAGAAGCCGCCCTTGGCGGCGAAGCCCACGCTTCGGCGGGCGATCCTTTGCATGCTCGATTCTCCGTAAGGCTAGGCCGAAGTTCCCGGCGAGAAACCGAGGCTGCCCCTCGAAATGCTGAGTCGCGACAGTCGATTGCGAGTCTCGGCTGAGTTTTCGTTCATAGGATTTGTACCCATGTGATGCCTGCGATTCGCGCTTGCCGACAATGCGCAAATCACTCATGTCAATCGCCGCGTGAACGTCGATATGCCACCGGAGGCTCACAAAACCCAGATTTCTTGTACCCAGTAGCGCTTACTGTATCGATCGCATCAACCGCTTGAAGCGGCGGATGTTTTCGGCTCCTCGGTCTGGGAACTTCGGGCTAGGTCTCGCTCGCCTTCTGCGGCCTGCGCACTTCGGTATTGTGCTCACCCAGCTTCGGCGCACGGGAGCGGATGGCTGGGCGGCTGCCGTCGAGGGACAGGGGCAGGCTCATCAGGTCCAGCTCGATCTCGGGGACTGGCTGGACCATTCCCAGCGCCGCCGTCTGCGGGTGCGCCTTCATATGTGCGAGATCGTTGATGGCGGCGCTGGGGACGGCGACCGCATCGAGCCGCTCCACCCATTCGGCGGTGGTGTGCCGGCCCATGATTTCGCTCACCATCGGGATGAGCGCGCCCTTGTTGGCGACCCGGTCGGCGTTGCTCCTGAAGCGCGCATCTTGCGCCCATTCGGCATGGCCCAGCGCGCCTGCGAACTTGGCGAACAGCCGGTCGTTGGCGGCGGCGACGATGATCTGGCCGTCCGCCGTGTCGAAGGCCTGAAAGATCACCACGGCCGCGCTGCCGCTCGGATGCCGCTCGGGCAGCCTGCCGCTCGCCTGGTAGCGCGCGAAATGCACCGTCAGCAGGCCCAGCGCCGTCTCGTAGAGCGAGGCGTCGACCACGCAGCCCTTGCCGGTGCGCTCCCGCTGCATGAGCCCGGCGATGCACCCCAGCGCCGCCCACACCGCCGACCCAAGGTCGAGCACGGCGGTGCCGATGCGCGCGCCTGGCCGGTCGGGATAGCCGTTGATCGAGAAAAGACCGGAGAACGCCTGCACCATCGGCTCGTAGCCGGGATGGCGCTGCATCGGCCCGTTGGGCCCGAATGCCGAAATCGAGCAATAGATGAGCCGCGGGTTGCGCGCACGCAGCGGCTCGCTGCCGAGGCCGAGGTCGTCCATCACGCCAGGGCGCAGGTTGTGCACCAACACATCGCACTCCCTTACGTAAGCCTCGAGCCAGGCGATCTGGGCGGCGTCTTTCAAGTCGAGCGTGATGCCGCGCTTGTTGACGTTGAGCGCCTGGAACGTCGCCGACGTGCCGCGCCAGAACGGCGGACCCCAGCCGCGCGCGTCGTCGCCGCCTTCGGGCCGCTCGATCTTCAGCACGTCGGCGCCTAGCATCGCCAGAATGAAGCCCGCGTAAGGGCCGGCGATGTTGTTGGCGAGCTCGACGACTTTGACGCCGGTCAACGGCAGCATGGCGTTCCCCTTCGTTGTCCCGCGACCATCGATGTAGCTGAAGCCCAACAATTTGGCCCGACAAAAAGGTCGATCCCCCGTTGGAGCATCTTCCGATCCGATCGAATCGCTGCTCTCGCGCACGTCCGCTCTTGTCATGCCGGCCGAGGGCGACCGCCCGAGAGCCGGTACCTAGGGCCGCGGGATGACAACGTGTTCGTCGCGGCTCCTGGGTTCCGAATATTTCGCTGCCGCGAAATTCCGGGATGACAGCAGAGGCCGTGAGCCCATCCGAACGGAAATTGCACTAACCGCCGACCAGAGCGCGCACCTCGGCGAGCAAGCTCCCGTCGACCGTGACACCGTCGCGTCGAGCTTTCTCCCGCAGCGCCAGGCGGCGCGAGCCGGGCAGGCGCGCGCCCGCCTCGCCTTCGATCGTCCGGGCCAGCGCCGCCATGCGCTCTGCGAAAGCCTCCACGCCGCCGAACCCGCCAGGATCGATGGCAATGAGGAGCTGGCCGACGCCAGGAGGAGCGCCGTCGGCGTCGAAGAACGAGCTGGCCTCGAAGCCGAAGGCGGCGCCTGACAACCCCGCCGCCAGCACTTCCACCATCAGCGCCAGTGCGGCGCCCTTCGCACCCCCGATCGGCTGCAAGGCGCCCTTGAGCGCGGCGGCGGCATCGGTCGTCGGCATGCCATGCTCGTCGACCGCACAGCCGCCGGGGATCGGCTCGCCCTTCTGCGCGGCCGTCAGGATCTTGCCCCGCGCCACTTGGCTCAAGGCGAGGTCCACGACCACGGGCGGCGCCTTCGGCATCGGCGCGGCAAAGGCCATCGGGTTGGTCCCGTAAAGAGGCCGCCTGCCGCCCCACGGCGCCATTGCCTTGGGCGTGTTGCCGAACGCCAGGCCAACCAGGCCGGCCTCGGCCAGCCGCTCTACATGGTGCCCGGCAACCCCGAAGTGGTGCGAACGCACAAAGCCCGCTGCGGCGATGCCATTGGCCCGGGCCAACTGCGGGAGGCGCGCAAGCGCCAGGTCGAACGCCGGGTAGGCGAAGCCACCCTTGGCATCGATCATTAGGGTTCCGGGTCGCGTTTGGCGCTTCTCGGGCAGCGCATGCCCATCGACCTTGCCGGACTTGGCCTGCGCCGCGTAGCTCGGGACACGGGAGAGGCCGTGGCCCGTCTGTCCGTCCATTTCGGCCCGGGTCAGCGCCCGGGCCACCGAGCGGGCGTTACCTTCAGACGTTGCGGAAGCCACCAACGCGGCGGCGATCAGGGCCTCCAGCTCGGCGATGCCAATCCCGGTTCGTTCGCCCATCCCACCTTCTTCAATACGCAGATGATATGCGTATCATCTTCATGGTTTCCTGCTTCCAGGCATCGATCGCCTCTCGAGTGCAGGCGATCACTCTTCTCTTTTGCCGCACAAATCGCTTGCGGGCACATTCAAATGCCGGCCAACCTGAATCTTACTAATATTAGGGAAAAGATTTGTCCTAAGTTCGGCATTTATCCTCGCAACGACGATTTGATCTACCGCCAGTGATTGCGCCATTTCCTGCACGACCATTTCCCTGCTCGCAATTCCATTATTAGCAGCAAACGCAATATTTTCATCGGCGCCCAGTATCAGATTCAACCTCCCAGCAAATGCTGTTGCTCCACTTTCAGTCAGGGATGAGCCGGAAAAGTATCTTTCAACTTCATCTGGCTTTAGATCGAGAAAGCATACTGCAACAAGTTCTCTGGCGCGCTCACTGAGCATTACGGTCTTGCGTTCCCGCAAAGATTTGATGGCGCGACCGTCTAGTTCCGTCGCGGCACAGCGACAGAACCGGGAATTTGTCGGGCGACTCTTCTCCAACTCAACAAGCAACTGAAGGCTGGTTACATTTACCGATCTCTGTTGTTCGCCCCAAAACGTGAGAACAGCGAAAACACCAGCGACAATTCCAGCAGAGGTGCCGGCGGTGCGCAAAATGGTCTGATCTCTGACTGAACCATGCGCCGTTCGCTCAGACGCCACGCTTTCCAGTATGATCCCAATCAGCAGCAATGAATAAGCGATAACCAGAGTTGTCTCGCTCTGCCTGTCGAGGCTGGTCAGGTACGGAATATGAAGGCCGAAGTATCTCGAACCAATGAACGCCGCCGCGAGAATTACCGATATTATAAAGCACACCAAACTGGAAACCTTCAACATGCCCTCCCCCTAAACTCAGAGCTGTTCTTGCTGCGGCGCTGCTCATGCCTTCATGCTAACAGACGCGCTTCCTATTCACAATAATCCCTAACAGCGGGTGACGGCCAAGGGTGCCTGCGGGCATCACGCACGATGCTGGAAGCCAGGCCGGTGTGGCTTACGGGCGCGCGGCGCATGGGACGCTGTCGGTGGAGGCGAAGTAGGGCTTGATGTCGATGAGCGGCGTGCCGTCGACGCAGTCGACGTTGCGAACGGTGATGACGGCGCCTGCGATGCCGGCGAGCTCGACCACGGCAAGCGCGATCGGATTCGGCCGCACCGGCGAGCGCAGGGCGAAGGTGCCGCGCGGGTGGCCCAGATGCGCCGGCACCTGCTGGATCAGGTCGCGCCGGGCCTGGTCCATCCAGTAGAGCAGCACGGCGTGCGAATAGAGCTCGAGGCCGTCGAGGCCGGCGGCATAGCGCGCATCGAGCTCGATCCGGCCGACGGCGTTCGACTCGGCGGTGTTCTTGGGACAATCGCCGCGCGTCTTGAACGGTGTGCGTATGCGCCCGATGAAGTAGAGGCCGGCATCGAAGGCGGCCGGCAGCTCGATCGCCGCTTCGCCGGGGCGGATTTCGCTTTTTGCGGTCATCGTCGTGGCCTTGCGGAGATTGCCTGCGGGGCTTCGCCTCGCTCGGCCCGCCTGCCGGCGTGGTTTGCGGCGTTTGCGGCCCCGCGTCAAATGGAGTATCAAACGCGGCGCCTTGCGGTGCATCGGGATTGTTGCAAGGCACCCGTAGCTCAGCTGGATAGAGTGCTGCCCTCCGAAGGCAGAGGTCACAGGTTCGAATCCTGTCGGGTGCGCCATTCCTGTCCCTTGGTGTCGCGCAACCCCCGCCGCCGCTTGCGGCTCTCTGCCGCGCCGTCAAGCACCGCGCGCAGCATTGGACAATTGCGCCAGCGGCGCTCGGCGCGGCCGCCTCCAGCTGCTGCCAATCCCCAGGCTGTCCGCCGTGCCTCAGCCGGGTCCAGCGGGCGCCTTGGCGGCAAGCTCTCCCCGGCCTCGCGAAGGCCGATCACTGCTAGCCCTCGGCGCGAGACGGCCGCGCCAGCAGCGCGTCGATCGCCTGGTCGACCGTGGCCTGGCCGGCGACGATGGCGTGCACGGCCGCCGAGATCGGCATGTCGATGCCCTTCTCGGCCGCGACTTTGGCGACGGCAGCAGCGGTATAGACGCCCTCAGCCACCGAGCGCCGGCTGCCCAGAACGGCTTCCAGCGCCTGTCCCTGGCCCAGCGCACGGCCGAGACTCATGTTGCGCGATTGCGCACTCCCGCAGGTGAGCAGCAGGTCGCCGAGGCCCGACAGGCCCATCAAGGTCTCCGGCCTCGCACCCAAGGCCTCGGCGAAGCGGCGCAGCTCGGCAAAGCCGCGCGCGACCAGAGCGGCGTGGGCGCTGGCGCCCAGCCCCTTGCCCTCGACGATGCCCGCCGCAATCGCCAGCACGTTCTTGACGGCGCCGCCGAGCTGCACGCCGATGACATCGGTGGAGCGGTAGAGGCGGAACTGGCGGTAGCCGAGCGCATCGATCAGGCGCGCGCCCAGGGTCTCGTCGGCACAGGCCAAGGTCAGCGCCGCCGGCAGCCCACGCACCACGTCGGCGGCGAAGCTCGGCCCCGACAGGACAGCGAGCGTTGCCTGCGGCAGCGTCTCGGCCACCACCGCGCCCAGCAGCTTGCCTGTCGCCTGCTCGAGCCCCTTGGCGCAGACCACCAGCGGCTTGCCCGGCGCCAGATGTGGCGCCAGCTCGGCGCCGACCGCCCGCACGTGCTGTGCCGGTGCCACCATGAGCACAACGTTGCAGGCGGCAACGTCGGCCGGACTGGCCGTTGCCCGCAAAGCGGGATCGAGTACGATGCCGGGCAGGAACGCCGTGTTGCAATGGCCGGAGTTGATCTCGGCCACCACTTCGGGCTCGCGCGCCCAGATCAGCGTGTCGCGGCCGGCAAGGCGCATGGTCTGCGCCAGCGCCGTACCCCATGCGCCGCCTCCGACAATGCCGACGCTGTTGAAGGTCACCGCCAACCTTTCCTTTGCGCGCTCGTCAAAGCCTACCGAGAAATGTGACCGTCGTCACAAAGAGCGCCGGTGATCAAAGCCTCTTTTGCAGCAAGATGAAAGGCTCGCCCTCTACCTCCTTCTCCCCGACATAGCTATAGCCGAGCTTGCGATAGAATCCGTCGGCGCCGACGCTGGATTGAACCTTCAACACGGAAAGCCCGCGGCTGACGGCTGTCTGTTCGATCCGCCCCATGAGGCGCCGGCCTATGCCTTTGCCGTGCAAACCGGGATCGACAAATACCTTGCGGACGGAGTCCTCGTAGAGGCACGCGGTGCCAACGACCTCGCTGCTGATGGCGACTAGCATGCAGCGTTCCGGCCACTGCATGAGCCTTAGAATATGGGCTTCGGACCATACCTCGCATCGTCGATCGATATGGGCTTGCGCGTAGCGCCCGGCCAGCGTGCGGCGCAAACATTTCCGAATGAGGGCGCCGATGGTTGCGGCATCGCCGCTTTCGGCCTGGCGGATTGAGAGCGTTTCGCACATTCGATCGGGCCCCGTTAGCTGGCACTCACGCCTTGGCGCCCTGCTTGCCGGCGCCTAACGCGGGCGTCGCGGTAGCATCCAGTGGCCAGCGGGCGCGCGCCTCGAAATCAAGGCCGTCGGTCAGGCCGCGCGCCAGACGCTCGGCGCCGGCCCAGGCGACCATGGCGGCATTGTCCGTGCACAGCTCCGGCGGGGGCACGTGCAGGGAATATTCGCGCGAACGGGCAACCTCCGTGAGCGCCGCGTAAATTTGCCGGTTGGCGGCGACGCCGCCAGCGACCACCAGGTGCCGCTCTGTCCATTGCAGGCGCTCATCGGCGATCTCCATGGCCCGCCGCACCCGGTCGGCCACGCTTTCGCAGACGGCCGCCTGGAACCCGGCGCACAGGTCGGCGATGTCGCTGTCTCGGAGCGGGGCCAGCGTCTGCGCCTGGCGGCGGACGGCCGTCTTCAGCCCGGCAAAGGAGAAATGCGGCTCCTCCCGCCCCAGCATGGGGCGTGGCAGCGCGAACCGCCCTGGCCTCCCGGTTGCGGCGGCCTTCTCCACTGCCGGTCCGCCGGGGAAGCCTAACCCCAAGAGCTTCGCCGTCTTGTCGAAGGCTTCGCCCAGCGCATCGTCGATGGTCGTGCCGAGCCGCTCGTAGCGGCCGACATCGTGCACGATCAGGAGCTGTGTATGCCCGCCCGAGACCAGCAGCAGCAGATAGGGCGGGCGCAGGCCCTCGGTGAGGCCGACGGTCAGCGCGTGCGCCTCGAGATGGTTGACCGCCACCAGCGCCAGCCGGTGCACCAGGGCGATTGCCTTGGCCGCTGTCACCCCGACCAGCAGGCCGCCGATCAATCCAGGCCCCGCCGTCACCGCAACGGCGTCGAGCTCGGGAAACCCGGCGTTTGCCTCGCGCATGGCCTGGGCCACGATCTCGTCCAGGCATTCCACGTGGGCGCGGGCGGCGATCTCCGGCACCACGCCGCCGAAGCGGCGATGCTGCTCCCATTGCGCCCGCACGACGTTCGACAGGATCCGGCCGCGGCCATCCGGCGCACGCGCAACCACCGCCGCCGCCGTCTCGTCGCAGCTGGTCTCGATGCCGAGGACGAGCGCTTCGCGCCCGCTCGTTGCTGGCACACTGTTGCTTGGTCTTGGCATGTCGACAGCTACTACGTACAGAGCGCCGCCCATTGTCATCCCGGAATTTCGCCCCGGCTCGAGGCCGGGGCAGGCTGCGAAATATCCGGGACCCAGGATCTCGAGGTGAGCCGCCCTGGGTCCCGGCTCTCGCCCTGACGGGCTCGGCCGGGATGACAAGCTCCATCGCCGGGAGCATAAACGGGCTACCAGCATTCTGGCCTCGCCTACATCGGGAGATTGCGGCTTGCAAGCAGCGAAAATCCGCATCGGCACGCGCGGCTCGCCGCTGGCGCTGGCGCAGGCCCGGGAAGTGCAGCGGCGACTCGAGGCGGCGCACGGCCCCGGCGGGCTCGCGTTCGAGGTGCGGGTCATCAGGACCTCGGGCGACCGCATCCAGGACCGCACCCTGGCCGAGGCCGGCGGCAAAGGGCTGTTCACCAAGGAGATCGAGGAGGCTCTCAGCGCCGGCGAGGTCGATATCGCCGTGCATTCGATGAAGGACATGCCGACCATCCTGCCCGAGGGACTGGCTGTCAGGTGCTTCCTGCCCCGCGAGGACGTGCGGGATGCCTTCATCAGCCACAAGGCGCCGACGCTCGCCCTTCTGCCGGCGGGGGCGGTGGTAGCCACCGCCTCGCTGCGGCGCCAAGCCCAGGTCAAGCACCTGCGGCCCGATCTTGCCGTCGTTCCCATGCGCGGCAATGTCGAGACCAGGCTGCGCAAGCTCGCCGAGGGCGCCGCCGATGCAACCCTGCTGGCGATGGCGGGCCTGAAGCGGCTTGGCCTCGAGGATCGCGTCACGGCGCCGGTGCCGGTCGACGAAATGCTGCCGGCGGTGGCACAGGGCGCAATCGGTGTGGAGACGCGGGCGGACGATTTAACCATGGCCGAGCTGATCGCCCCGATTAATCATGAACCGACCGCGCTCGCCGTCACCGCCGAGCGCGCCTTCCTCGCCAAGCTGGAGGGGTCCTGCCGGATGCCGATTGCCGGGCTTGGCGAGCTCGCTGGCGAGCGTTTCGCGTTCCGGGGCATGATCCTCAGCCCCGACGGCCGCGATTGCTACGCGGCCCGCCGCGAGGGCCGCCCGGAGGCGGCGCTACAACTCGCCGAGGACGCCGCCGCCGAGCTGTTGGACCAGGCGGGGCCGGACTTCCTCGATGCGCTCCAGTCTGGCACGCATTAATCCTGTGGCGGCCAATTCATAACGCGGGGGGCGGCAAATTCTTGCGATCCCGCCCGGTGGCTACCCCCTACCGACGCGACGGCGGAGGCCAAAAAAACCCCTCCTCCGCGTTACAGCAAAGGGCCATCCTCAATCGACCTCAAGGCCCGGGCCCTCCAAGGGAAGGCAATCGACCGGATTTGGCATCATACCGGCGAGCCATTGAATCGACCCGTCATCCCGGAAGCCGAGGCCTTGGCAGAGGCTGTCCGGGATCGCGGGTAAAAGGCTGAACCTCCAGCCAGATCCTGGATCGGAGCGCTGCTCGCGGAATCGCTCGCATCGCTCCGTCCGGGATGACGGGTTAGGCTGGCTGGCATCATTCCACCGGCAGCCCGACGTAGTTCTCTGCCAGCGTCGTCTGTGCCGCCTCGGAGCTCACCAGATAGGCGAGCTCCGCCGTCTGCGCGCGCCGCTCGAAGGCGCTGGCCTCGGGGAAGCGGTGGGTGAGGCTGGTCATCCACCAGGAGAAGCGCTGCGCCTTCCACACGCGGACGAGGCAGCGGGCGGAGTAGCCGTCGAGCAGATCCGTGCGGCCCGACCGGTAGTAGGCGACCAGCGCCTCGGCCAGAAACCGCACGTCGGCGACGGCGAGGTTCAGGCCCTTCGCGCCCGTCGGCGGCACGATGTGGGCCGCATCGCCGGCCAGGAACAGGCGGCCGTGGCGCATCGGCTCGGCCACGAACGAGCGCAGCGGCGCCACGCTCATCTCAAGCCGCGGCCCGGTCTTCAGCGAAGCCGCAGCATCGGGCGGGATGCGCCGCCTGAGCTCGGCCCAGAAGCGGTCGTCGGACCAGTCGTCCACCTCCTCGTCGGCCGGCACCTGCAGGTAGTAGCGGCTGCGGGTGGTCGAGCGCATGGTGCAGAGCGCAAAGCCCCGCTCGTGGTTGCAGTAGATAAGCTCGTGATTGACGGGCGGAGTGTCGGCCAGGATGCCGAGCCAGCCGAATGGATAGACGCGCTCGTAGATGCGGATCACCTCCTGCGGGATGGCCTGGCGGCTCACGCCGTGGAAGCCGTCGCAGCCGGCGATGAAGTCGCACTCGATTTCCAGGGTGTCGCCGCCCTTGTGATAGCGCAGCCGCGGTATGTCGCCGGCGAGCCCGTGCAGGCTCACGTCCTCGGCCTCGTAGACGACCTCGGTGCCCGCCGCCGCGTGGGCGTCCATCAGGTCCTTCTGGATCTCGGCCTGGCCGTAGATCGTCACCACCTTGCCGGAGAGGGCTTTCAGGTCGATGCGGTGGCGCCTGCCGTTGAATGCCAGCTCAACGCCGTCGTGGATCAGCCGCTCGCGCGCCAGCCGCTCTCCGACGCCCGCCTCGGTGAGGATGTCGACCGTACCCTGCTCCAGCAAGCCGGCGCGAATGCGGGCGCGCAGGTACTCCGGCGTGCGCCGCTCCAGCACGATGGTGCCGATGCCGGCCAGGCCCAGCAGCCGCGCCAGCAGCAGCCCGGCTGGACCGCCTCCAACGATTCCGACTTGGGTTCGCATCGTGGGAACCTAAGCGGATTTCCCTATAGTGCCAACAGACGGCATCGTACATCAGCACCTCACATCGCCAGGGCGGGAACCCAAAAGAGAACGGCGTTGAGCATGTAGAAGCCCATCGCGATCGGGGCGAGACCGCCGGCGATTTCAAAGGCGCGCCGGTAAGGAGAAAGACTTTGCAGGTTCTCGAGCCAGCTCACGGCAAACGCCCCGATTGCGATCGGGACGGCACGACCGAGAGCGAAGGCGAGGAGCAGGGTGACGCCGAGCAAGACCGAGCCGGGGGGCTGAGCCTGACGCCGCCGATCCGCCACCTGGCCCTCGGTCCAGCCGGCCGCTCAGAGAAAGTGGAAGTCATCGATTGTGATCGATGTCGCATTGCCAATACCGGTCAACCGCACGGTCTGATTGGCGTCGCCGTCGATCGTGATGAGCGTGTCGGCTCCTACATCGGTAATTGCCACTCGGGCAGAGAAATTCCCAGCGTTGATCCCAAACTCTGCCAGTTCCAGGACATCCTGACCACCAGCCGGGTCGGCGTCGAAGCCTGTGACCCTGTCATTGCCGAAACCCGGCTTGAACACGAACGTGTCGAATCCGGCACCGCCGATTAGCGTGTCGTCGCCCGCGCCACCGTTGAGTCGGTCACTGCCATCGCCGCCAAGGAGGCGGTCGTCCCCGTCCGCACCAATGAGCTGGTCATCGCCGACGCCGCCGTCGATGCGGTCATCGCCCGCGTCGCCGACGAGCCCGTCATTGCCGGTGCCACCCGTGATGACGTCGTTCCCGGCACCGCCCCAGATGGTGTCGTTGCCGTCCTGGCCATTGAGCGTGTCGGCTCCCGCGCCGCCCTCGATGGTGTCGACGCCGCTGCCACCGTCGACGCGATCGTTGCCGTCCTCACCGTAGAGGGTGTCGTCACCTGCGGCGCCGAACAGGGCATCGTTGCCGATACCGCCGTAGACGACATCGAGGCCGTCGCCGCCATTGACGTGGTCATCGCCGTCCTCGCCACGAAGCGCGTCATTGCCGGCGCCGCCCGTGAGGACGTCGTTGCCGGCACCGCCAAAGATGGTGTCGACGCCGTCCTGACCGTTGAGCGTGTCGGCTCCCGCGCCGCCAAAGATGGTGTCGACGCCATCGCCGCCATCGATGCGATCGTTGCCCTCGCCGCCGTCGAGCGTGTCGTTGCCTCCAAGGCCGCGCAGCGTATCGTTGCCACCCAGGCCGCTGAGCGTGTCCTCCTCGCCGCCTCCGGTCAGCAGATTGCCGCTGCCGTTGCCTGTCTGCGATGTGCCCGTCACGTTCTGCAGGGCGATCGTGACGGCCTCATCGTAGAACAGCCCGCCGCCATCCGTGACGCGCACCGTGACCGGGTGCGAGGCGGCGGCCTCGAAGTCGAGCAAGGTGCCGTCGGCCACGACCAGCCGGTTTCCGTCGGCGATGGCGAAGCGTCCCCCGGCGTTATCCAGAAGGGAGAAGGTGAGCGTATCGCCGGTGTCGGGATCGGTGGCCGTGAGCAGGCCGATCAGCGTGCCGTTGGTGGCGTTTTCCGCAACGGCGGCTCCAGCCAGGACGATGTCGGTCGGCGCGTCATTCTTATCGATGACGTAGGTCGGACCGGTAACAGGAACGACCTGGTTTAGGAGGACGCTGATAGCATCGCCGTCGGCGTCTGCAACGATGAAATCCGGGCGGCCGTCTTCGTTCACGTCGCCGGTGACAACCTCGTACGGACCCAACGAGCCTATGGCGTAGGGAACTCTGGTCGTGAAGGCACCGGTGCCGTCGTTGAGCAGGACGGCGGCGTCATTCGCTACATACTCGTTGATCAGCGCATCAAGATCGCCGTCGCCGTCGACGTCGGCGAGCGAGACGCGGAATGGCAGACTGCCCGTCCCATATTCGGTGCCTGCCTGGAAGGTCCCATCACCATACCCAACGAGAACGGTCAATGCGTTGTGCCCGGTGGCCGCAACCACGAGATCGGGAATGCTGTCGCCAGTAACGTCAGCAACGTCCAATCCCAAAGGCCCGCTGCCTGCACCTACACTGTAGTCGACTCGTGACTGGAACGTTCCGTCGCCGTTGCCAAGCAGTACCGACGCGGAGTCCGCCCCCTGATTGGCAACCACGATGTCCGCGGCTCCGTCGCCGTTCACATCGGCATGTGCGACATCAAGCGGCACGCTGCCGGTGGCGTAGTCGGTGCGGGGTTGGAATGTGCCATTGCCGTTGTTCAGCAGTACAGACACGCCATTCGCGCTGCTGCCGGCAACCATCAAGTCCGCGGCGCCATCGCCATTGAGATCCGCCACCGACACAGCGTTGGAATTGCTGCTGTTTCCTACCGCGTAGGCCGCCGCCTGTTGGAACGTACCGTCGCCATTGCCGAATCGAACCGTCAGACTTCCCGAGTCTCGATTGACATAGACGCGGTCGGCCAGACCATCGCCGCTGACGTCCGTGACATGGAGGCCGACCGGGATCGGGCCTGCGAACAGGTCGGTCCGGAATCCGAAGCCGCCGCTGCCGTCGCCGAGAAGGATCGAAATATTGTTGTTGTTGACGTTCGACGTCAGGATGTCGAGGTTGCCGTCGCTGTTGACGTCCGCAATGGCAATCGCGGTCGGGCCGGCCCCGACAGAATAGACGGCCGGCGAGCTGAATGTTCCGCCTGGCAGGGCATTGCCGGCCACATCTCTGACGCCGGGGCCGGTGAAGCGCAGCGCGATGCTGCCGTCGCCGGTGCCGGTCGACACGGTGACTGTGTACTGGGTTCCGTTGCTGCCGGCGACCGCCTCTACGCTCGTGACGGCAGCGCCGGACACGCCCGTCGCCATCAGCGCGAACTGGCTCGTATCGACGCCGGTCACGGTTTCCGAGAACGTCGCCGTATACTGCACGGCGGCAGCGGCGGTCGGCGATGCGTCCGCCGCGACGAGGCTCAGCAGTCGTGGTGTCGTATCGTCGACGTCGGTCACTGCGACGGCAATGGCCTGCGTGTCGCTCGAGTCGCCATCCGACGCCTCAACGGTGACGTCGTAGACGTTGTCGCCGCCGGCATCGGCCGGAGCCTCGAAGTTCGGAGCGAAGCGGAAACTCAGTGCACCCGTGTCCGGATCGATCCTGAACCGACCGGCATCCGCGCCGCCGGCGATGGAGTAGGTGAGCGCCTGCCCCGCATCCGGGTCGGTCGCCGCAACGGTCGTCACCGCCGTAGTGTTCTCCAGCACCGAGACGGCCGCCGTCGTACCGCCGCCGTTGGAGGTGATTTGCGGTGCCGCGTTCTCGAACACGTCGGTCAACGCAATCGTCAGCACCTCATCGAAAGTGCCGCCCAGGCCGTCGTCGGCGCGTACCGTCACCAGGTGGCTCTGCGCCTGCTCGAAGTCGAGCACCGCCCCCGCCGCAACGACCAGCTGATTGCCGTTGGCGATGGCAAACAGACCGCCGGGGTTGTCGACCAGACTGAAGGTGGCACTCGCCCCGTTGTCCACATCGAGCGCGGACAGATTGCCCACCACGGCTCCCGCCGCGGCGTTTTCGGCCACGGCATTCGCCGACAGCACGATATCGGTTGGCGCATCGTTGCTGCCGGTGACGGTGACCGACACCGTCTCGGTATCGACCCCGCCCGCTCCATCGCCCACCCGCGCCAGGAACTCGTCCGTCACCGTCTCGCCGGCGGCCAGCGCCTGCACGTTGGCGTGCTCGTTCGCCAGGGTGTAGGCCCACTCGCCGGACTGCTTGATCCCGAGCGTCCCGTAGGTCCCCACGAGCGTGGAGTCGGTGAGCTGCGGGGCGTAGCTGATGATCTCCGGCCGCGTCCAGCTCTCGTCGCCGGATGTGTTGCCTGGCCCGTCCGGCTCGGTGCCGAAGATCTGGCCGGTGCCGGCGCCATGAGTGGAAAGCACAGTCCCGCCGGAGAGATAGGTGAAGGAAGCGGTCACGACGCCCGGGCTGCTGGCAACATGTCCGAGCCGCAGGATGATCTGATCGGCATCGGCTGGCGGACTGATGACCTGCGATGCCAGAATGGTCGTGGTGTCGGCGGCTGGGTCGCGCTCCATCAGCTGCACGCGCACGTCTCCCAGGACGGTGCGGACCACCACCAGCTCGATGATGTCGTCGCCCACCTGATTGGGGGGTATGCCGCTACCGTCCACCAACCGGTCGCTCAGGCGGATGCCGTAGGCCTCGCGCGGGCTGTCGGGGATCACGAGATCGAAGCGGCCTTCGATCCTGAAGTTGTCGGTGCTCTTGAGGCCGGCCGTCAGGTTGGCCGGATCGATGTCGGTCTGCAACGTGGCGATCTGGCCGACGATCGGGTCGGGGGTTCCGGCCCCAAACAGTGGGACGGCGCCGTTCTCCGTCAGAATGAGCTTGTCGCCGGCCTCGGTGAGCGAGCCGACCATGCTGTACGCCGGAGCGACACTGCCCGCCGGGACGCTCGGAGGGGATGCGCCGTCCGAGAAGGTGTCCTCGAAGATCACGGTCCCGTTCCTGACGACCGTGAGGCTGTCCATGGCGAAATCGTAGTCGGTGCCCAGCGACACGCTGCCTCCGACCAGGCTCCAGAAGAGCTGGGCGCCGGCGTCCTGATCCGTCGCCGTCAGCGTGCACGACAACGTGGCGGTGCCATCCTCCTGGACCGAGCCGAGGTCCGGCGAACTCGTGATGATAGGCGCCTCGTTGACATCGGTGACGGTGACGCTGATCGCCTGCGTATCAGTGCCGCCGTTGCCGTCGGAGACCTGCACGGTGACTTCGTAGACGCCATCGCCATCGGCATCCGCCGGCGCCTCGAAGTTGGGCGCCGCCGCGAAGCTGAGCGCGCCCGTGCCGGCATCGATGGCAAACAGCGCTGCATCCGCCCCGCCCCCGCTTGCAGCCGGAACGAACGAGTACGTCAGCGCCTGCCCGACATCCGTGTCTTCGGCCGTGACCGTCGTCACCGCCGCCGTGTTCTCGGCCACCATGACGGCCGCCGTGTCCGCGCCTCCGTTGGAGGTGACGGCAGGCGCGGTGTTCGCCGCCGGCACATCGATCAGCCGGACGAACACCTCCTCGGCACCGAACCCGGTCCAGGTCTGGACTAGGCGCCCGTCGGCAAGCTGCGCGACGGTCTCCGAGCCGTAAAAGGTTTGCGCAACCTGGTCTCCAACGGTGATCTGGTTGATTTGGAACTCGGGCCCGGCCGCGCCGCCGCTGGCGTCATAGCGCTGGCCGTAGATGCCGTAGCCGCTGCCGTCCTGGCCCAAGGACGACCACGTGACCACGAAGCCGCCATCGTTGAGGGCGGCGACGGAGGACCAGACCTGGTCGGCGCTCGTGAAGGTGTTGACTTGGAACTCCGCGCCCGCCGGAGCGCCGTTGGCGTCATAGCGCTGGCCATAGATGCCATAGCTGCTGCCGTCCTGGCCAAAGGACGACCAGGTGACCACAAACCCGCCGTCATTGAGGGCCGTGACGGAGGAAAGCTGCTGGGAGCTGGTCGTAACGGAATTGACACGGAACTCGGTGCCGTTCGCGACGCCGCTGGCGTCGTAGCGCTGACCGTAGATGCCGCTGCTGCTGCCGTCCTGGCCCGACCACGTGACGACGAAGCCGCCGTCGTTGAGGGCGGTGACGGAGGAATGGACCTGGTCGCCGGTTGCGAACGTGTTGATCCGGAACTCGGGCCCGGCCGCGCCGCCGCTGGCGTCGTAGCGCTGGCCATAGATGCCAAAGCCGCTGCCGTCCTGGCTGAAGGACGACCACGTGACCACGAAGCCGCCATCGTTTAGGGCGGTGACGGAGGAATGGACCTGGTCGCCGGTTGCGAACGTGTTGATCCGGAACTCGGGCCCGGCCGCGCCGCCGCTGGCTTCATAGCGCTGGCCGTAGATGCCCCAGCCGCTGCCGTCCTGGTCAATCGACGACCAGGTGACAACGAAGCCGCCATCGTTGAGGGCGGTGACGGAGGAATAGAACTGGGAGCTGGTCGTAACGGAATTGACACGGAACTCGGTACCGTTCGCGACGCCGCTGGCGTCATAGCGCTGGCCGTAGATGCCCCCGCCGCTGCCGTCCTGGCCAAAGGACAACCAGGTGACAACGAAGCCGCCATCATTCAACGCGGCGACCGCAGAGAAGCGCTGCCCGTCGGCCGTCGTCGTATTGACCTGGATGTCGCTGCCGGTCGGGATCGGGGTCAAAGACACACTTCGTCTCCACTATGCGTATTGGTTCAAACTGTGAGGGTCAGGGTTTTGCTCGCTGCCAACAGCATGGCTCAGGATGCTCACATTGGGTCAGCGGGCAGTCGGTTGCGATGGTACGGACGTACTAATTGCGACTCTGTCGGACCCTGGTCCCGCACACGCATTGGTCGCGCCGGATCAACATTGGCGCCGCCCGGCCGCGGCTGCCCCCGGGTGAGCATGAACGTGCGCTATTATCCGCCGTATGTGGATTTGGCCTGGCCGAGCGCGCCGACGATCAGGGCGACAAGCTGCGTCTGTCTCGTCGTTGCAGTCTTGGCGAACGCGGATGCCAACTGATTGCGTGCCGTGTTGCGGGAGAGGCCGGCGTCCTTGGCGTATTCGGTCATGGTGCGGCCCGCGGCCAGGGCACTGGCAAGCCGGGCCTCGGCCCGCGAGAGACCGAACGCGGCCTGGATCGCGGCTGGCGGAATAGCGACCCGACTTTCGGCCGGCGCCAGCAGCAGGAGCGCCATCGGCTCCGCACCCTCGCTGGAGAACAGCTCGAACCGGCGGCTCGGCCTATCGTCGCCCGGAGGCCGTATGGGCAACACCCACCCGACCATGGTGCGGCCCGAGACATGCGAGGTGAGTCGAATCGGCTGCCGCGAGCGGGTCGCAGCGCCCGCGCAAGTTGCGATCGCCGCCGACAACGTTCTGTCGTCGTCGGCGCATACCCCGCGCAACATCTTGAACCTGTCGACGGCTACGACGCGGTCTGTCCGCATGAGGATTTCAGCGTGGCCATTTGCGATCAAGAGCCGGCCGGATCGTCCAACCAGGAACGCGGCCACGCCGATTCCCTCGATCGTGCCGCCCAAAGTTTGCTCCGCGAGGCGCGCAGCGGACGTCACACGATTGATCTCGACGGCGCGCACTATGTGCGGCGCCAGCATTTGAAGCTGCGCTGTGTAGCGCTCCCGATTCTTGCCGAATATCGACGCGTGCGGCGCGACTGCGAGCAGGGCCATGCCCCGTCCATCGTTGCGGAGCAGCAATGCGAGGTGATCGGTGGTGATGCCCTGTGGTCGCATCCAATCGTTGAAGAACTCCGACTTCTCAATCGATCCAGTGGGGAAAAGATTGGAGGCATAGTCGACCTTTCCCATCCGGAGCCGTTGGAAGCCGACGGCGGGATAGGGGTTCACCCTCCCATAATGCGCAGCATAGGACTCGGCGAATGCCGGCTCATGGCCGAAGCCCAACATCGTTGTCGTCGTTTCGCCCGCGTCGAACAAGTGAAGGACGCCCCTCGCGTCGCCGAAGCCGTGCATCAGGGCATCGAGAAAGGCCTGCCAGCGGGAGGGATCGAGCGCCGCGTCGTAGAGAAGCTCGAGGAGCGTGGGAAAGTCATTATCGGCAAACCTGCGCATGATAAACAACCTGGACTCCCAACCAAGCTGGCAGTCCCATCGTACGGCAACGAAATAGCGTGCCGTGACTAGTTTTTAGCATGATTGCTTAACACGGCAATTTATGCAATTGGCGATCGAGGAGCAGCAGCGGCGATACAGGGCTCACAACTGGCCGGTACTAGCGGCCACCAAGTTGCTCCAGGTCAGGAAGGCCCGACTTCCGGGTAGGGCGCGATCGCCGACCGTCGACCACGTGGTGGTGGGACACAGGCAGAAGGATTGCGGCCCGCCAAGCTCTCAATGCACGGCGGCAATCTCCAGCTCATCGCCGATGGCGTGGCCGACGGCGGCCTGGCGGCTGTCGGTGAGGATGAGCGGCGTGCCGTCGGCCGCGTGCAGCGAGAACAGGTCGATACCTTCCGGCAGGTTCTCGACCGCCGGAAACAGCTCCCGGGCCTCGTCGTGGTTCATCACCTTGATGTAGGCGACCTTGCCGCCACCCAGCTTGGCCAGCTCGCTCATGCTCATGAGAGGGAGCGGTAACGCTGCCTTTTGCGATTTTCTTCTGCTCTTTTCCACGACGCTCACTCCTTCTCAGGTCGGGGATTGCCACCCCTTTGCGTCCGGCCTCGCGCTTCGCCCGCCAAGACCGAACTTCCTATTCAGGCCTTGCATCTTCCGGCGATTCGCGCGCCCTGACTGTGGCACAGAAGTCTCAACCCGCCGGCTTGCCGATCTCGATCTTGCGAACCGCGCGCTCCGGCTCGCGCCGCACCAGGTCAATGCACAGCAGTCCGTCGTTGAGGTCCGCCGCCCTCACCTCGATGCCGTCGGCCAGCACAAAGGTGCGGCTGAACTGGCGTGTGGCGATGCCGCGGTGAATGTACTGCCGCGACTTGTCGTCCTCCTGACGGCCGCGGATGTTGAGCTGGTTGTCCTCAATGGTGATCTCGATCTGGCGGCGCTTGAACCCCGCAACCGCCAGCGTGATGCGGAGCATCTCGCCCGCTGATCTGTCGTTCGAGTCGCCGCCGGCCGCAATGCGCTCGATGTTGTAAGGAGGGTAACCGTCGCCGCCGCCCTTGCCGACCCGATCGATCAGCCGTTCCATCTCTTCGAAGCCCAGAAACAGCGGGCTCGAAAGGTGCGACATGCGCGTCATTGCCAAGCCTCCTGCAAGTGGCCTTGGCCCCGAACATCAGGCCTACCGCGGATCCTTCCGGCCTCCGCACCCCAGCCCGCATAAAGGCGCTGGTTGTGTTCGCGCAGAAGATATGGTGTGGAACGTCGCCGTTTCAAGAACGGCTCGGGGAACTGGGGATGCTGCACAGGTGAGTGACTTGCACGCGCTGGTGTTCATCCTGGCCGGCGCGCTGGCCGGGGGATTCGTCAACGGCTTGACCGGCTTCGGCACCGCGCTCACGGGCCTGCCGCTGTGGCTGCAGGCGGTCGAGCCGCTGGTCGCCGCCCAGCTCGCCGCCGCGTGCTCGGTGGTGGGCCATGTATCGACCCTTCCGGCGTTATGGGGCGCAATAGACTGGCGGCGCCTTGCGCCGATGCTGGTTGCGGGGCTCGTTGGCGTGCCCATCGGGACGTGGGTGCTGCCGCTGGTCAGTCTGAGCGCCTTCAAGTTGGGGGTCGGCATTGTGCTGGCCGGCTACTGCACGTTCATGCTGTTCGCGGCGGGCCGGGTCAGGCTCAGCGTTGGCGGACGTGGCGCGGAGGCGGTTGTCGGCTTCGCCGGCGGGGTGCTGGGCGGACTTGCCGCCCTCTCCGGCGTGTTGCCGACCGTCTGGGCATCGCTCAAGGGCTGGCCGAAGGCCGAGCGGCGGGTCTTCTTTCAGGCCTTCAACATGACGCTGCTCACGGCCATGCTGATGGCCAGCGCGGCGCAAGGCCTCGTGGGGCTCAGCTCCATAATTGCGCTCTGCGCGGCCGCGCCCGCCACGCTGATCGGCGCGTGGCTTGGAATGCAACTTTACAGGCGCCTCGACGACCGGCGGTTCGAGCGCATCGTTCTAATCGTGCTGCTGCTGTCCGGCTTCGGTCTTGTCTGGTCGAGCCTGTGAAATGGCGGCATACTCCCGGCAAGGCGCCAGGGCGCGAACTCTAGCCCGTTCACAACCAGATGCAGGTTTTCGCAAGACACATTGAGGGAGGAGAGCAGCCATGCCGAGTGCCATAGTCCGGTGGAGAGCGGTTCTTGCGCTGGGCCTGTTCGCACTTGTGCTCCTGCCTGTGATTGCGCCCGCCCAGGACACCAAGACCGGCCCAACGGCTGTTGCGGAGACCGAGGAGGAAAAGAAGGAGCGCGAGGGCCGAAGGATGTGTGCTGTCGCGGTGTGCTCCACGCTGCACAACAAGCGGCCCGCCGAGGGGATGGTAACCTGCAACGTGCAAAAGACGTGGCGCAAGGAAGCGATCACCAAGGTCCTGGCGCGGGGAAAGGTAACCTGGCCCTGGGGTGATGCGCGCTGCGGCTCCGAGCTCAAGTTCGATCGTGCCCTCCTGGTCAGGGCCATGCAGGAGCCCGAGCTCGAGGCTCAATTCGGCACCTATGACATACGCTGCCAGATCGAGAACGCGAAGGAGAAGTACGACGTCGTTGCCCAGATCCGTCCCAAGGTCACGTTCAAGCAAGGCAAGGCTGCGAAGGCCAGTTTGAATTGGGGCAAGATTGAAGCACCCGCGCTGACCAAGACCGCTCTGTGGTCGATCACGGCGGTCGACAATACCTTCGGGCTGCTGCAGAGCACTGCCGTCGAGGACATCAACGAGTTCATCAACACCAAGTGCATGGAGGTGAAGGAGGAGTGGCAGGGCAAGTAGCGTTGGCGCAGCCTCGCCTGTGTGGTCCTTGCCGGTTCCGGCGAGGGCCTGATCATTGACGGGTCGCGTTTCATGACCACCGCGCTCCTCTTGCTCCTCAGCGGCGCCCTGATCGCCGCCGGTGTCGGCCTAATTTGGCGCGACGTCCACAAGAGGCACCGCGACGCGTTCATCGTGCGGGGCGATCTGCAAACCCAGGCGGGTGCCGATCCTGAAGTTGAAATAAGCATCTCGCGCCGCGCAGCCGATACTCTTCCGGTTGGGGCCGGTGCCAAGGCGGTTCCGCTTTCCGATGCCGCGAGCTCGGCGGATGCGGCCACCCGGTGGGCCGCGCTTCAGCCCGTCCTCGGCGAGGCAGTGGAGCAAGTCAACGCTGTGCTCGCGGGAGCCGGCGTCTCGGTTGGCGCGCCGGGGGAGCCCTCCTGGAGTATGAACAGGGGGTATGGGGCCTATCGTCGTATTCTCGTCGGCGGAGAGAGTTTGGCGTGGTTGCGGCTCGAGCTCGACGCTGGCGGGAAGTTGCACGCCGGCGTCAAGGCCCACAAGGAGGATTTGGCCGCAATCAATGCGAGCTCCAGCGTTCCGGCCGCGACCCTGAACACGGCGCGCGCGAGCGACCTGCTTTCCGAGTGTCTCAAGCCTGCCGCGAGCCTTGCCGTACAGGCGGCAAGCGGCGGCAATACGGAGCAGTGGGCCAGCGAGATGGCCTGGAAGGCGATCGATCCCGTCGTTGCGGCAGCCCTGCAAGCTGCCAACGGGGCAATGGCCCAGGCCGGGGCGCGCTTTGTCCCACTCGCGGCGCCTACTTGGGCCGCCGACGTGCGGCGGCACCGCATGACAGTTGCTGTCGAGGTATTCGACAAGAACGTGGCGCTCATGCACATCGAGCGCATCGCCGAGGAAATCGAAATTGCCGTCGGTCTACCGGACGCGCGCCTCGCCGATCTCGGCCGCCGCCAGCGCGTTCCACTGCCAGGCATGACCACGCACGCGCTTGCCGAGTTGATCGCCAGCTGTGCCTGGCCCACGATTGCACATTTCCGGGAAACGCGGCACTCGGTTTGAGGGCGAACCCGCTTGTCACCGCCGTCCGGCGCCGAGAAGAGACATATAGGCGCCCCGGAGCGCTTCCTTCACATGCGCCTCGGTGAAGCTCTGCAGCACGCGCAGCCGGGCTGCTGCACCCATCCGCAGGCGCAGATTTGAGTCGCGTGCCAGGCGCTCCAGTGCATCGGCAAGCGCCGAGGCAGCGCGTGAAGGCACGACCAGACCCTCGACACCGTCGCGTACGAATTTGCAACCGCCCGGGAGATCGGTAACGATCAGCGCGCGTCCGCATGCGGCGGCTTCGAGCACGACGCGCGGCAGGCCCTGCCGGCTTTGTGCCGGCCACACGCAGATTTCAGCGCGACGCCAGACTTCCCTGACATCGGCAGGCCAACCGGAGCATCGCACACCGGGGTGCCGGCTCCACCGGATCCACTCGTCGGATGAGATGTCGGCTGCGCTTTCCGCGCCGCACTCTCCGAAGAGCTCGAGCTGCAGGCGCACCCCGCGTGCCCAGAGTCGCTCGAACGCGTGCAGCAGGGTACGGACCCCGCTGGCTTCGAGCACGGGACCCACGAAGGCGGCGACCGGCATTTCGCTCTGGGACGGTGGCATCACCGGGTAGACGTCGGGATCGATGCCGGAGCCGCCCAACACCGCGAAGCGCGGACCGGGCTCCACTCCTCTTGCCCGCAGCTCTGCCAGGTCGCCTTCGCCTTCCACCAGCAGGAACGAGGTCGGCTTGCGCACCAGCGATGCCAGAAGTTTTAGCGCCAAGGTGCCGTAGTGCCGGCTCGAGCCGCCGGCCGCCGCCTCCAGCGGGCCAAGATCCGGCAAGTGCACGACCGCGTGCTTTACCGGCGCCAGCTTGAACGCGAGGCACGCCAGCGCGGCCGGCTTGAGGCCGACGACATGCACGACGTCAGCGCTTTCGGCTTCGAGAATGCGGGCGAGCTTCCAGGCTTCCTGCGCCTCGCGCACGGGGTTGCGCCAGCGTGAACCGCAATCGAAGTCGACCACGCTGACGCCGAGTTGCTCGAGGCCGTTTGCGTGCGCGAACGAGCCTGTGACGACGACGACCTCGTGCGTCAGCTCTTGCAGTACGCCGAGCAGCACACGGGAACGCGCCAGCGCTGACCGGTCCGCGCCGACAAGAAGCATGGCCTTGCGGGCAAGCCCGGCAATCGGGTTCACTCCCGCCCCATCGGCGACGTCTGTTCCGGTCGTGCGACTCATGCGCCCGTGCGCATCCAGGAGATAGCTTGGGCGCGAGCCTAGTGATGATGCTTCCGGACCAAAAGGGCCTCGACCCGTGCATCCACAGCCGGTGTCAATTCCTGCCCGCCTCGGGTAGTGACGTGGCCGTCGATGGCATGGGGCCTCCTTGCTGCCAGTATGGTATTGCCCGCCGGAATCGTAGCGCACGACGTACGCACCACCGGCATCAGAACCGGCATGAAGTGAAGTGGAGCGAGGAGCCTGGCGGCAGCGCGTGCGCTGCGGCATGGTCGAATTGTTGCGGTGGGCCGGGCCCGACAGGATCGGCACACAGAATTCATGTGGAGCCCCATGCATGTCGATCGATGCAAGACCTACGATCACGGCTGCTGACGATGATCCCTACCTCTGGCTGGAGGAGGTCGAGGGAGCGCGGGCGCTCGACTGGGTCGAAGCGCAGAACGACGCGACGCTGGCGAAGTTCGGCAACGCTCGTTTCGCCGCAGACCGCGACACGCTGGCCGCCATCCTCGACCGGCCGGACAAGATCCCGTTCGTCGTACGGCGCGGATGGCACCTCTACAATTTCTGGAGGGATGCGAATAACCCGCGCGGCCTGTGGCGGCGAACCGCGCTCGAAAGCTTCCGCACCGAGCAGCCGACATGGGAGGTGATCCTGGATGTCGACACGCTTGCAGCCAGGGAAGGCGAGGATTGGGTCTGGCACGGCGCGGCGACGCTGCCCGGCAGCCACGACCGGGCGATCCTCAGCCTGTCGCGCGGGGGCCGCGATGCGGTCGTGCTGCGTGAGTTCGACATCTCTGCCCAAAGCTTCGTGAAAAACGGATACTTCCTCCCTGAGGCCAAAAGCTGGATCGACTGGCTGGACAAGGACACGCTGTTGTTGTCGAGCCCCCTGGGTCGCGGCATGGCGACCAAGTCCGGCTACGCTCGGACCGTTCGGCTGTGGCGGCGCGGCGTCGATGTCGAGCTGGCACCGGTGCTGTTCGAATCGACCGAGGATGCGATGTTGGTCGGGACCGACCTCGACCGGACGGTGGGCAAGGAAACGGTCTGGTTCATAGACAAGCCGGCGTTCTTCGATGTCGTATTCTGGATGGGCGATCGCACCGGCCCAAAGATCAAGCTCGACTTGCCCCCGGATATCTCGATGGACGCGCATCGTGACTGGCTGGTGGTGAAGCGGCGCACTGCCTGGACCATCGACGGCGCGACCCACGCGCCGGACACGGTGCTGGGCATGTCGCTCACCGCATTCCTCGCCGGTGACCGCCGTTTCACGGTCTTGTTCCAGCCCGGCGAGCGGCGTGCGCTCCAGCACTCCTTCTGGTGCGACGGACGTTTGGTGCTCTCGATCCTCGACGAGTTGCAGCCCGTGTTCGAGGTTCTGACGCCGTCGGCCGATGGCTGGACGCGCTCGCCGCTGCCTGGGCTGCCCAACATCGGCGTCGCGCATGTGTGGCCACTCGACATGGAGGAATCGGAGAGCAACGGCGACCTGCTCGCCGATGTGCAGGACCCAATCACGCCCGCCACCATGATGCTGATCGAGCGCGACAAGTTTCCAGCCATCCTCAAGCGGGCCCCGTGCACGTTTTCGCCGGATGGCCTCGTGGTCACGCGGCACGAAGCCCGGTCGATCGATGGCGAACGCATTCCCTACGTGCAGGTCGGCCCCACCAAGGAAACCGGCGATGCACCTGTGTACATGACCGGCTACGGCGGTTTCAGGTCCTCGAGTCTGCCCTACTACAGGTCGGCGATCGGCAAGCTGTGGCTGGAGCGCGGAGGCACCAGCGTCACTGCCAACATTCGCGGCGGCGGCGAGTTCGGGTCGCGCTGGCATGAGGCCGGCCGGCGGGCAGGAAAGCGCCTCTCGCACGACGATTTTGCCGCCGTCGCGGCCGACCTGGTGCGGCGCGGGGTGACCCGTCCCGGCCGCATCGCTGCCGAGGGCGGCTCGAACGGCGGAATTCTGATCACCAATATGTTGACGCGCTATCCTGAGCGGTTCGGGGCTCTGTTCTGCACGATTCCGCTGATCGACATGCGCCGCTACACCAAGTTGCTCGCCGGTGCCAGCTGGGTCGCAGAATACGGCGATCCGGACAAGCCGGAGGACTGGGCATTCTTGCAGTCCTATTCGGCCTACCACCTCGCCGCGGCGGGCCACCCCTATCCACCGATCCTGCTTGCCACGAGCCGCAAGGATGATCGCGTCCATCCAGGCCACGCCCGAAAGATGGCCGCCAAACTGCAGGCGATGGGCCACGAGGCCCATTTCTACGAGCCTTCGACTGGGGGGCACGGCTATGGCAAGGACAACAAGGAGACCGCGGCGTTCGTGGCGTTGGGCTTCACGTTTCTCAGAGCTATGATCGGCTTCCACGATGGGGTGGGGACGTGACGGCCTGAGGGACGACCATGCAGTTTGGAATCTTCTACGAGCACCAGTTGCCGCGGCCGTGGGTCGAGGGCGCCGAGTTGAAGCTGTTCCAGGAGGCGCTCGACCAGGTGGAGCTGGCCGACCGGCTGGGCATCGACTTTGCCTGGGAGGTGGAGCATCACTTCCTCGAGGAATATTCGCACTCGTCCGCTCCCGAGGTCTTCCTCGCCGCCTGCTCGCAGCGCACCAGGCGCATCCGCCTCGGCCACGGCATCGTGCTGATGCCGCCCAACTACAATCATCCCGCCCGCGTGGCCGAGCGCATCGCCACGCTCGATCTGGTCTCGGCCGGTCGCGTCGAATGGGGTACCGGCCAGGGGGCGTCGGCTGCCGAGCTGGGCGGGTTCGGCATCGACCGCGATGAGCGTCACGCCATGTGGCTGGAGGCGACCGCCGAGGCCGCCAATATGCTGGTGATGGACCCCTATCCCGGATACCAGGGCAAATATTTCTCCATGCCCTGCCGCAACCTGGTGCCGAAGCCGGTGCAGAAGCCGCACCCGCCGCTGTGGGTCGCCTGCTCCAAGCGTGACACCATCCACCAGGCGGCGCGGCTCGGCATCGGCGCGCTCACCTTCGCCTTCATCGACCAGGGCGAGGCGGAGAAATGGGTGCAGGAGTACTACGAGATCATCAAATCGGACGAATGCGTGCCGATCGGCCACACGGTCAATGCAAACGTTGCCATGGTGGCGGGCTTCTCCTGCCACGCAGATGCGGATGAAGCGCGGCGGCGCGGCCTCGACGGCTTTCGTTTCTTCGGCTACGCGCTCGGCCACCACTACATCTTCGGCCAGCACATTCCCGGACGAACCAGCATCTGGGCGAACTACGAGCAGGCGCGCGATCTGCTGCCCACGTCGCCTGGCGCCGGCGGCATCGGCACGCCCGACGAGGTCGCCGCCAACATGCGGCGTTTCGAGGACGCCGGCGTCGACCAGGTGGTGTTTCTGCAGCAAGGCGGCAGGAACGAGCATGCACATATCTGTGCATCGCTGGAGTTGTTCGCGGCATCGGTCATGCCGGCCTTCAAGGCCCGCCATGCCGAGCGAGAGGCGAGGAAACAGGCCGAGCTTGCGCCTTACATCGAACGCGCGCTCGCACGCAAGCGGCACCGGCCCGCGCTGAAGGATAGCGAGATCCCGACCATTTCCGCACTCGGCCAACAGCAGGCCCGCCAGGAATCGACGGACGGCAGGACAGCCAACTTCGGTCGCAGCAGCGAGATGCAGGTGCCTCTGGAGGATCCTGCGAGGAAGGCGCGAGCGCTCGGCCCCCGCGACGCCGGCACCATGGCCAAGGCCAATGGCATCGAGATTTGCTACGACACCTTCGGCAACCGCAACGTGCCGCCCTTGCTGCTTATCGCGGGGCTCGCGACCCAGATGATCGTCTGGGAGGAAGACTTCTGCGATCAGCTGGCCGCGCGCGGATATTTCGTTATCCGCTTCGACAACCGCGACATCGGCCTGTCTACGAGATTTCCTCAACTGGGCTCGCCCAACGTACAGGCGCTGTTCGCCCAGCGCCTCTCGGGCGGCACGGTCACGGCACCCTACACACTGTCTGACATGGCGGCGGATGCCATCGGGCTGCTCGACGCCCTCGGCGTCGAGCGTGCGCACGTAGCCGGCATGTCGATGGGCGGCGCCATCGCCCAGTCGATGGCGATCCGGCACGCTGACCGCGTGCGCACGCTGACCTCGATCATGTCCTCGACCGGCGACCCCGCGCTGCCGCCGCCGAAGTCCGAGGCGCTGGCCGTCCTCCTCACCCCCGCGCCCACCGATCGCGAGGGCTACGTGCAGGCCCACGCGCGCAACATGCGTGTCCTGCGCGGCCCGGGATTTGAGCTCGACGAGGCGCACGATCTGCAGCGTGCCGGACGCAATTTCGACCGCGGGCTCAACCCGCCCGGCGTCGCCCGGCAGCTCGCCGCCATCCTTGCGTCGGAGAGCCGGAAGGACGCCCTCAAATCCGTGCGTGTGCCGACCCTGGTCATCCACGGCAGCGCTGACCCGCTCGTCTTGTTGGAGGGAGGGCGGGCAACGGCCGAGGCGGTCCCTGGTGCCGGGCTCCTCGTCCTCGACGGCATGGGTCACGCCCTGCCGGCAGCCTACTGGCCGCAGATCATCGAGGCTATCGCCGCCCACGCCCGCTGAGAGGCTGGCCTTCGATCTTCTCTGAACAAGGGGCGCGAGCCGGATTAGGCCGTGTACTCAATTTGCCTGAGCCCCAGAGACCGACCGGAACGGGTTGGGCCAAGTCTGTTGCTGGCTGTACATCGGAAACGCTGTGCTCACTCAGAGACTTACCGATTCTGACTCCGAACCGACTCGTTGCGCGGTTGCCACGGCGTGTACCGCTCAGCACACAAGCTCCGCACCGATCTGGCTACTGCCAGCAAACGCACAGCGCGAACGCCGGCGTGATGCAAAGCTGAGGCGCTGGCGAGCGTGCCAGCGCCCCGACAAATCTGGTCTTATCATTGTGACTGCAATGAAGTCCAAGCCTTCCGGCGCTGCGCTGCGCTCCGTGCCTCCAGCCTTGGCCGCTGCCGCTCCACAACCTAGGGAGTGGTCAACTCTTCGACGCCGATCCTGGTCACGGGTTCGGTGCTGATTGACGGCAAGACGCATCGCAACATCATCCATTTGCGAGGGTGTTGACCCATTGCATCCTCAGTAACTGACTATTGCCCTGGCTTCTTGAAGTACATTCCCTCACTAGGCAGCGAACCGTAAACGAACGGCTCTTGAACCTGACCCGTGCGCCTGAGTACAGTGTCGCGCACCTTGCGGAACAGGAGACCAATCTCAAGGTTGGGCTCCTCGATGTGCTCTAGTAGAGCCTCTGTGAAGGGGCTGTGCGTGCCCTTTCCGTCCTCAGCTAGCTGTCCGTCTCGTGCAGCGTAGGCAACGAGCACCCCTCGTTGCGGCTCTACGCGACCAAGCCCGCGCCCTAAGGAGCGCCAACCAGCGACTTGCTCCATCCGCGGGAGGAAAGGATTTGCGCGACACGCGTCAAGGATGACCAGGCGCAGCTGGCGTGCGTCCTCGACCTTGGAAAGGACGTAAGTCAGCGCAATCGCCTCATCGTCCACGTGGGCAGCGCGAACGAGTTTCGCGTCAGACGGGATCAGGTAGTTGGTCCGGTTCACCTGTATGCCATGCCCCGCGAAATACACTACCGCCCAATCGGCTGACGCCACCTTGTCGCCAAACGCTTTGAGCTCCTCCCGGAACTGCTGGTGGCCAAGATCGTATCCCTCATTCACCTCCGCGAAGCCGAGTCGACGGAGGGCTGCGGCTACCGCGCGACCATCCGTGCCGGGGTTGTTGAGGCGTGGGGCATCGGTATACCGGCTATTCCCTATGACAAGAGCAATGCGGCGACCGACTACAATCCCGTCCTTCTGACTACCGAGGATCGAAGACTCAGGCCGGGCGCTCCCCGCGGCGCTAAGTCTTGAAACGGCGTCCCGCGCTTTTGCTCGCACCTCTTCGTCATATTGATCAAGTCCGTCCGACTTCACGGCGAGGACCTTGCGGTATTCTTCAATGGCCTTGGTAGGCATACCTTTCAGCTCGTGAACATGGCCCAGAGCCGAGAATGCCTTTAAGTTTGTCAGCGAAGGGTCTAACTGAAATGCGGTATTGAGATCCCGCTGTGCACCGACAGCATCCCCGTAAGAGGCGAGGACGTACGCCCGGTCGGCCAACAGTACGCTGCTGCGATTACTGGCATTGAGCGCAACCGCCTGTTCGAAAGCTGCGATCGAACTGTTTCTGTCTCCCTTCCTGAACAAAATCCAACCCTTTGAACGATGATGAACCCAGCTTCTCGGCGCCAACGCCAGAGCTCGATCAATATCAGCCAAAGCATGATCAAAATTGCCTCTATTGTAATAGAATCGACTTCTGCTTGCGTACCCGTATGAATCTTCTGGATCTCTGTTAATCGCTTCGTTGAAATCCGACAACGCTGTCTTGTGGTTCCCAATCTTGGCATACAGAAAGCCGCGTGCTCCATACGCAGCAGCGATCGATTCACCACTCCGGAGAGCTGAAGCGATTGCTTGATCATGATCGGCGGTCGCTCGCCGTATATCGCCTTTATTTGCATATAATTCAGCACGCGCCGTATAGTACCACCACGTAGAGGGATGCAGAGTTATCGCTCGCGAATAATCGGTGATAGCCCGATCCGCTTCACCAATTTCGATAAAAAAAGACGCTCTTGCGACTAGAAGAAAACTATCGATCGGTTCCTTCAGAACAGCCAAATCAAAATCCCGGAGCGCCCCCCGCGGATCACCAATTCTGGCGTACGCGCGTGCTCTATCACGAAGGGCGTCCGACGAATACTCCAACTGAAGACTTGCTGTGTACCGCTCAATCGCGCGTATGTACTCGCCGATCTCTACGAAGGCGTCACCCTGGTTTCGAAATGCGCTCGAGCCTGGACATTGGTGGCCAAACTTCTCGATGCTCGCAATCGCACCCGTGGTATCTCCCAGGTAGTAGTAGGCACGCGCTCTGGCTCGTATTTGGAAGCCCCAGGCCGCGCACCCATGCATCTCCAGAGCACGGTCAAAGCTATCTATTGCGTTAGCGTAATCACCGCGATACATATTCTTCCAGGCAAGGCAGAAGTATCCTGTGATCGTTCCTTTCATATCGCTGAATCCCGTGGCGATACTTACAATCAACAAACAATCAGCTATCGCCTGATCATAATCGCCAAAGCGCTCAAACAGATTGGACCTCTTATGCAGGAGATTGACATCATGCGGCTGCAGCTTAATAGCCTCGGACAAGTCTGAAAGCGCCTTATTGAGAAACTCCGGCCGGTTTTCGGAAACAGAGATATGCTTGCTTACTTGTCGTTGGGCAAAAGCGTGACCTCGCTTGTCATAGGCCACAGCCCTATTCTTTGCACTTTCTTTTTTGTCTTGAATCACCCGCGAACACGCCGAAACGATGTCTTCTCGCCTTTCACCGTGAAAGCAGTCGTCGCGGTCTTGTTTGCTCGCGCCCAAACAGGGCATAATTAGGGTCAGATAAATAATGAGGGAGGTGACGTAACCTTTCATGGAGGCTCTCTTCCGAAGGAATTATCCGGTTCTTCCAAATTCCACCATCGCCGCTCTGGTCTTCGGGCCAATGAGACCATCGATCGGTCCTGAATAGTAACTTGCCCTGAGCAATTGGTCCAGGATCTCACCGCGCTTTTCCTCGCGAGGACACCTCTTCCCCGCTTGCCAGCCGTATACTCGAGCGGTGCGACCAGCCAGCGTCCGCGATGGCGAGGTAAATTGCCTT
>Ga0247727_10001814_pt1 | contig 49705 bp, 34 predicted proteins | sample WisWelCaveWW1625_FD_202498 | JGI IMG/M metagenome (GOLD analysis project Ga0247727, IMG submission 202498) | Biofilm microbial communities from Wishing Well Cave, Virginia, United States - WW16-25 | ecosystem: Environmental > Aquatic > Deep subsurface > Groundwater > Cave microbial mat | place...
CGGCGGGTTTCCAGTTCGGATGGGGATAGGGGCATGGGAACCTCCACTTCTTAGCGTATATAAACGCTAAGAACATTGCAACAAAAAAAAGGAACGCCCCCAACCGCCACATTTATGTCGTGCACCCTCGCCGGATTCGCCGCGGGCGGCTGCTATATATTGTAAATAGGCTGGATCGTCCGGGTCGGCGGCCACGAGGGATCGATCGGGCCGCAGCCGCCACCATTCGATGGAGGCGAACAGGTCTCGCAACACCTTCATCTGCCGCGCGCCGGGCAGGTCGAGCGATTCCCACCATGGCAGGGCGACGCCGGTGCGCTCGTGGGCGGTGGGCACCTCGGCCCGACGGCTCCAGAACCAGATGCCGTGCGCGCCGTAGGTGACGCCGGCCGGGGCATGTGCGAGCAGGCTCCAGTAGGCGGCGCGGCGGACCTGGTAGTCGCCGATCGGCTTGCGGTCGTGGTAGTCGAGATGGGTCTCGTAGTTGGGCTCGGCGTTAATGACGGGCCGCGGGAGGCGCAGCGCGGCGGCGAGCTTCGCGAGCTCGACGGTGTTCCAGGCGCGGGACTTTTCGTTGTTGCCGTGGCCCGACTGGTACGTAATAATATCCAGCCAGGGCTCGTCCTCGAAGGCCGGCCAGGGCCACTGCATGCCGCCGGGGTGCAGGGTGACGAGACGGCGCGCGCGGCCTGGGGGGAACACGGCGCGGCCGATGGTCTTCCACCTCTCGGCCCGCTCGCCGCGGTAGTCGCCGTCGCCGGCCAGAATCCAGATGACCGGGTAAGCGCCGTAGCGCGCGACCATGTAGCGGGCGAGCTCGATGGCCTGTTCGTTGGGGAGCGCGACGCCGGGATCGATGCTGTTCTTCCCGCCGACGGCCCACAACAGGACGGGCAGGGCGACGAGCTCGGCGGCGCTCAACGCGGCGAAGCGGCGATCGAGGCGGCGGAAGAACTCCGGGCTGACGGCGAGCGGCGGGCCGGGCGAGTAGGCGCCGGCTTCCGGAAACGCGCGCCACTGGGTCATGACGAACTGCACGGCGGTGAAGCCTTTGGCCTTGCGGTCGGCGAGGTAGCGCACCCATTCCTGATCGGTAGCCTGGAGGGCGCCGTTCCAGGCCGTATCGGCGAGCCAGAAAAACGGCGCGCCGCCGGCGTGCTCGAGGTAGCGGCGGTCGCGCGAGAGCCGCAGCGCTCCGGGGGCCTTCGACGGCGCGACGTCAAACGCGCCGCGCCGCCCCTGAAAGTCGTAACGCCAGCCGCCCGGGCGGTCCGGAGAGAAGCGCAGCACCCAGCGCCGCGGGCCGTCCCAGAAGGCGTCGACTTCGCGAGTTGCGCCGTCGGGGCCGTGAAGCCGGGCGGGGGCGGTTAGAGCGGCGGCGGGCTCGCGTCCGGGGAAAGCCTTTTCCCAGACGCCCCACTGCGGCGTGGCGGCGGTGAGCAGCGGCGCGGCGACGATCAGGGCGACGCAGAGGCGCACGGCGACTCAGGCAACCGCTTTGTCGTAATCGGCGAGCGGGAAGGAGATCGTCTTTTTGATTCGACTGCGGCGCCTAGCGATCTCCTCCAGGCGCTTGAACACAGGAGCGTCCAGATAGTATTCGCCGCACCGGGAGCAAATCCGGGCTGGCACGTGCTCCACGTACATCACCCGGCCCAGAAAGGGGAAGCGGATCCGGATCCGCCGGCACGCCAGCTTCCCCTCGCAGAACTCGCAGGATTCAGGTTGCGGCTTTTTGTTCACGGCCTCTCGCCCGTCGTATAGGCAGTAATAATTACCATAACGCCTGCCGGGAGAAAGCGGCATACAAAGGCGCCCTGCCTGCCGTCAGCGGTCCGGCCGGCGATCTCGTAGCGAGTACCGCGAGGGTCACGCGCGAATCGCCGGGCGACCGCGCCAGTAAAAGCAATGCTCTCGACATCCGAATGCGATCTATCACCAAAGAGACATTTTATCGCGATAACGCCGCCTCCCGCATGGCGGCGAACAGGTCGGGCGTCAGATCGAAGCCGAAGACGCGGGACAGGATCTGGCTCCAGCCGTGAAGGAAGTAGCTCCAGCCATCGACGGCGCGAATGCCCTGGGCGCGGGCGTAGTCGAGAAACACCAGCTCGCCGCGATAGTTGAAGTCCCAGGCGACGGCCTCGGCGGGGAAGCGGGCGGCGGCGGTGAGGGGCGAGCCGGGACGGTCCTTGCCCATGCCAGTGGCGTTGACGACGAGCGAGGCAGGAGGGAGGGTTGCGAGCAAACGGTCGTGGTCCTCGGGGCGCGAGATCAATCGGAGACGGGCGGGGGTGAGGCGGCGGATCTGCTCGAGACGCGCCGCGGAAATGTCGGTGAGCGTCAGTTCGGCGGGTTGATGGTCGCGGTAGAGATGAACTGCCAGCGCGACGGCGGCGCCGCCGGCGCCGAGGATCAGCGCGTGGCCGTGGAACGGGGCGTCGGGAAGAATCTCGCGCAGCGCGAGACCGGCGGTCAGCGTGTCGATGCCGAGGCCGGTGAGGCGGTCGCCGCGCTTGACGACGCAACTGATTTCGCCGAGCGCGGCGGCGTCGGCGTCAAAGCCGGTGAACAGATCGCGGGCGTGGCGCCACAGCGCGACCTTGTGCGTGGTGACGAGGGCGCCCTCTGCGGAAGGGTCGTCGCGGAGGCGGCCGACGGCGGCGCGGCAGGCTTCCGGGGGCGCGTCGACCGGGATGTCGACGCCGATCAGCGCCGCGCCGGCGACGCCGGAGAGTTCCGTCCAGCGCGGGAAAATCCGGTGGATGGAAGACGAGGCGGTCGTCACCCCGATGAAGTACATCGTGCGCATAGGTGCGCGTTGCCGATCAGGCCTTCCGGCCCGCCAGCGGCAGGTTGTCGCGCACGTGGTCGGCGGTGACCATCTCGGAGTTGACGGCGGCGACGGCGGGATTGCGCAGCGCCCACAGGTAGGCCTTCTGGGGGATCTTGAGGTCGCCGGGCACCGCCTTCTGGATGAGGGCTTGGCGCGCCGCGTCGTCGGGGCGCTCGGGGGCGCGTCCGTTCCACACTGGCCGCGCAACTTTCATGGCGATGACGCCGAAGTCGTGGCGGCGCGCTTGCTCGAGCGCCTTGTCCACGTAGGCGTGGTTGCAAATGTTGTAGGCGATCATGGCCATGGAGTAGACCTTGGAGTCGATGGCCGCCTGGAGCACGCCGCCGGGGTCGGTGTGCGAGGAAACGCCGAGGTGGCGGACCTTGCCGGCTTTCTTGAGCTTCTCGAAGGCCTCGAAGATCTCGGGGAAGTTGCGCAACTCGGACGGCGTGTTGGCGCCGTGCGGGCAGAGCAGCACGTCCACGTGGTCGGTTCCGAGGCGGCCGAGGCTTTCCTCGACGGAGGCGATGATCAGGTCGCGGTAGTTCTTAGCGCGATCGATGCGGCGGCCGTAGCGCTGCTCGAGGACGTTGGAGAGCGCGGCGGCCTCGAGCTCCCCCAACTGGCCGTTGAAGTAGTTGAGGAAGTAGTCGGGGGCGTCGGCGCGGCGGGCCGCAATCTCGTCGCGGGCGGCGGTTTGGAGTTTCTTCTGCTCGGCGGCGTCGAGGCTGTCGAAGATCTCCTTGAACAGCCGGTTGCGGTTGGTGTCCCAGAGGCTGACCTTGGTGGCCAGGAACACGCGGTCGCGCTTCGAGCCGGCGACGACGCTCGAGTAGCCGCTTTCGCTTTGGCCGCGCCCGTAGGCCGGAGCAGTATCCAGGTAGTTGAGGCCCATGTCGATGGCGAGCTCGACGTGGCGGTTGTTGGCGGGCGAGATGGTGTTGCCACCGCAGATGACTTCCGAGAGCATGTAGCCGGTTCGGCCGAGGCGGCGGTAGGCCATGTTGGACTGGCGGTTGCGCCACTCGCCGGCGGTGTCGGGCGCGGCGGCGGAGGCCTTGCTCGCCAGGGCGGCCAAAGCGGCGGCGGAGAATTCGCGTCTTGTATAGCGGGTCATAAGGGGATTGTAGCGCGTCCGGCTACAGGTAGAACAGACTGAGCCTCGGAAGGCCGGCCGCTTCGAGAATCCGGTTGCGGAGGTACTGGCGCTCGAGCCGGTCGGCGGAAATCCTGCGGCGGGATGCGGGCTGATGGTCGGGAAGCTGGGCGCGGCTTCGCTACAGGTAGAACAAACTCAGTCGCGGGAGGCCGGCGGCTTCCAGGATGCGGTTGCGGAGGTACTGGCGCTCGAGCAGGACGATCTGGTCGGCGGTCATCTTGCGGCGGTAGGGGGCGAGCTGGCGGTTCATATCCTGATGATAGGTAAGAAGCTGTTCTTCCGTCGAGGCTTGGGTGGCGGCGGCGAGCAGGCGTTCCTCGAGCACGGTGAGGCGCTGCTCGAGACTCTCGAGGTCGCGGTGCTCCTGGGCGGCGAGCTCGTCGAGGGACGCGGCGGTCTCGCGATTGACGCCGGAGCCGGCGGCGGCGCGGATCTGCGCGGCGTTGCGGCGCAGGTAATCGGCGAGCTCGCCGGGAGTGAAGGCGGGCGCCGCGGCGGCCCGGGACGGCGGTTCGCCGGACTCCTCGCGGGCGGCCTCGAGCACTTCCTGCGCGCAGTAGGCGAGGGAGTTGACCAGCCGCATCCTGTGGCGGCGCTGGTTCCATTTCTCAAACGTGCGGTCGATGCCCTTGAGAACGGCGATCAGCGGAACGCCGCTGTCTTTCCAAGTCTCGATCAGCGCCCAGTCGAGCGGCGACAGCAGAAACATGCCGCTGGCGCGGGCCTTCTGGAAGTGCTCCTCGATTTCGGTGAAGTAGTTGAAATAGTTCAGCGGTTCTTTTCCCAAATGATGCGGAGACCTTCGAGCGTGAGGTGCTCATCGACGGTCTGGATGTGGCGCGAGGCGGGGGCGAGCCGCTGGGCTTGGCCGCCGGTGGCGACGCACTTGGTCTGGGGTCCCAGAACTTCGATCATCCGCGCGAGGATGCCGTCGACCATGCCGAGCGTGCCGTAGTAGAGACCCGACTGGATGCAGGCCACGGTGTTGGCGCCGATGAGGCGGGCCGGCTCGCGAAAGTCGATACGGGGGAGTTTGGCGGTGCGGCTGAAGAGCGCCTCGGCGGCGATGTCGATGCCGGGGCAGATGAGGCCGCCGATATACTCGCCCTTGGCGGAGACGGCGTCGAAGGTGATGGCGGTGCCGAAGTCGACGACCACGCAGGGGCCTCCGTACTTGTGATAGGCGGCAACACCGTTGACGATGCGGTCGGCGCCGACCTCGGCGGGATTGTCCACCGCGACGGCCAGCCCGGTCTTGACGCCGGGGACGACGAACAGCGGCTTGGTCCGGAAGTAGCGCAGCGCCATTTCCTCGAGAATGGAGTCGAGCGGCGGAACGACCGAGGCGATGATGACGCCGCGGACGCGCTCGGTTTCGAGACCGGCCAGCGAGAACAGGTTGCGGGACAGGACGCCGAAGCCGTCGGCGGTCTGCGCCGGGTCGGTCTTGAGGCGCCAGTTCTGGACGAGCCGCGAATCCTCGAAGACGCCGAGCGTGATGTTGGTGTTGCCGACATCGAGCGCGAAGAGCATGATTCAGTCCGCGAGCGGCCGGACGCTGCCGGCGACGACCGGGGCCACCGTGCCGTCGTCGCGGCGCAGCAGCAAGAGGCCGGCCGCCGTGAGCCCGGCGGTGGAACCGGCGATCTCGGCGCCGCCGTTGACCACGACGACGCGCTTGCCGGCGGCGTAGCTCGAGGCCCGCGTAAACAATTCTACGACGGCGGCGGGTCCGCGCTCGGCCAGGATACCGACGTAGCGGTCCACCTCGGCCAGGGTTTCCGCCAACAGCGTCTCGCGGGAGTATTCGCAGCCGGTTTGGAGGCGCAGCGAGGTGGCCGTTTCGGCCAGTTCGGCGGGAATTGCGGCGTGGTTGACGTTGACGCCGATGCCGGCGATGACGTGGCGGAGGCGGCCGCCGTCGGCGTCGAGCTCGGCGAGGATGCCGGCGCACTTGCGGCCGTTGAGCAGCACGTCGTTGGGCCAGCGCAGGTCGCAGGCGAGGCCGGCGACGCGGTGGATGGCGCGGCCGGTAGCGAGTCCCAGGGCCAGCGTGAGAACGGCGGCGTCGGCAGCGGCGAGCGGGGGGCGCAGTATTACTGAGAAGTAGAGGCCGGCCTCGGGCGGGGACACCCAGGTCCGGCCCAGACGGCCGCGGCCGGCGGTCTGTTCCTCGGCGACGACGACGGCGCCGGAGGGCTCGCCGCGCGCCGCCAGCTCGGCGGCCTGGCGCATGGTCGTGTCGATAGTCGGGTAGTAGTGGACGGGGCGGCCGAGGCGTTCGAGGCGGGCGAGGTCTAGCATAGGCGGAAGCTCAGGTCGGCGGCGGGGGCGGAGTGGGTGAGGGCGCCGACGGAGACGAAATCGGCGCCGGTCTCGGCGTAGGCGCGGACGGTGGCGAGCGTGACGCCGCCGGAGACCTCGACGCGGGCGCGGCCGTGGATGCGGCGCACGGCTGCGGCGACGTCGGACACGGAGAAATTGTCGAGCAGCAGATGATCGGCGCCGCCGGCGAGCGCTTCGTCGATTTCCGCCATGGTGCGCGCTTCGATCTGGACGGGCTTGCCAGTCGAGCGGGCGCGCTCCAGGGCCTGGGTCACGCCGCCGGCGGCGGCGATGTGGTTGTTCTTGATCAGGATGGCGTCGAAGAGGCCGAAGCGGTGGTTGGAGGCGCCGCCGGCGGCAACCGCGAGTTTTTCCAGGCGCCGCATTCCGGGCGTTGTCTTGCGGGTGTCGAGGACGCGGCAGCGCGTTCCGTCGACGGCACGAGCAAACTGGCGCGCCAGAGTGGCGACGCCGCTCAACCGCTGGAGGAAATTGAGCGCCGTGCGCTCGGCGGTGAGCAGGGTGCGCGTGCGGCCGCCGACGCGGGCCACTGTTTCACCGGCGGGCATCTCCTCGCCACTGGCGTGGAGCAACTCCAGGCACTGCACGCCGCCGAGGGTTTCGTAGATCTCCTCGAGCAGCTCGACACCGGCCAGCAGCAGCGGCTGGCGGACGAGAAAAACTCCGCTCGCGCGCGCCTCGGCCGGCACGCAGGACTCCGTGGTGACGTCGCCGCAACCGATGTCCTCTTCGAGCGCGGCGCGGATCGCCCGCGTGATTTCCGGATCGCGCCAGGCGGACATGGCGCTACATCTGCTCCAGGGTCTGGCCGAGCTTGGCGATCTGGGCGTCGTACTGGGCCAGCTTCTGGCGGATGGACTCGACGACCGCGGGCGGGGCCTTGGCCAGAAACTCTTGGTTGGCGAGCTGGCGGTGGGAGGAGTCGCGGATCTTCTCGAGCTGCGCCTTCTCCTTGGCGATTTTCTGGCGTCGTGCCTCGACGTCGGCGGCGGGAACGGAGAGAACCAGATCGAAGTCGGCGGTGGCGGCGGCGGCCGCGGCGCGCGGCCCGGCGCCGTCGACCAGGGCGAGCTCGAGCCCGGCGAGCTTGCGGATGACGTCGGACTTGCGCGCGGCGATCTCGAGCGTCGCGCCGGGCGCGTAGAGTGTCCCTTCGACCAGGCGCTTGGAGTCGATCTTCATTTCGACGCGGAGGTTGCGGGCGGTCGCGATGATGCTCTTGAGCGCCTCTACCTCGCGCTCAGCGGGCAAGTCGGTGAGGTGGACATCGTATTGCGGATAGGCGGCATGCAGGATCGACCGCGGCCGGTTCTCGACGCTGACCGTGAGCCGCTGCCACAGCTCCTCGGTGAGAAACGGCATCAGCGGGTGCAGCAGGCGCAGGGTGCGCTCGAAGGCGGCCAGCAGGTTGCGCCACTCCGGCGTGAGCCCCGAGCCGTCGCGGAAGCGGAGCTTCTTGATCTCCAGGTACCAGTCGCAAAACTCGTGCCAGGTGAAGTGATAGAGCAGGTGGGCGGCGTCGTGGTAGCGAAACTGCTCGATCGCGGTGTTGGCTTTCTCGGCGGCGGTGTTGAGCCGCGAGAAGATCCAACGGTCTTCGAGCGGGACCTCGAGGGTTTCTTCCGCGGCGTAGGGCCGGAAGTTCTGCGGATCGCGGTGAGCCCAGGGAGCGGCGCCGGCGCGCTCCAGGTTGATCCAGACGAATCGCGCGGCGTTCCAGATCTTGTTGGCGAAAGCCTGGTAGCCGGCGAGGCGCTCCTCCGAGAAGAGGACGTCGGTGCCGGGCGCCGCGCCTACTACCAATGCGAAGCGCACGGCGTCGGTGCCGTATTTGGCGGTCATCTCGAGCGGGTCGACCGTGTTGCCCTTGGTCTTCGACATCTTGCGGCCCTGGGAATCGCGCACGATGGCGTGGATGTAGACCTGGCGGAAGGGGACGTCGCCCATGAACTCCAGGCCGAGCATGATCATCCGCGCCACCCAGAAAAACAGAATCTCGTAGCCGGTGTTGAGCAGCGAGGTCGGGTAGAAGAGGCGCAGATCGGCGGTCTGGTCCGGCCAGCCAAGCGTGGAGAACGGCCAGAGGCCGGAGCTGAACCAGGTGTCGAGGACGTCGGGATCCTGGGTGAGCGCGGTGGAGCCGCAATCGGCGCAGCGCGCGGGGTCTTCGCGGGCGACGGTGACGTGGCCGGCGTCGCAGTGCCAGGCCGGGATGCGGTGGCCCCACCAGAGCTGCCGCGAGACGCACCAGTCGCGGATGTTGCGCATCCACTCGAAGTAGGTACGCCGCCACAGCTCGGGGAGGATCTGGATGCGGCCGGACTCGACGGCGTCGATGGCGGGCGCGGCTAGGGGTTTGGTGCGCACGAACCATTGCGTGGAAATGCGCGGCTCGGCGACGGTCGAGCAGCGCTGGCAGGCGCCGATCGAATGGCGGTGGTCCTCGACCTTCTCGAGGAGGCCCAGTCGCTCGAGGTCGGCGACGATGCGGCGGCGAGCCTCGAAGCGGTCGAGGCCGCGATAGGGGCCGGCATTTTCGTTCATGGCGGCCGACTCATCCATCACGGTGATCTCGGGGAGGCCGTGGCGCCGGCCGGCGGCGAAGTCGTTGGGGTCGTGCGCGGGCGTGACCTTCACGACGCCGGAGCCGAACTTGGGGTCGGCAACCTCGTCGAGGATCACCGGGATCTCGCGGTTCATCAACGGCAGCGTGACGGTCTTGCCGCGCAGGTGCTCGTAGCGCTCGTCGCCGGGATGGACGGCGACGGCGGTGTCGCCGAGCATGGTCTCGGGCCGCGTGGTGACGACGACGACGTGACCGGGGCCACCGGTGACGGGGTAGCGGAGATGCCAGAGCTTGCCGTCTTTTTCTTCGTGAACGACCTCGAGGTCGGAGAGCGCGGTACGACAGCGCGGGCACCAATTGATTAGATACGGGCCGCGGTAGATCAGGTCTTTCTCATGCAAGCGGACGAAGGCCTCGCGCACGGCGCGGGAGAGGCCGGGATCCAGGGTGAAGCGCTCGCGGGTCCAGTCGCAGCTCGCTCCGATCTGCTGGATCTGGTGCTTGATGGTCCCGCCATACTGCTCCTTCCACTGCCAGGCGCGCTCCAGAAACTTCTCCCGGCCGATTTGCTGGCGGGTGAGGCCTTCCTTGGCGAGCTGGCGCTCGAGGACCATGTGGGTGGCGATACTGGCGTGATCGGCGCCGGGGAGCCAGAGCGTGTTGTAGCCGCGCATGCGGCGCCAGCGCATGCTGATGTCGGTCTCGGCGAGTTCGAACATGTGCCCCATGTGCAGCGAGCCGGTGATGTTGGGCGGCGGTATGACGAGCGAGTACATACGCGCGGTGGAGTTGGCCGAGGCGGTGAAGACCCCGTTTTCGACCCACTCGCGGGCCCAGCGGGGCTCGACTTTCCGCGGGTCGTAGATTTTGTCGAGGGACATTCGGGGGCCTGGGAACTAATCGTAGCATGGACGAAATCTGCGGCCGGCCAGCGGGGATGCCTTGCAGTGCTACGGCGAAAGCGGATTTCAACGGCGGCGGCAGGCGTGGCTCTTTGGCCGGGAAGACGCCGTAGACAATCCGATAGTCGCTTACCCGGAGCCGATACCGTTCTTTGCCGCCGTGCAGTCTCTTGACGCCGGCCGGGAATGGATTTTCGCTCAGCAGGACGATCTTGTTGAGAACCCTCGCTCGGATGCTGGCAGGGAGTTGCGAAGCAGTTTCGCTTTGGGATGACGCTTTTCGGTCTCGCGCTTGTCGCAGATCGCGTTATCCGCGGCATCCTCGGCTTTTGGCGGCGGGACAGGCCGGCGAGAGCGACGCGACGGGCTGGCCGGTCGTTTCGCAAAGTTCTTCATGCTTCAGCAGGTCATCGTGCGCGGTTGAGGCAATTGGGCGTCGAGGCGCGATAATGGTGTCGTGAACGTCGAACTGGAGACCCACCCCACGCGCTACAAGCATTGGCGGCTGGCGGTGGAGCCGCCGCTGGCGACGCTGACCATGGCGGTGGCGGAAGATCAGACGCTGGCGCCGGGCTACAAGCTGAAGCTCAACTCCTACGACCTGGGCGTGGACATCGAGCTGGCCGACGCCGTCCAGCGGCTGCGCTTCGAGCATCCCGAGGTCCGCGCCGTCATCGTGACCTCAGCCGGCGACCGGGTGTTCTGCGCGGGGGCCAACATTCACATGCTGGCGAGCTCGTCGCACCAGTTCAAGGTGAACTTCTGCAAGTTCACCAACGAGACGCGCCTGGGGATCGAGGACGCCGGCGCCCATAGCGGGCAGCACTACATAGCGGCGTGCAACGGGACCACCGCCGGCGGAGGCTACGAGCTGGCGCTGGCCTGCGAGGAGATTTATCTCGTCGACGACGGCCACTCGGCGGTGAGCCTGCCGGAGGTGCCCCTGCTCGGCGTGTTGCCCGGCACGGGCGGGCTGACGCGGGTCGTCGACAAGCGTAAAGTGCGCCGCGATTTGGCTGACGTGTTTGCCACGCGGGCCGAAGGGATCAAGGGCAAGCGGGCCGTCGAGTGGCGTTTGGTGGACGGCGTGTTTCCGCGCAGCCGGTTCCTGGAGGCGGTCAAGGAGCGGTCTCTGGAGTTGGCGGCGGCGGAGGCGCGCGCCAAAGGCCCCGGGATCAGGCTCGAGCCGCTCACGCCCGAGGTGGACGAGGACGGCGTCCGGTATCGGCATGTCACGCTGCGGCTGGACGCCGCGCAGCGGACCGCGGAGCTAACGGTGGCCGGTCCGGACGGCGCGGATGCGGCGTCCTGGGCGCTGCGGGCGTGGCGTGAGATCGACGACGCGCTGTTGCGGCTGCGCTTCCATTACGAAGACCTAGGGCTGGTCTTGCTGAAGACGCGCGGCGGCCTCGAAGCAGTTCTGGCCGGGGATGTCGCGCTCGCCGCGCGCCGCGACGACTGGCTGGTTCGCGAGATTCTGCTGCTCGCGGCCCGCGTGCTGCGGCGGCTCGACCTGACAGCCCGCACGCTGTTCGCGGTGGTCGACGAGGGATCGTGTTTCGCGGGGAGTCTGCTCGAACTGGCCCTGGCCGCGGACCGGACTTATATGCGAGAGGGCACTCGCGTCGCGGTCAGCACGCTGAACGGCGGCGCGTTCCCTATGTCGCACGGGTTGACGCGGCTCCAGGCGCGGTTTCTGGCCGATCCGGCGCAGGTCGATCGGATACTCGGTGAGGCTGAGACTTTCGACTCCGCCGGCGCCGCAGCGGCGGGAGTGGTGACGGCGGCGGTCGACGAGATCGACTGGGAGGACGAGCTGCGCGTGGCGATCGAAGAGCGCGCCAGCCTCTCGCCCGACGCGCTGACGGGCCTCGAGGCGAACCTCCGCTTTCCCGGCGCGGAAACCGCCGACAGCAAGGTCTTCGGGCGGCTTTCGGCGTGGCAGAACTGGATTTTCTCGCGCCCCAACGCCACCGGCGAGCACGGCGCGCTGACGCTCTACGGCAAGCCGGAGCGGCCGCGGTTCGACTGGCGGAGGACGTGATGTCTCTTTACGAAAAGATCCCGAACAACGTCAATCTGGCCGGCGACAAGCGCTTGCTGCGCGCGCTCGAGCACTGGCTGCCGAACTATATGCAGTGGTGGCAGGACATGGGGCCGGAGGGATTCCAGGCGCACGAGGCGTACCTCCGCACGGCGGTGTCGGTCGAGCCGGGCGGCTGGGCGCACTTCGACTACGTGAAGATGCCGGACTATCGCTGGGGGATTTTTCTCGCCCCGCCGGAACCCGACCGCCGCATCGGGTTCGGCGAGCACTACGGCCAGCTGGCGTGGCAGGAAGTTCCGGGCGAGTATCGCAACATGCTGCGGCGGCTGGTGGTGACGCAGGGCGACACCGAGCCGGCCAGCGTCGAGCAGCAGCGGTTGCTGGGGCATTCCGGGCCGAGCCTCTACGATCTGCGCAACCTGTTTCAGGTGAACGTCGAAGAGGGCCGCCACCTGTGGGCGATGGTCTATCTGCTGCACTCCCATTTCGGGCGCGACGGCCGCGAAGAGAGCGAAGAACTGCTGGGGCGCCGCAGCGGCAACCAGGACAAGCCGCGGATCCTCGGCGCCTTCAACGAGCCAATCGAGGACTGGCTGGCGTTCTACATGTTCACGACCTTCACGGACCGCGACGGCAAGTATCAGTTATTGGCGCTGGCGGAGAGCGGGTTCGACCCCCTCTCGCGCACCACGCGCTTCATGCTCACCGAAGAGGCGCATCACATGTTCGTGGGCGAGTCCGGGGTGAACCGCGTGGTGAAGCGGGCCTGCGAGATGATGCGCGAAACCGGCGACGACGACGTGCGCCGCCACGGCGTGATCGATCTCGAGACCGTGCAGCGCTACATCAACCTGTGGTTCAGCGTGAGCCTCGACCTGTTCGGCGGCGAGATCTCTTCGAACGCCGCGAGCTTTTTCGCCGCCGGTCTGAAGGGCCGCTTCGAGGAAGAGAAGTGCGCGGATCACCTGGCGCTGGAGGGTCACTATCCGGTCTGGCAGGCGGGCGCGGACGGCTGGGAGCGCCTCGAGGTCCCGCTGCGGAACGCCATGAACGTGGTCCTGCGCGACTCCTACATAGAGGACTGCGAGAAGGCGCTGTCGCGGTGGAACCGCACGATCGAGCAGTTCGGCATTCCGTACCGGCTGCGGCTGCCCGACCAGCGCTTCCACCGGCGCATCGGTGTCTACGGCTCGCACCACTTCGATCCCGGCGGGAAGCCGCTGTCAGCGGAGCAATGGGAGGCCCGCCGCGACGAGTTCCTGCCGAGCGACAAAGACCTGGCCTACGTGAAGAACCTGATGGTGGCCGTGCACGAGCCGGGTAAGATCGCGCACTGGATCTCGCGGCCGGACCGGGGAATCAAGGGGCTGCCGTTCGAGTTTGAGTATGTGAGGAAGGAGCCGTAGCGCGGATTTGACCAGCCTATTTTCCGTCGACGGAAAACGCCAACAGCACGTTGCCCGGTATGCCGCCCAGGATTCCGTAGCCGGAATTGACGAACAACATGCCGGCGGCGACCGCGGGCCCGGCGCCGTTGAGGGAGCCGCCGCGGGCCTTGACGCCGTTCACGGTGGGGAAATCGGCGAGCGTGTCGAAGTCCCAGACGATCGTGCCGTCGGTGGCGTCGAAGGCGCGCAGGTGGCCGTCCATGGAACCAGAGAAAGCGACGCCGGGGATCAGGGTGACGGCGGCCTGTTGGGCAGGGGTGCAGCCGGGCTTGCCCAGACAGGGCGGCTTCGGCGGCGGCGTGTGCCAGATTTTTTCGCCCGTGGCGATGCGTAAAGCGAACATGCCGCCGGAAAGCTCGGGCTGCCGGCGGTTCTGGTCGGAGAGGGCCACGTAAGCCGCCTGGTCGTCTGCGGCCGTGCCGAACTCGATGCCGCCGAGCATGCCGCCCCGGCCGACGCGGGTCTGCCAGACGATCTTTCCCTTTTCGTCCGGGTCGAGGGCGTGGACGATGCCGGATTTCTGGCCGACGACGAGCAGCGATTTGCCGCCGGGCAAGGAACGCAGCATCGGCGAGGAGCCGAAGTCGAAGTCGGGCCCCGGCGTATCGGCGCAACTGGCGCGGTTCGGGCTGGCGCAGGAGAAGTTCCAGGTATCATTGGGAGTCACTTGCTTGACCCACAGCATGGAGCCGGAGTCCATGTCGAGGGCGATGATGGCGTCGCTGTAGCCGGCGTCGGGTTCGGTGTAGCTGTTGCCGGTGGCGACGTAGAGGACTTTGCGCTGGGGGTCGAGGGTGGGGGCCGACCAGATGGCGGCGCCCGCCGGGCCATGCATCTGCGTTCCGGCCGTGTTCAGCTTGGTGGGCTTGGGCGGGTCGGGGATGGTGTACGTCTTCCAGAGCTGCTTTCCGGTGGAGGCGTCGAGGGCGACGACGCTGCCGCGGAACGTGCAGCACTGGTAGGTAGGGGTGCCGGCGGGGACCTCTTCGTGGGAGGAGACGGGCACGTAGAGGCGGCCGGCGTGAAACACCGGGGAGCCGGTGAGACGGGTCCAGGGATGATCCTCGACCCTGGTTTTCCAGAGCAGGGCGCCGGTCTGGGCGTCGAGGGCGTAGACGTTTCCTTGCTGGTCGCCGAAGCAGGCGGCGTAGCGGCCCTTGCCGGCGGCGCCGAGCGAGATCGCGGTGCGCACCATGGCCGCCGCTTTGAAGGACCAGTAGGTACAGCCGGATCTGGCGTCGAGGGCGAAGACGCTGCCGTCGCCGCCGCCCACGAAGACGCGTCCCGCGGCCACCGCGGGCTGGGCGGAGGCGGCGTTGGCGTTGGGAAACCCGAAGGCCCATTTCAGCTTGAGACGCGGCACGTCGTCGCGCGCCAGGCCGGCCGTCTTGGCGGGCTGGAAGCGGCTGTTGGCCAGATCGACGCCCCAGCCGTTCCACCCGGCGAGGTCTTTAATGGCCGGCGCCGGGGCGGGGCAGGCGCCGGTTGAGACTTTTTCATCCGGGTTGTCGATCTTGGAGAGGAACTCGGTGACGGCGCGGCGATCGGCGGCGGTCAGCGCGGCGGCGGCCTCTTTCATGGTGCCGGTTGCAAGCGACGCCAGGATGCGCTGCCGGGAAAGTTGCGCCAGGGCGTCGCGGAGCGGCGCGCGGGTCTCGCTGCCGGCACGGTGGCAGAGGGCGCAATGTTTCTCGAAAACGGCGGCGCCGTCCTGGGCCGCGGCGGCGGAAGCCAGAATCACGCAAAGAAAGAGTGCGGTCTTCATCTTGGGAATCTTAGCATCACGGCCATCGCAGCTTCTATAATTGTGCGCGAGGAAAGCGCATGCGACGGAAGATTCTCAGCCTGGGATTGCTGGCGGCGTGGGCGGCGCTGGCGCAGCCGGAAGCGGCGCGGCTCGAAGCGGCCTACCGGAGGCTCGACGAGTTCATCGAGCGGCAGATGCGGGAGTCGGGAACGCCGGGGATGGCCGTCGGCCTGACCAATCGCGCCGGGCTGCTGCGGGTTTCGACGCACGGCTTCGCGAATCTGGAGAGCCGCGCGCCGGTGAGGCCCGAGACACTGTTCGAGATCGGGTCGATCTCGAAGTCGTTCACGGCGATCGCGGTGCTGCTGATGCGAGAGGCCCGCGGACTCGATCTGGACGCGCCGCCGTCGAAGTATCTGCCGTGGTTCAAGGTCCGCTCGTCGCACCCGCCGCTGGCGATTCGTCACCTGCTGAGCCACACGGCGGGCCTGCCGCGGGATCGCGACGACCTGGGCTCGACGCCCTACACCACCGTGGCGCTGGCGGAGCGTGCGACCGGGTTCGCGCCCGGGACGCGCTTCGCCTATTCCAACGTCGGCTACCAAGTGCTGGGCTACGTGCTGGAAGCGGTGTCGCGGGAAACTTACGCGCAGACCATCCGGGGCCGGATTCTCGATCCGCTGGGGATGCAGGCGACCGAACCGGTGATCACGCACGAGACGCGCCGGCGGCTGGCGACGGGCTACTCCGCCTATTACGACGACCGGCCGGCGCATCGCTCCCACGGGCTGGCGCCGGCGCCGTGGCTCGAGTACGGCCAGGCGGACGGCAGCATCGCCTCGACCGCCGGCGACATGGCGGCCTACCTCCGGATGCTGCTCCATCGCGGCGCCGGCCCCGCCGGGCGAGTGCTGTCGCTCGAAGCCTTTCAACTGCTGACGCAGCGGGCGATCACCACCGGCGGCGGCGGCTTCTACGGCTTCGGCATGGGTGTGCGGCAAACCGACGGGCACACCGTCCTTTCGCACAGCGGCGGCATGATCGGCTACGCGGCGGACCTGGCCGGGGATCTCGACGCCGGCGTGGGGGTCGTGGCGCTGACGAACGGCCCCGGCTCGCCGTCGGCGGTCACGCGGTTCGCGCTGCGGGTGCTGCGCGCGGCGGTCCAGGGGAAGGATCCACCGCCGCTTCCGGCCTCCGATCCCCCGGAGCGCGTGGTCAATGCTGCCGATTACGCCGCCTCCTATGCAGCACCAGGAGGCAAGAAGCTCGTCCTGGCCGCCGCCGGCGACCGGCTCGTCCTGGAGCACCGCGGGCAGCAGATCGTCCTGGAGCGGCACGGGAGCGACGCCTTCTACGCGAACCACGCGGACTTCGCGCTGTACCTGCTGCGCTTCGCCCGCCAGAAGGGCGCCGTGGTGGAGGCCTCCCACGGGCCGGACTGGTACGCGAAGGATTCCTACGCCGGCCCGCGCGAGTTCCATCCGCCGGCGGCGTGGAAGGCGTATCCCGGCCACTACCGCACGCAGAATCCGTGGTTCTCGAACTTTCGCGTGGTGTTGCGAAAAGGCCAGCTCTGGATGGTGCGCTCCGGAGGCGGAGAAGGCGCGCTGACGGAGATCGAGCCAGGCGTGTTGGAGGCGGAAGGCCGGCCCGGCGAGCAACTGCGGCTCGACACGGTGATCAACGGCCAGGCGCTGCGGGCGAACTTTTCGGGCGTGGATTTCTACCGGACGTTCACGCCGTAGGGCCGCCGTTGTCAATGCGGCCGTCCGCCGCGGTGGCGGTCGAGAAAATCGCGGTCGATCGACTTGCGGCCCTGGTAGCCTTCGTCGGTGCGGTGCCAGAAGCCGATGTGCTTCTCGCCGAGCTTCCAGCAGAGATAGACCTCGCTGCCGTCGAGCACGGTCGGGAAATCGACGAGTCCCATCTCGAGGTCCTTGACCAGGCAGCCGCTATTTTCGATCTCCGTGAGGAACTGCTTGAGGCGCTCGAGCGCCTGATCTTTTCCGGTCTTGGCCTGAGCAACGGCGGCGATGTCGATCTGAATGCCGCCCTGCGTGTGGATGCGCATGAGGAGCGTGTTGAACTCGGTCTCCAGGCGCGAGGCGTCGTTTCGCGAATCGATGGCGCCGCGGAGCCAGCGCTCGACCGACGGCAGAAGCTCTTCGGCTTGTTGGAGAGTGAACAGCCGCGCCAGGGTCAGCCTCCCAGGGTGATCATCTCGATTTTCCTGTGATCCTGCGGCCGGTAGCCGCCGGCGGACTGCAGCGCCTCGAGGCGCTCATCGGAGTAGCGATCGCGGCGAGCGCTCCAGACAGAGCGGATGCTCTCGAGAATGTCGTTGTCGGAGGCGCCGGCGCGGAGCAACTGCTTGAGGTTGTGGCCGGTCGACGAAAACAGACAGGTGACGAGCTTGCCGTCGGCGGTAAGGCGCGCGCGGGTGCAGGAGGAGCAGAAGGGCTCGGTGACCGAAGCGATCACCCCCAGGTCGCCGCCATCGGCGAACTCGTAGTCGACCGAGGGCGCGCTCCCCGCGCCGCGGCCGACCTCGCGCAGCGGGAAGCGGGCGCTCAGGCGGCTCAGCATCTCCCGCTTGGCGACTACCTTCTCGGAGACCCAGTTGTTGGCGTTGCCGACGTCCATGTACTCGATGAAGCGCACGCCGAACCCGTGCTGGCGGGCGAACTCGGCCAGGGCGATCATGTCGTCGTCGTTGACGCCGCGCTCGATCACGGCGTTGATCTTGATCGGCGCGAGGCCGGCGCTCTTGGCGGCGAAGATCCCTTCCAGCACTCTCGCCAGCTCGCCGCGCTGCGTGACGCGGCGGAACTTGTCGGGGTCGAGCGTGTCGACGCTGACATTCACGCGGCGCAGCCCGGCGGCGCGCAGCGCGACAGCCTTTTCGGCGAGCAGCGAGCCGTTGGTGGTGAGGCACAGGTCGCGGAGGCCGTCGAGCGAGGCGAGCTGGCGAACCAGCTCTTCGAGGCCGCGACGCACCAGCGGCTCGCCGCCGGTGAGCCGGATCTTGTCGACCCCGAGTGAAACGAACAGGCGCGCCAGGCGCGCGATCTCCTCGTAGGTGAGGATCTCCTGGCGGTCGATCCACTCGTATTCGTCGAGCGGCATGCAGTAGGCGCAGCGGAAGTTGCAGCGGTCGGTGACCGAGATCCGCAGGTCGCGGATGGGCCGCTGGTAGGCGTCGCGGAGGGTCACTGGATGCTCAGCATGCGCTGGATCGCCGCCTGGGCATTCTTCTGAGTTTCTTCGTCGAGGGTGATCTCGATCCGGTCGTTCTCGAGAGAATCGAGCAGTTTTTCGAGCGTGTTCATCTTCATGTACTCGCACACGGCGAGCGAAGAAATCGGGTGGAACACTTTCTGCGGCGCCTCCTTGCGGAGCCGGTAGACCATGCCCATCTCGGTGGCCACGATGAACTCCCGCGCCGCGGAGCTCTGGGAGTGCCAGAGCATCTGCTCGGTGGAGAGGAAGTAAGCCTTGCCGTGGGCGGGCCCTTCGTGCATGGTCTTAGCAAGACAGGAAGAAGCGCAGCCGCACTCCGGATGAATCAGCAGCTCGGCCTCCGGGTGGCGGTCGAGGGCCTCTTCGAGGGCGTTTTCGCCGATCTTGGCGTGCACGTGGCAGACGCCGTCGTAGAGGTCAACGCGGGCCGGGTCGACGGCGGTCTGCGCCAGGACGACCGCGCCGAGATATTTGTCGGGCAAGAACAGGATGCGGCGGTCGGGATACTCGCGGGCGGCGTGCGCCAGAACTACGGCGGCGTTCCGCGAGGTGCAGATGTAATGGCTGCGGGCCTTGGTGCGAGCGTCGGTGTTGATGTAGGAGATGAGGACGCCGTCGGGGTGATGGGCGATCCAGTTGTCGAGGCGGCGCTGCTCAATGGCAGCCACCAGCGAGCAGCCGGGGCGGTCCGGCATGTAGACCTTGGCGCCGTCGCCGAGAATGGTCTTGGCGGTTTCGCCCATGAACAATACGCCACAGAAGTCGACGCGGCGCGCCTTGCGCTGGGCGACGTACTGGCTGAGGCCGAGCGAGTCGCCGACCACCTCGGCCACCTCCTGCAACTCCGGGTATTGATAATTATGAGCGACGATGACGGAGTCCTTCTGCCGGGCCAGGCATTGCACGCGGCGCCCCATCTCGACCAGGTCGCGGACGTAGTCGCGCGTGTAGCGGCCGGGGTAGAGGTCCTCGGCGAAGCGGGTGAAACGCTCCAGCCAGAGGTCGAAAGTGATCGAATCGGTCATCGGCCAGCGGCAAAAAAAGCCAGCGTCCCCGTGCACAGGGCGCAGGCCGCAAGGCCCGTCTCCTTTCCAAGCACGGGAGGCGCCGCCGTTTCCAGCAGCACCCTGTCGGTCCGGGTTCCTGGTCCCCCGCAGGGACGTTAGAACCCAAGACTCGGAGACGCCGGTACGCCCCTATGATAGCAACCCTGGCCTCCCCCCCGCCCTTGTTGAACGCTAGCGCGGCTCGACGCGCCGGAGGCCGCGCAGACGGTCGAAATCGCGGTCGAAGCTGCAAATGGCTTCCAGTGAGTGCATCTGGACGACCGCGCCATGCAACGCATCGCGCGCCATCAGGCTAGCGTAGTTGTCGAGCAGCGCGGGATTATCTCGGCAAAGACGGTTCGGGCCAGAGCCTAGACTTCGCGGCCTGTTCCCGGCGGCCCAGCGCCCGGTTCACGGTAAGAGTTCCTAGGGAGCCGGCGCCGATTCGCGCTTCATCTGCCGCGGGTTGCCGACCGGCAGTTTCATCGCCGCCATTGCAGCCACAGCAGCAAGTTTCTCCTCTTGAGTCGGGGTGGCATAGAGGCGTTCACAGGCGATGCGAACGAGATCTCCGAGACTGGTCCGCTTAGCGGCCGCGAGTCGGGTGAGGCGCTCATGAAGCTGAAGTGGGAACCGAATACTGGTCCGCTTAGAGCCCACCTTACGCCTCCCCTCGTCGAGGATGACGGGTTGGGCGGCGCGCTGTCAACCCGTCACGGCCGGGCGCGGTATTTTTCGTACAACTGTTTGTGCCTGTTATCGGTCGAGGTCAGCTCGCCCTTGATGAACAGGTGCTTCACCTGGGTCTGGATGCGCAGCGGATCGCCGTCGGTGACGATGAGGTTGGCGAGCTTGCCTTCCTCGATCGAGCCGAGGCGGTCCGAGACGCCGAGTATTTGTGCGGGGTAGAGGGTGACCGCTTTGACCGCCTCTTCCCAGGGGAGGCCGTAGCCGACGGCGTTGGCGGCCTCGTAGGGCAGCGTGCGGGAATAGGCCGAGTCGAAGGTGGCGATGGCGATCTTGACCCCGGCCTTGCTGAGTTCGCCCGGCGTCACGAACGGCCGGTCGTACGGGTCGTCCTCTTCGCGAGGCAGCGCCTGTGTCGGGCCTAAGATCACCGGAATGTTCTTCTGCTTGAGCAGGTCCTTGACCTTCCAGGCCTCGGCGCCGCCGGCCAGGATCATCTTGAGCTTGTGGCGCTCGGCGAACTCGACGGCGTTCTTGATGTCGCGGGCGTCGCTGGCCTGTATGACGACGGCGAGCTGTCCCTTGACGACGCGGGCCAGGGCTTCGAGGCGGAGGTCGCGCTCGAACTTGGTTTTGGCGCCTTTCTCGGCGGCCTGGGCGTAGTGGCGCGCGGCCTCCAGCCAATCCTCGATGCGCGCGACTCGCTCGTCGTACTCTCTTTTGGAGTCGGCGAAGGAGCGCTGGCGCAGCCCGAGGAGGTTGGGGTCGAAGCCACCGCGGAACCCTCGGGACTGAATGGCGGGCCAGCGCAACATCATGGCGATCGACGGCTCGATGGCCATCTCCTCGACGGTCCAGCCGGAGAGGTGGATCAGCGAGGCCTGGCCGGGGATCAGCGACCCGCCGCCGCCCCCGCGCCCGCCGCCGCCCCCGCCGGGCGCCGAGACGGCATGAGTGATACCGTTGGCCCGCGCCACCGGAATATGCTCGCTGGCCGGGTGCACGGCGGTGGCGGCGATCAGTTGCGGGTTAAACTCGCCGGTCTCGCTGGTGTCGACGGTGGCCGCGATGGAGCTGATCTCGGTGAGGCCGAGGCTGCTGATGGAATCGATCAGGCCGGGGTAGACTTCGAGGCCGCGCGCGTCGATGACCTGCGCGCCCGCCGGCGCCGCGACATTGGCGCCGACGCCGGCGATCTTGCCGCCGCGGATGACGACCGTGCCGCGCTCGATCGCCGGTCCGGTGAGGGTGTGAATCTTGACGTTACGAATCGCGTAACCCCGCGAAGCCGGCTGCGCGAAAACGGCGGCGCTGAGCGCCAGGGTCAGAACAAGCGTCTTCACGGTGTCACCTCCGTCGCCGCGGGCCTTCCCGCGGGCCGGCCCGGCCCGCGCCCGGCGGGTCTAGCCGGTCCCTTCTCCTTCTCGATCAGCTTCTTCTTTTCGGCGTCGATCTCCGCGCGGCGGGCGACGTCCTTTTCGCGGTCGAAGTAGACTTCGCCGTCGATGATGGTCTTCTGGACGACCGAATAGACGCTGAGCGGGTGCGTGTCGTAGATGGCCAGGTCGGCGTCCTTGCCTTCCTCGATCGATCCGACGCGGCGGTCGATGCCGAGCTGTTTCGCCGGGTTCAGCGTGACGAGCTTGAGGGCGTCGGTCTCCGACAGCCCGCCCCACTTCATGGTCTTGGCGGCTTCCTGGTTGAGGTGGCGGGCTTCCTCGGCGCTGTCGGAGTTGATGGATACTACTACGCCCTTATCGGTCATCAGCGCGGCGTTGTAGGGGATGGCGTCGGCAGCCTCGACTTTGTAAGCCCACCAGTCGGAGAAGGTGGAGCCGCCGGCGCCGTGCGCGGCGATTTCCTTGGCCACCTTGTAGCCTTCCAGGACGTGCTGAAAGGTAGCGATCTTGAAGCCGAACTCCTCGGCCAGGCGGATCAGTTGCAGGATCTCGTCGGCGCGGTAGCAGTGCGCGTGGACGAGGCGCTTGCCCTCGAGCACCTCGACGAGCGGCTCGATCTTCAGGTCGCGGCGGGGCGGAATGGGATTCTTGCCGCCGGCCCGGTCTTGGGTGTACTGCTGCCACTTCTGACGATACTCGCGGGCCTCGGTGAAAGCTTCGCGGATCACGTCCATGACGCCCATGCGCGTCGCGGGATACTGCGCCGGCTGCTGCTGGCCGAATCCCGTACCGCCGCCGGTCGCCTGCCGCTTGGGGTTTTCTCCCAGCGCGAATTTGATGCCGGGCATGGCGCCTTCGAAGACCAGCCCCTTGGCGTCCTTGCCCCAGCGGAGCTTGATGACCTGGTTCTTGCCGCCGATCGGATTGGCCGAGCCGTGCAGGACGTTGGCGGTGGTGAGGCCGCCGGCCAGGTCGCGGTAGATGTTGACGTCGTCCGGGTCGAGGACGTCTTCGATCCCGACCATCGACGACACGTTGACGCTGCCTTCGTTGATGGAGTCGGCGGCGATGTGGGAGTGGCAGTCGATGAGGCCGGGCATGACGTACTGGCCGGTGGCGTCAATCACCTTGGCCCCGGCCGGCACGGGCAGATTGCGGCCCACGCCGGCGATCTTGCCGTTGCGGATGACGATGGTGCCCTTTTCGATGGTGCCATTGGTGACGGTGAGGATCGTCGCGTTCTGGATGACCGTGGTCCCCGAGTCCTGGGCGTCGAGCACGACCGGCGGCGCCATCAGGGCGAGAGCGAAAATCGACAGCGCAGCGGCGCATCTATGTCTCATTACTGTCCTCCTGCGGACCGCGTTGCGGTAAACTCGATCGTAGCAGGCCCCATTCCGACCGAGCCCCTCATGCGATCGCCTTCCACGGTTCCGGTGTAAGTTACTTCCGTGGAGCGCGGCCCGAGGGACTGCGTGACGGTGAAGCTGAACTTGTTGTCGCTGACCCAGCCGCTCGAGATCGAGGCCGAGCCGCGCGTCCCGGCTAGCGTGCCGGTCAGGGTTCCGTCTTCCGCCATGGTCAGGTCGGCGGTGGATTCCTGCGCGCCCTGCGGGCTGTTGAGGGTCAGCGTCCATTTGCCGGTGACTTTGACGGTGGGAGGCGCGGTGGGGCGACTCGCCTCGCGGACCTCGAACTTCGCGCCGTCGACGAAGACCATCTTCGTTTTGGTCCGCTCGGCGAACAGGTCGCCGTCCGTTACGGTGAGGTTGGCGATCTTGCCGGCCTCGAGACTGCCGAGGCGGTTCGAGGCGCCGTAGATCTCCGCGGCACTCAGGGTCAGAGCGCGGAGGGCGCGCTCGCGGGACAGCCCGGCGTCGACGGCCCGGCGGGCGTTTTTCAGAATATCGGCGGGGTTGGCGATGCCGTCGGAGTAGAAGGCGAAGGGAACGCCGGCGCGATCGAGGGCGGCCGGCGCCGACGGCGCGCGATCCCGCAGTCGCAGCGTGCGCAGGGAATCTTCCTGGTCGGGATCGGCGTCGCGGACCTTCTCCGGCCACCGCAGGCTGACCAGCACCGGAGTTTTCCTGGCCGCCAGCGCATCGACGGCGTCGTAAGCCTGGTGGCCGCCGTAGAACAACGGCTGCACGCCCCATTCACGGCTGAGCTCGACCATCCGGCGGATGTCCTTGGCCGAGCTGGCAGGTATCAGTACGGGGCGACGAGCGGCGATGGTCTGGCGGATGGGGTCGAGCGTGCGGTCGTAGGTGGGCCGCTCGTGCCCCGGCTGCGCTTCGTAGATGGCCAGCGCGCGGCCGTACTGGTCGGCGTCGAGGAAGACCTGGCGGACGTAAGCGATCACGCCCATCAGGGACCCCGGGAAGCCCCCGCCGCCGCCTCCGCCACCGCCGCCGAAGCCGCCGCCCGCGCTGAGGTTGATCCGCAGCGCCACGGGAGTCTTGACGACCATTTCGCTGGCGCGCTCGCCCGCGAGGTTGATGAGCGCCGCCTGCCCCGGAAAGATCCCGCGGTCGGGCGAAGTGACGGCCGAGGTGAAGCCGGCTTTGCGCCAGGTCTCGATCCGGCGGTCGGCGGTTTGCAGGCGGTCGGCGGCGTTCTCCCAGGTCGTGGTCGAAGGGCGATCCTCCGGGCCGCGAGCCCGCTGCTGCTGTTGCTGTTGCGTCTGCTGCTGGCGCTGGCCGAACGGGGAAGCTTCGAGGCCCGCCGGCTGGGCGCCTGTCGTCGCGTCTTGCAAGCCGAGCGTGGTCAACGAGTCGATCAGGCCGGGATACACCGTCAGGCCCTTGCCTTCAACGACCCAGGCCTCGGGCGGGATGGTGACGTTGGTCCCGATGGCGGCGATCAGGCCGCGCTCGAGCACGATCGTCCCGTTCTCAATGACCGGGCCGGAAACGGTGACCAGCCGGGCGTTGCGAATGGCGAAATAGGACGGCTGATTGGGGCGCTGCGCTCCAAGCGGCAGCGCCAGCACTGCCAGTCCTGTCAACAAAGCGATTCTCATGGGACACCTGAAGGGAGCATCATAAGCAATCGACCGCGCGGATGCAACCTGGGGAAGCCGGCGCGCAAACATCCTACCGCTAGCATAGCATCCGTGCTATGCTGCGAGATGAATGCGAAAGGATCCGGCAGCGGTGAAGCTCGCGGCCCGGCGGATGCGAGCGTTGTCCCCGGCCCGTCGCCGGGAGATCGCGCGCCGCGCGGCCCTGGCCCGGTGGGGCACACGCCGGACGACGAGAAAACCGGTCGTCGTCGCTCCGATCGAACAGATCGCCGCCGAGCACGCCAGCCGAATCCCGGATGAGGAATGGGATCGTCTGCCCGTTGACCTGATCGATCATCTGGATCACCACCTATACGGGGTTCCGAAGCGGTGAGGGCGGTCTTCGCGGATACCTCCTACTGGATTGCTCTTCTCGGCAAGCGCGATCCGTGGAGAGGAGAAGCCCTCCGGGCGAGGCGCGATGTCGCTGACGCCCCGCTGGTGACTGTCGACGAGGTGCTGGTCGAGTTCCTGGCCGCGCTTTCAGCGGCTGGCCCGGAAACGCGCGTTCAGGCTGCCAGCTTTGTTCGCAGTATTCTCGCCCACCCCAACATTGAGGTCGTTGCGCAATCTCGAGACTCTTTCCTTAACGGCTTGGCGCTCTATTCCGCCCGGCGCGACAAGACCTACAGCCTGACGGATTGCGTGGCCATCAACCTGATGCGGGCGAGATCCATCTCGGCAGCGTTGACCACCGACGAGCACTTCGCGCAGGAAGGCTTCACGGCCCTGATGCGGCGCGGGCCAGCTAGCGAATAATCCGCAGCAGGTTGCTGTAATCGTCGGTCCACATCCGCAGGCCGGGGCGCGTTTCGAGGCGCCGCGCGACGCGGGAGATCGCCGGCAGTTGGAAAAACGCGCGGTGGTTGGGGACGAGGATCCAAAACGCCCCGAACAGCCGCTGCGCGTCGTCGCCTTCGCTGTCGACGATCCGCGCCTCCCGGCCCAGGTCCCGGGCGGCCAGCTCGACGACGGGACCCAGATCGAGATAGGTGCTCGAGACATGCAGCGCCAGCACGCCGTCCGGTTTGAGATGGCGGAAGTACGAGCCGAAAATCTCGCGGGTCAGGAGGTGGGCGGGGATGGCGTCGCCGGAGAAGGCGTCCACCGCGAGGATGTCGAATTGCTGGTCGGGCTCGCGCTCCAGAGCCAGCCGGCCGTCGGCCAGCACGACGTCGACGGTCGCCCGGCAGTCTTTCAGGAACGTGAAGTGGCTGCGGGCCACGTCGATGACGTGCGCGTTGATTTCATAGAAGCGGTAGTAGTCCCCGGGACGGCCGTAGGTGGCGAGCACGCCGGCGCCCAGGCCGATGACGCCAACCCGCTGTGGCGCCTGGCGGCCGTGATGGGTCATAGTGAGACCTATACCAGAAGGCGGCCCAAAGTAGGTGGTGGGGTGGCGGCGGCGATCGGGGTGGAGGAATTGTTCCCCATGGTTGATCACGCCGTGAGTCATGCTGCGCGTGGCGTCCCGCTCGCCGGCGCCCTCGGAATCAATCACTTTCAGCACGCCGAAGAAGTTGCGGACCACCAGCTGCGCGTTGCCGGCCGAAGCGTAGATCTGAAACGAAAGGTAGGCGAGCAGCACGGCGCCGAGCAGAGCGACGGCCCAGAGCCCTTGCGGCTTGCGAACCGGCTCGGAGGGCCCCGACGGGTACCGCCAGAGCACGAGCACCGGAAGAAACGTCGACGCCGCCAGGATGATCCGGATCTCGTAGGCGCTCGCGAACAGGTACGGCGCCACCAGCCCCACGAAGGCGCCGCCGAGCGCGCCCCCCAGCGAACACATCAAATAGAAGGACGTCAGGTAACGCGGGTGCGGCTTCAGACCCGCCAGCTCGCCGTGACAAACCATGCAGAAAATGAAGAGGCCGGCGGCGAAAATTGAGACGACCACCGCCAGGCTGGCCGTCTCGCCGTACTTCGACAGTCCGTAACTGAAGCCGAAGAAAGCGGCCAGCAGCAGCTTCAGGTACCAGTCGCGGTTGTACCAGCGGCGTCCCTCGAAGCAGAGGATGAAGCTGAGCAGGTAGATCCCCAGCGGGAGGATCCACAGAAAAGGTATTGGAGCGACATTCTTGGAGAGATGGTGGGTGACGGCGAGCATCAGCGCCGACGGGCAGGTGGCCAGCGCCACCCAGAGCAACTGGAGGTCCCACCGCGGCGGCGCGGCTTCCTCCGCCGCGGCCTCCCCGGACGGCGAGGCGGTCGCGCCGTGGAAGCAGCCGCGAACGGCGGCGGCGCAACCGACCGCGACGAAGACGCCGTAGAGCACCGACCACCACTGGGTTTGCAGCCGCGTCGCCAGCCAGGGCTCCACCAGCGCCGGGTAGCTCAGCAGCGCCAGCATCGAGCCAAGGTTGGAGAGCGCGAACAGGCGATACGGAATTCCGTTGCAGTTCGTGCGGGCATACCAGGCTTGGACCAGCGGGCCGGTCGTCGAGAGCAGGAAGTACGGCAGCCCGATCGAGGCGGCCAGCAGCCCGAGGATGCGCAGCGTGGGCTCCTCGGCGCCGGAGGGCTTCCAGGTTTCGGCCGGCGTCATAGGTAGCAACAGTAGACTAGCGGCCAGCAGGACGATGTGCAGCACGCCCTGCGCCCGGGGGCCCAGGCCCCGCACGGACCAGTAGGCGTAGAGGTAGCCGGCCAGCAGCATGACCTGGAAGAAGAGCATGCAGACGGTCCACACGCCGGCCGTCCCGCCGAACCACGGCAGGATTACCTTGGCAATGATCGGCTGCACCTGAAACAGCAGGAAGGCGCTGAGAAAGATGACGCACGGATAGAGAAGTCTTCCGGCGACAGCTTTTTCCCGCTGCGATTCGAGCGCCGGCGCCGCTATCGTCGCGATGGCGAACCCCTCCCTTCGTGCCGCATGCTTCTCCAGAATAATGCGGCCGGAGAAGGGGGCCGATAAGGGATCTAACCTAGATCGCGCCGGAATCTGACTGGGCGCGCAGCGGAGTTCCGCTACAAGATGATCCGCTCGTCGCCGGCGCGGCGGGTGACGCGCTCGCGGTCGAGATACTCGAGCAGCGGGATGGCGTACTTGCGGCTGATCCCCGTCAGGTCTTTGAACTGCGGCACGCTGAGGCGGTCGGACTTTTTCTTGTGCTCGGCCAGGCTGCTCTTCAACCGCTGGATCGCTTCCTGGTGAAACACGAGTTCGTCGGTGACGCGGATCAGGACGCGCTCGCGCAGCAGGATCTGCAGGATCTTCCGCGCCCGCTCCGGCTCGACCGGCACTTTGCGCAATACCTCGGCGACCGAGGGCACGGTCAGGCCGGCTTCGACGAAGGCGGTGAGGATCTTTTCACGCGCTTGTGTTTCGTCTTCCTTCAACACCACGCGGTGCGAGGCCAGCCGCACGATTTCGCCCTCGACGGCGATCTGGCGCTCGCGGTCGAGGCGCGCCAGCAAGGCATCGAGGACGGCCGGCGGCGCCGCTGGAAGCTCTTTGGTTCGCAGGAATTCCTTGGGCGCGCCCGGGGCCAGCGGGTTTTGGTCGTGGAAGTTTTTCAACGCGGTCTGGATGCGGTCGAGTCCGGCGCGAAAACGGTCCTGGTGGATCAGCCACAGCGGCGCGGTGGAAATCCGCGCCAGGCGGTTGGCTCGTTCCAGATCAGCCGCCGCCGAGCTGACCTCGCTTTCGAGCCATCCGGTGCGGGCCACCAGCTCCGGGCCGCCGAGCCCGGCCTCCGCCCTCTCGAGAAGGACCTCCAGTACGTCGGCCGGGCGGCCCGACTGCAAGCGCTCCAGCCGCGCCTCCACCGGCTCGCTCGCCCTGTGTTTCTCCGCCAGATTGTCGAGCACCGTGCCGCCGCCGATGGTGACCACCGGAGAAAACTGCCGGACGATGAAGCGATCTCCCGGCAAAAGGAGCAGCGGCTCGCGCAAGCGTATCTGGATGAACGCGCGGCTGCCGGGCGCGAGCTGCGTCCGGCCTTCGAGCAAGAAGACCTCCGCCTCCACTTCCGCCGTGCCCGCGTGGAAGTGCACCGGCGCGCGGTGCTTGAGCGGCCGCGCCGAAGCCAGCAGATCGAGCCGGCAGTCGGCGCGCGCCGTCGGCCGAAACCGCCCCGCAGCCGCCAGCGTCATCCCGCGCGCCAGTTGGTCGGTCTCGACGCCGGCCAGATTCAGCGCCGTTCGCTGGCCGGCATAGGCGGCGTCGACCGCACGATTGTGGACCTCGACGCCGCGCACGCGCGCCTGGCGGCCGAGCGGGTAGACCTCGACCTCCGCTTCTTTCTCGACGCTCCCGGCGATCAGCGTGCCGGTGACCACCGTGCCGAATCCCTTCATGATAAACACGCGGTCGACCGGCATACGGAAGTGGTGCCGGACGTTTTTGGGCTCGATGGCGCGGGCCAGCGTCTCGAGCTCCGCCTTGATACTGTCGATACCTTCTCCGGTACGCGAGCTCGCCGCGACCACCGGGGCGCCGGCCAGGAAGGAGCCGGCGACAAACTCCTCCATCTCCAGCTTCACCAGCTCCAGCAAATCCCGATCGACCAGGTCCGCCTTCGTCAGCACCACGATGCCGGCGCGGATGCCGAGCAGCCGGCAGATGTCGAAGTGCTCGCGGGTCTGCGGCTTGACGGACTCGTCGGCCGCCACCACGAACAGCACCAAGTCGATGCCGCCGACCCCGGCGAGCATGTTCTTGACGAAACGCTCGTGGCCGGGAACGTCGACGAAACCGAGCTCGATCTCTCCGCCGAGCGCCAGGCTGGCGAAACCGAGGTCGATGGAAATACCGCGCCGCTTCTCTTCCCCCAGGCGGTCCGTGTCGACGCCAGTGAGCGCGCGCACCAGCGCCGTTTTACCGTGGTCGATGTGGCCGGCCGTGCCGATGATGATGTGCTTCACTTCAGTTTCCACGCCAGCGCGCCGCGCAGGGGCACGAAGCGGCAGTAGTTGACCACGCGCGTCTGGAGTCCCGCCGGCGACTTGCGCACCAGCCGCAGCTCCTGGTCGTCGAGCGAGCCGACCGGGATTACCAGCCGGCCACAGCCCTCGTCGAGCTGCTCGAGGAGCCGGCAGGGAACGTCGGGCGCGCCGGCGGCCACCGAGACGGCCTGAAACGGGGCCGCCGGCGGATAGCCGAGCGAGCCGTCTCCCCGCAGCACCTGCACCCGCTCGTAGCCGGCGCGCTCCAGGTTGGCGCGGGCCTGTTTCACCAATACAGACTCGCGCTCGATGCTGAAGACCTCCCCGGCCAGCTCGGCGAGCACGGCCGCGTGATAGCCGCAGCCGGCGCCGACTTCGAGCACGCGCTCCGCGCCCGCCAGCTCCAGCGCCTCGGCCATCGCCGCCACCATGTAGGGCTGCGAGATCGTTTGCCCCTCGCCGATGGGGAGCGGCTCGTCTTCATAGGAGGCGCCGCGCCACTCGGAGGGGACGAACTCGTGGCGCGGAACCCTGCGCATCGCCTCCAGCACGCGGGCGCTACGGATGCCGCGCCGCCGCAGCTGTTTCTCCACCATCGCCTCCCGGAGCCGCGCCCAGTCCTTCACCTACCGGTACCTCTTCTTGAACAGGACGTCCACCCCGAACAGGCCGTTCTCGTCGCGCACCGCCAGCACCGACCACTGCTTGCTGATCGCCCACTCCACGCGAACCACTTCCTCCTGCGAGGAGGCCAGGTTCGAGATATAGGTAAAAGTAATATCTTTTCCGACCGGCTGCTCCACCGTGAGCCGAGCGTTGCGGTTGCTCTCCGGCCCGCCGAGCTCCGGATCGAGCTTCACCCGGCTGACCCCGAAGAAGCGCTGCAAGCGCCCGCTGACCGGACGGGACAGGGCCTGGCCGATGACCGAGCTGGCGCCGAGCTGCGTCAGCGACCGGGCCTGGGCGGTTTGCTGCGCCGCCAGCGTCGGATCGGTGATCGGCGCGCGCCCCACCGCCAGCAGCGTGATCAGCTCATTGAACGGCAGCGGCGGGTCGGAGCGGTAGCTCACGTTCATTTTCTGGAGCGGGCCGGCCAGCGTCAGCGTGATGTCGTAGCCGCGTACGCGCGTCTCCAGGTCGAGGTTCAGGATCGGGTCGATGCGATGGGGATTGGCGAAGGTGATATCGCCGCGGTGGACCGCGTAACGCGTCCCCTGGATTTGGAACTCGCCGCCGCTGATGTTGACGCGGCCGAGCAGCGCGGGATTGAGCAGGTTTCCCTGCAAGCGGAGCCGCGCGTCGGCCGCCAGGTTCCGCGCCAGCGCCGTTTCGACGCGCAGCTCGGGAGTGGAAACCAGGTTGACGTTCAGTTGCAGCCCCTGGAGCCAGGCGGTGCTGCTCGGCGTGCGCGGCGGCTGCTCCAGGCTCGCCAGGATCATCGCCAGGTCCACGTTCGGCGGCGCGCCGGCGCGAAGCAAGGTCAAATCGCCGCTCAACAAGCTCCGCTGCGGAGTTCCGGCGAAGGTCAAGGTCCCGTCCAGCACGGCGCTGAAGCCGCCGGGATAGCGGGCGCGCACGCGCTCGGCGGCGGCGCGCAGCCGATAGTAGGTGGGCTCGCGGGAGAGATCCGCCTCGCCCGTCAGACTCAACTGTCCGCCGCCGGCTTCACCGCTGAGCTTCTCGATGCTGGCCCGCTGGCGGGAGAACGTGATGACCCCGGCGGCGCCGCTCAGGCCCAACGGCAGGTCTTCGGACGAGAAAGAAGCGTTGCGCACCTCCAGCCGGCCGTCGAGATCGGGCCGCTGGGGCGTGCCGCGGACTTTCACATCGAGCGTGGAGGAGCCGCCGACCTTGACGTTATCGCGCACGCTTCCGAGCACGCCCAGGTCCAGGCTGCCTACTACTGCGATATCGAGCGCGCCCGAGTCCAGGTCGATCCCGCCGAAGCTGCGGAGGTTGGTTCCTTCCCCGGCCAGATCGAGAGACCGGAACGACAGACGGCGATTGGTCACTTCGAAAGAAGCGGGCGCCGCCGCGCGCAGCGATCGGACGGGCGGCGCGCACTGCTCCTCGCGCCAGCCGAGCTCGAGGCGCGAGAGACTGCCCTGCGCGATCCACTTCTCGGGCTTCCGGGCGTCGCCGCTTACAGTGAGGAAACCGTCGGCGGAGCCCTCCAGTTGCGGGTCGCGCCGCACGCCGGCCAGATCCAGGGCCGCGGCCAACCCGATCCGCTGAATGTCCAAGCGGCCGGTTACGGCGAACGGCTCGCGGGCCTCGATTTCGCCGCTGCCGGCGAGGCGCGCGCCGAGCAGGTTCGACTGCATCGCAACTCGCAGCCGGCCCTCGTCGGTGCGCACCGAAGCCGTGAGATCTCCGACGGCGCGGCCGTCGAGAGATACTTTTTCGAGTCTTAGGCTTCCCTCCGCGGCGAAACTGTCCAGGGTGGCGGCGTCGGCGGAGAGCTGTCCGGAGCCCGACAGCTCGAAGGCCGCGGCGCCGGCCAGTTTCGATCCCTGGCGCGCCAGCCACTGCTGGTCGGCGAGCGAGACGTTCTCGCCGCGGGCGTCAAAGCGGAATGTCTTACGGTCTTGGTGATAGGCGCAGGCGCCGGTCAGCGTTGCGCGCGCCTTCGACAGCCGCAGGCCGCTCAGGCGAACCTCGCCCGATTCGAGCGCCACAGCCGCGCGCAGCGAATCGAACGGTTCCTCCCAAAGCGAGCCGCGCCGCAGCTCGATCCAGCCCGCCGCGTGCGGATCCTCGCGGCTCCCTTCGATCTTGAGGACGCCGCTGGCGATGCCGCCCAGGGGAATGTTCTGCCCGGCCAGCGCCGCCAGGTCGCGGATCTCGGCGTCGCGCACCGAGACCTCGGCCGTGAGCGGCGCGTGGGCCGCCAGGTCTCCGTTGCCGAGCCGCGCCGTCGCGGCGACGCTGACGACCGCTTTGCCTCTTGCCAACCGGCCGGCCAGCAGCCGAACCTGCTGAGGTGACCATTCCAGGCGCCCGCGGAAGGAATCCCACTCTCGTTCCTCGTAGACAAACCGCGACAGGTCGATGGTTCCTTTCACTTGCGGCTCTTCCAGAGTCCCCGACGCGGAGCCGCGCAACACCAGCTTTCCATCGAGACGGAGAGGCAGGTCCGGTTTCCGGCCGGTGGCAATCGAGGAGACCTCGGTCAGCTCGGCGAGATCCACCGACTCGAGCTGAAACTGGACGGCGGAGCCGGAGCCGTCGCTGATCCGCCCGGAGGCGAGAAGGGAAGTCGCCGGTGTCGCGAGCCGCACCTCATCCAGACGCACTAGCGCGGCGCGGCCGTCATAGGAGGCGCGCAAGTTGCCGCGCACGGGCGTCCCGCCGGCGGCGTATTCTGGCCCCGCCAGCGTCACGTCGGCGTCCGCCGAGAGCGATTTCCAGTTCAGCGGAAGGCTGCCGCGCAAGTTAAGGACGCCGTCGATGCGGGCCGCCCAGCCGAGCCGGCTCCAGTCCCGCGAGCCGCCCGCCAGCGACGCGGTTAGCGCTTCCAGCCGAATCCCCGAGGCACGGCCCTCCGCGACGGCGCGCCCACTTGGCCGATCGGCCACGACTTTTCCGGTGCACTCGCCTCCCAGCAGACGCACGCGCAGCGGATCGAGCGTCAGGCCGTCCGGCTCGACTAGATATGATCCTGCTATAGCAACGTCCTGGACTCGAAACTCGCGGGTCGCCAGCGCCAACCGCTCGGCTTCCACCGCGCCGTCCGTCTTCCACAGCGACGTCGCGGATTCGTACGAGCCGCGTCCCCGCAAGCGAATCCGTCCCCCTTTCAGCTCCGGCAAGGAGGCCGCCGCGGCCAGCTCGGAAGCGTCCACCGCCGCCTCGTACCGCAACTCCCAGCGGGGCTGCGAGAGACCGGCCACCGAGCCGCTGCCCTTCCAGATCGAACCGCGGGTCCGGGCTTCGGCGTTCTCAATCTCGATGCGATCACGCTCCAGCCGGAAACGGGCCTCAAAACCCTCGATCGCTGGCGCGCCGCGAGTGGAAATCGTGGCCTGCCCGGATCGGACTTCCCCGCGCCAGGACCCTCCCGGTTCCGGCGCCAGGTGGGCCCGCAGATCGCGCGCGGCGAGCTGAAAGTCGTAACGCCGGTCGTTCCACCACAACGCGCCGCGTTCCAGCTCGAACTGGCCGGCCGCCAGGTCGAGCGGAATCACGCCCGGCCGCCCGAGCGCCGGTAGATTCATCGATCCGTCGGGCTCGACGTGAATCCGTATCTCTGCTCCTTGCGCGCGCAGGCGCCGCAAGTTGACGCGCGGTCCGACGGCGGAAATCAGCGTGAGGTCCAGCTCCAGGGACTCGACACGGAGCAACGGCTGCTGCGAGGGTGTCTCGCGCCCGCGGATCGTGATCCCGCCGGCTTCCAGGCGCCAGCGTCCCGGGTCGAAGGCGATCCGCCCGATCTCGACGCTGCCCCCGGTGAGCGTCCCGAGCTCCGCCACCAGCCGTTGCCGCACTTTTTCCCGAAACCAGTCGCTGCGCAGAGTCCACCAGCCGGCAGCGCCGAGCAGCGCCAACGCCGCCGCCACAGCTAACCCGAGTTTGAGCGCTCGTCTCACGGCGTCTCCGGATCCATCACCTGGATGCGCACGCGGGCGCGTTGCTCGAGCAGCCACGCCTCCAGCAATTCGTTGGCGCGCTGCTCGCGGAGGCTGTCTTCGATTTTCCGGCGGACTTCTTCCAGCGGCGGCGGCTCGACGCCCTTGGCTTTCAGCTCCGGCGCCAACGTCTTCTCGTAGTACGTTTCGACCTGCACCGGGCTGATCGACGCAGCCGCCGTGAATCGAACTTCGACGAAGCGATCCACTTCGCGCTGCCAGCGCGCCTGACCGAGCAGATCTTGACGCGTTAACCCGTAAGGGGCGGGGTCGGTTTTGCTGACCTTCAGGTCCTCCAATCGTTTCTCGATCTCGCGGTCCTCGATGGGCGGAAGATTGGCTTGCTCGATCTCGGCGCGCAGCAGTTGCTGCTCGATCAGCCGTTCGAGTCCGCTGTGGGTCGCAGGACTACGCTTGGGCGGGGCCGCCGGCGGAGGCTGGTGGTTGAAAAAGGCTTCCAGGCGGAGCTGCCGGCGTACGTCGCTCCAGGTAATGGCCCGGCGGCCGACCACCGCGGCGACGCCGTCTACGATTTCTGCGCCGCCGCTGCACGCGGCGAGCAGAACCGGGATCAGGAGAGGGATGCGCACGCGATTCGCCTCAAAATGTCTGGCCGAGCGAAACATGAAACTGGAACCGGGAGATTCTGTCGAGCGCCGCGCCCTGGGTAAGAAACCGCGGCGGGTTGATGCTGTAAGCCAGGTCCACGCGGATCGGTCCGATCGGGGTGCGGTAGCGCACCCCGCCCCCGACGGCGTGGACCATGTAGTCGAAGTCGCCGGGATCCTTCTGGCGGACGCGGAAGCTCGGCCGCGATTCCCGAAAGACGTTCCCCGCATCGTGGAACAGCACGCCGCTGATATCTTCTCCTTGCACCGGAAAACGCAGTTCGACGCTGTTGAGCAACAGCCCGCCGCCGCCCAGCGGAAAGCCGGTCGTCCGGTCGCGCGGTCCGGCCTGGTTGATCGGAAAGCCGCGGTGCGAATTGCTGCCGCCGGAAAAGAACCGCTCCGGCAGCGGAACCTGGTCGCGCAGCAAATCGCCGAAAATCGCCAGCCCGCCGAGCTGCGTGGTGCGCGCCAGCAGCACGCGGCGGCTCACCGGGTGATAGCTGGAGTTCTGCGCCAGCAGCCGGAAGAGGTTCGCTTCCGAGCCGGTCCAGCCGGCGGCCACGCCCATATCCACTGTATTATAAATGCCTCTCTTGGCGTCCAGCGGATCGTCGCGGCGGTCCTGCGCGAAAGAAGCGGAAAGCGCGCCCACGCGCACCGGCTTGGATAAGAGCGGGATGTCCTCCTGCGGGATCTTCAGCGTGGCGGGATCCACTTTCACCCGCCGGTAGGAGTAGCGATAGAACAGCGTGGAAGGCCTGCTGATGCGGTGCTGCAATTGCAGCGCGCCTTCCAGCCGCGACGCCGTGAACGTGCGGACGTTGCGCGAGGTGTCATAGAGCGAGCTGTAGGTCAGCGTCAGACGCTCCCGCCCGCGCCACTGCGGCACCTGGTAGGTGAGCAGGCCGCGCTGCTGGAGGCTCGAGACGCGGGACCGGAAGCTCAACGTTCCCGCGCTGCCGAACATATTCAGGCGGCTCACGTCGAGGGCCAGGCGCGGGCTGAATCCGGTTTCTCCGGCCGGCGACTCCAGGCTCGTCCGGCTGCCTCCGATGCGGCCGATCTCGGCGCCCCCGCCGACCCCCATCGTCCACTTGCGGGCTTCTTCCACTTGCAGCAAGACGTTGCGGAACGTCTCGCTGCCCGCCTGATTTTGGGTGGCGATGTCCACCTTGGAGAAGATGCCCAGGTCGTAGAGGCGGCGCTGGCTCTCGATGATTTCGCCTTGCGACAAAGGCTCGCCCGCCAGGAGCTGGATCTGGCGGCGGATCACCGGTTCCTTGGTGCGCTCGTAGCCGTTGACGATCACCTGCTGGACGAACTGGCGGCCGCCTTCGCGGATGACGTACTCGATCGCGACGCGGTGGGGCTCGGCCGCCGGCTGGGAACGCCACTCCAGCGTCGCGTCGGCAAACCCTTCGCTGAAGTAAAGCGAAAGGATCTGGCTGCGGTCGCTGGCCACGTTGAGCTCGCTGAACGGCTGACCCTCGATCGAGCTCACCCGCGCCGACAGTCGCTCCGTCGAGAAAGCCTGGTGGCCCTGAATCGTGAGGCGCGATACCAGCGTTTGCGGCCCCTCGTCGACGGTCAGGAAGACCGCGAGGTCGCCCATTTTGCCCCGGTAGTCATCTTCGACCCGGTCGTTGACTCTGACATTCTGAAATCCGTTCGAGCGGTAGAGCTCCTCGATGGCCAGTTTGTCGCTCCGCAGCAGACTTTGGCTGAAGCGGCCGCGGCGGAACTGGAGGCTTTTCGGCCGCAGGTACAAGCGCTCCCGCATCGCCCCCTGGTCGAAGTAGCGGTTGCCGGCGATCGCCAGCTCCACGAACTGATGACGCTGGCCGAGAAGGACCTGAAACTCCACCTGCACCTGGCCGCTCTCTTCCGGATGCTGCCCGTAATCCACCTTGGCGTCGAAGTACCCTTCGGTCTGGAAGTGGTCCCGCAAATTGCGCGCGCCTTCGACCAGCAGGTCGCGGTCCACGGCGCCCTCGGCGTAGATCGGCAGGTAACGCCGCAACTGCTTGCGCGAAAGCTTGGCGCCGGCGACGACCACCTGCACGCGAGGCCCGGGGCGGATCTCCACCTCCAGGTCGACGCGATTGGAGGCCGCGTCGAACTTCTGGCCGGCCGCCCGGACGACTGCCTGCAACTGATCCCTATCCTGGTAGTGACGCCGCAGTCTCGCCAGCCCGCGCTCCACGACGGGCCGCGTGAACCGGCCCCCGGCAGACCAGCCGGCGATTCGCAGGGCCTGCTCGACGGTCATGTCCGGCCCGCCGCTCAAGCGGAGCTGGCCAAAAACGGCCCGCGGCCCAGGCTCCACCTGGAAAGTGATGTCGATCTGCTGCGTGTCGGTGTGAGCCTGGGTCTCCACTTCGATGGAGGGCGCGTAGAAACCGTTGGCGGCCAGCAGCTGCCGCAAGCCTTCTTTAGCGGTCTCGCGCTTCTGCTGGCTGTAGGGCTCGCCCAGCTCGAGCCCGGTGGCGCCGATCAACTGCTCGGCCGTCGGCGGCTCCTTCACGTGCAGCACCTTCACCGGCCCTATGAACCAGTTGTCGGTAGTGATGAAGGTGACCTTCACGCCGTCCCCGGCGCGCGCCGCGTCGACCTGGATGTCCGCGTAGCGCCCTGTCGCGAACATCCGGTGGATGCTCTGTCCCACCTCGTCCAGCCGGAAGGGTGAGCCGGGACGGATGGCCAGCAACTGCCCCAGGCGCGCCGGGGGAATCGGTTGCGCGGGAGGGGAAAAAGCCACTTCCCGTACCGGCAGGCCCTCCAGATCTTCGTTCTCGACGGCCGCGCTGGCCGGACCGCCGGCACACGCCATCCACAGGGTCGCGGCGATAAGCGTGGTGCGGGCCACGGACGCACCCCAATTATACTGGGTAGCGAAGGCCCCTTGCCGAACCATGAGCCCGGACCAGCGCGACCGGTACTCCCGCCAGGTTCTCTTCCCGCCCATCGGCGAGGAGGGACAGGAAAAACTGCTGCGTGCCCGCGCCGTGATTGTCGGCTGCGGCGCGCTGGGCAGCTTCCAGGCCGGCGCCCTGGCGCGGGCCGGAGTGGGGCGAATCGTCATCATTGATCGCGATTACGTGGAATCGAGCAACCTGCAGCGGCAGTGGCTGTTTGACGAAGCTGACGCCGCCGAAGGATTGCCGAAAGCCATAGCCGCCGCCCGCCAGCTCGCCCGCGTCAATTCGACGACCGCCGTCGAAGTCCACGTGGCCGACCTGGTGCCCCAGAACGCCGAAGATCTGCTGCTGCCGGCGGATGTCATTCTCGACGGCACCGACAATTTCGAGACGCGCTACGTTATGAACGACGTCGCCGTCAAGCACGGCGTTGCCTGGATCTACGGCGCCGCCGTGGGCAGTTACGGCCTGACGATGCCGATCCTGCCGGGCCGCTCCGCCTGCCTGGCGTGCTTGTTCCCGACGCCGCCGTCGGGGCCGCAGCCCACCTGCGACACCACCGGCATCGTGAACGCCGCCGTTTCGCTGGTCGCTTCCGTCCAGGTCGCCGACGCCCTGAAGATCCTGGCGGGAAAAATCGAGGACGTGAAGCCGCGCCTGTTCACGGCCGACGTCTGGAAAAACACCTATCGGACCGTGTCCGCCGCCGAGCGGAATCCCGACTGCCCGGCCTGTGGCCGCCGCGAGTTTCCTTACCTGGCCGGACGCGACCGCCCGCCGATCAGCCTGTGCGGCCGGAACTCCGTGCAGATCCATGAGCGGAACCGACCCATCGACCTGCGCGCGCTCGGGTCCACCTTGGCCCGTCTCGGCGCCGTCCGGGCCAACGATTACGCGGTGCGCTTCTTCTGCGCCCCCTTTGAGCTGACGGTGTTCCCCGACGGCCGCGCCATCATCAAGGGAACCACCGACCCGGCGGTGGCGCGAAGTTTGTATGCAAAGTATGTCGGGACCTGACCCCGTCGGCGGCGCGCCGCTCACAAAACCGGCTGAATTCTCGCCCGAGACTGAAACAAATCCGTCCTGAATATCACTATATTCACGGTCAGGGTTTTTCCCTATGGCCGCGATGAAGACCCCACCCCAGCGCGTCCGGCAAGCTCTGCTCCCCCTGTCCACCTTGCTGCTCCTGCTGGCCTTTCTTTCCGCGTACTTCTTCTATCACGTTCCGCGGCAAAGGGAGTTCTTCACCAAGCGGAACTACCGGCTGTTGGGGTTGATGCGCAGCCAGATCATGGCCAAAACGGCCAGTTTCCGGGTGGTCCTCAAGAATGCGGCGGCCAACACCGATCCCGCCGAGCCAGAGAAAGTGAGGGCCTACCTCCAGAGCCTGGTTGTCGACCTGGAGCACGTAGGGTCGGTTCCGGGCGGCGGGGAACCCTCCGATTCTTTGGAGATCAAGCTGGACAGCGGCGCCTACTGGATGTATTTCCGCCACCGCAACGGGGTGCATGAACTAACGGCCAGAATGGACGTAGCCAAGCTGGTGACCCCCCTGATCCGCAGCGGGGTATTCGACGACGTGCTGCTGGCCAAGCCGAACGGGCAGGTCGTGTTCCAGCATTCCCAGTCCGGACAGCGGTTGGACGACCTCGCGGCGCTGTTCGGCGCGGCGAAAAAGGAGGCCGCGGTTCCGAATCTCGTCAATTCGGCGAACGTCGAAGAGAGTCAGCTGGCGCAGACTACCTATCAGGCATATTTTCAGCGCGCGCCGATTCCCTTCGAGCCGCCCGACGGCGAGAAAGCGGCCGTCACGCCCGGCGGCTACCAGTTGACGCTGTGCGCGCTGGTGCGGCGGACGCGTTTCCTGCAGGAGAGCATGCAGCTTTCCTATCACGTCATGGCCTTGATTCTCCTCCTGCTGCTGCTGCCGGTGGTGAGCTGGCCCTGCGCGCGTATGTTCCGCGGCGGAGACGAGCGGTTCTGGCCCTCCGATGGCGTCCTGGTGACCCTCTCGGCGTGGGGAACCGTCAGCCTGCTAAGCCTCTTGCTCTTCGGCCTATACACTCGCTGGGCGCTTGACTCCCAGGCCAACCGCCAGCTCGAAACGCTGGCCGATCAGATCGCCTCGCGGTTCTCGACAGAAGTGCGCGCGCTCTATGGCCAGCTCCGGAGATTCGAGCAGACGGCGGCGTTCCAGGAAACCGTGATGGCCTCGGAGGTCGCCCGGTCAGAAGGTCATCCGGCCCCGTGCGCATCGGGGCGTCTCGCTGTGTGCGCCGGCAACATCCTGAACCGCAGGGACCTCTACGACCAAAGCGCGGATTTGTACCCTTTCTTTGACGACGCCGCCTGGGCCGACTCCGACGGGCAGCAGCGCATCAAGTGGACGCCGCGGGCCAAGCCGAGCCGGCTCGTCGCGGTCGGCTTCCGCGAGTATTTCAAGGCTGCCCGGGATGGACCTCTCTTAACTCTGAAGCATCCGCCCGGCGAAGAACCGGTCAAGCTGGCTCTGGAGCCGGTCTACGGAATCAACACCGGGGCGAACGTTCTGGTTCTGGCCGCGCCGAGCGACGCGAAGCCGTCCTGGGTGGGTACTATCACTGCCCGTCCGATGTCGGTGATCCGGCCGGTGCTGCCGCCCGGGCTGGGGTTTGCGATCGTCCGCAGTTCCGACGGCCAAGTCGTGTTTCACTCCGACGAAAGCCGGAACCTGAACGAAAAGTTCTTCGAGGAGTGCGATGAAGACCGGGCCCTGCGCTCGCTGGTGCAGGGCGGCGGCCGGGGCCTGGTCGCGGCCCGTTACCAGGGAACCCCCCACGCCCTGTTCGTGCGCCCGCTCGAAAGAATCGAGCACTTGCCCTGGGTGCTGATCACTTTCCGCGACAAAACGACGGTCTCCACGCTCAACGTCGAAGCGCTGACGGTCGGCTCGATGCTGCTGCTCCTCTACGGCGCGATCGTCGCCGTGGTCCTGGTGGCGGGCTATTGGATCTATCGGCGCCAACCGGTTGCCGACTGGATCTGGCCGGACGAGGAGCGAGCGCCCGTCTACCGCCACCTGAGCGCCTTCTACGTCGTCGTAGCCGGCCTGTTCCTGGGATGGATTCTCGTGGGTGCGCCGCCCGAGATTCTGTCCGGCGGGTTCGCGGTGCCGCTGCTGGCCGTGCTGGGGAGCTTCTTGATTCTTCGCTACGCCGAGCAGCCTCCTCCCTGGCGCTCCAGCCTCCGCTGGGGTCTCGGGACGCTCCTGATCCCGCTCTTCTGGGAGGCCCAGGCGGAGCCCTCGCTGCGGCTGCTGGCGAAGGCGCTGGCTTGGCGGCTGGCCTTGGCCGCCGTGATCGTATCGCTCGTTGAACCTCGCATCCGGGAAGGGGTCCGCAGGTCCCGCCGGTGGTGGCAACCGGGTTACGTGTCGACGGCCGGGCTGCTGCTGGCGATGTTGAGCGTGCTGCCTTGCTTCGCATTCGTCAAAGCCGCCTACGACCGCGAGATGGAACTGTTCATTGGCTATGCGCGGCGGCATTTCACGGCCGCTCTCGAGGAACGCGCGCTGCGTGTCATGAAGCTGCAGCCGCAGCTTCTCCTTGAAGGCAATGAGCCTTGGTGGGAGCGGAGGCGGGCTCTGGAGCCGGCCAAAGACGACCCGCTTCGGGGTCTGGATCTGTATCACTCGGCCTTCTACGAAGCGCGGATTTCGCCCCCCAACGCCGAACAGGCGCCACCGCCTCCTCGCTCGCCGGCCGGCGTGATCCTGGACAAGCTCCGCCCGCATTACAACGATTTCGCGATGGCTACCTCGGCGGCTATTTACGGCGCCCAGGACCGCGACGGCGGGCGGATCGAGCCGCGGACGCCGGCGCTCAACCCCTTCGGCAGCTTCGCAGGATGGGTCTGCGCGGCGCTGATCTGCGTTCTGGTGGTGGAGTTCACACGTCGGCTCCTGCCCCGCGTATTCCTGTTCGCCTTGAAACCACCCGGGCCGCGCGCTGCCTGCGCCTGCTGGCCGGCCCCCGCCTCCCGCAATTTGCTTGTCCTGGCGCCGCCCGTCCCCCGGCTCGCCCAGCCCTTCCAGCCTGCGAGCGACGCCCATCTGATCGACGTGGCCGCTGTGGCGGTGAGCGGCAACTGGCTCGGCGCAGCCTCCTCGGCGGCCCTCAGCGGCAAACAGGTCGTGGCCCTCGATCGACTGGAGCATGATCCCGACAATCGCTGGTGCAATGAACAGAAGCTCCTGTTGATCGAGCGGCTCCTCTACCTGGAGAAAAAAACCGTCCATCTGTTTTCGACCATCGATCCAGCTTCCTTTTCCGACGGCCGGCGTGGCGACGATGCCGTCCAACCGGGAGCAGCCGCCAGCGGATCGAACGGCCGCCGCTGGCCCGCCGCGTTGAGCACGTTCTGGAAAGTCGAGTTCGACGACGCCCCGGACCCGAACTTTTCCTGGCCGCCCCTTCCCGGGGACCTCCGCGATTGGCTCGAGGCCGAGTGCTCGGCGACGGCGTCTCTGCAAGCGATCGGGCACGAGGTGGGGCTGGCCCTCTCCACCGCAGGTCCCGCCCTGACCGAGGCCGACGTTGGCAATCGCGTTCTGGAGCGCGCCGGACCTTACTATGCTCAACTCTGGTCGCGCTGCTCCAGGAGCGAGCGGCTAGCGCTGATCCACCTGGCCGAAGGAGGGTTGGCCAATCCGAGGAGCGCCGCTTCGCTGCAACAACTTTTGAAAAAGCGCCTGATTCGCCGCGACCCGCAGTTCCGGGTTATGAATGAGAGCTTCCGGAGCTTCGTTCGCTCCGCGTCGCCGTACGGGGAAGTCTCCGCGTGGGTCCAAGAGGCAGCGGGTCCCCGCTGGAACCCTCTCAAGACGTCCTATGCCACAGTTCTGCTTATGGGGCTGGCGTTCCTGGCTCTGACGCAGCGCGAGGTGTTGGAGTCTTGGATTCCGTACGTCACCGGGTTGGCCGGCGCCGCCGCCACCGTCAACCGCGTGCTCGGCGCCTGGAACAGGGGCTCCGGTTCCCCTTCCGATGGCTCGCTAGGCTAAAAGCGCTCACACCACCGTCAGACTCGGAGAAATCACGAACCGCAGTTTCCCGTGGGCGCGGCGCAGCGCCTCTTCGACGATCTCCGGCGACTCCCCGCGGGCGAAAATAAAACCCAGGTAACTCGATCCCTCCGGCAGCGGAACGAGCTGCTGGCGCGGTTTGGCGGTGATCTCGACGCCTTCGACGCCGGGCGTCTGCGCGGCTTCCTCCACGTTTTTCACGGCCTCGAGCACGCCCGCGTGCGGGATCGGAATCATCATCACCCCCGAGGCGGCCCCTTCGCGCGGGATCTCCTCGACGGCTTCCCCGGCCGCGTGCCGCAGGATCAGCTCCTCGAGCGGCATCCCGGAGCCGAAACGCAGCGCCCGCGCGCAGAGCCCGCCGATCGGGCGCGCGGCCATCTCGAGCATCCACGCCCCGTCGTCGTTAAGGCGCAGCTCGCCGTGCAAAGGGCCGTGACATAGTCCGACCGCTGCGGCGGCGCGCCGCGTCGCCTCGATCACCGTCGCCTGGGCCTCGGGCGCGAGCCGCGACGGGGTTACGTAGATGGTCTCCTCGAAGTAGGGACCCTCCAGCGGATCGGGCTTGTCGAAAAGCGCCAGAATCCGCAGCCGGCCGCGCGTGAGCAGCCCCTCCACGGCCACCTCGCAGCCCGGGATGTAGCTCTCCACCTGGATCCAGCAGCCGGCTTCCTCGCGCAGCTTGCGAACGTCGGCGGTCTCGAGCAGCGCGCGAATCCGGACGAACGCCGCCTCAAACTGAGAGGTATCATCCGCGCGGATCACGCCGCGGCTGCCGGCGAGCCCCAGCGGCTTGAGCACGCAGGGGAACGGAACCGTGCCCGCGGCCCGCGCGGCGTCCTGGTGGATCGCGAACCGCGCATACCAGGGAACGGGCAAACCGGCGGCGCGCCATCGCTCGCGCGCCAGAAACTTGTTCCGGCAAGCTTCGACGGCCTCCACCGGATGGTAGGGCAGGCCCAACGCGCTCGAAGCCAGCGCCCCAATCCGCGTAGTCGGATCCCCGACCGCCACGACACCGCCGATCGGATGCTCGCGCGCCGATTCGACAATCTTCTGCGCCGATTCCTCCGCCTGCTCCAGCCGAATCGGAATCGCATCATCGCCCCAAGGGTCTTCCAGGACATGACACCGATCCGTAGCCAACGCCAGCCGAATTCCCGCGCGCTCCGCCGCGTTTCGAAACTCCCGTATCTGATACCCCGTAGTCGCGGCGAGCAGCAACACCCGTCTGCCAGGGTTTTCAATCACCAAATCACCAAATCACTAAATCGTTCAATTCACAAAAGGGCAGCCTGCCCCTCGGTAGGCTCGGCTCAACAGTACCAGGGCTCGTTGAGGTAGGGAATCGCGGCGCGGTTGAGACGATTGGCGGTCTCGAACGGCGGCGCCTCGTCGCACGCCAGCCTCCAGACCTGATCGAAGATCTCCTCGCGCCCAGCGCCTCGGGCTTCGGCTTGTTGGATTAACTTCTGGACTTGGCGGCACAACTCGTCCATGCCGGGGTCCGGGTGCGCCCAGCGGTAACTCAGCGCGGCCGGATCGAATTCGCCGGCCATCCGCAGCACTTCGGGAAGCTCCAGCAGCCGCGACCCGGAGGGAATCAGCAGCCGGATCGCCAATTGTATTGGCGCCACGTTGGCGACCAGGTCCCGCTCGGCGAGTGTCCGCAGCAGGTCGCGATAGTCCTCGCGGCTCGTCCAGGGAGTGAAGGGGACGAAGGTGGGCGACAGGGTCAGGCCAGCCCCGCCGCACAGCCGCAGGACCTCGAAGAAGTCCCGGCGCGTGTGCCCCTTTTCGAGCCGCGCCAGCACGCCGTCGTCGAGCGACTCGACCGCGCTGGTGACGAACAGGCAGCCGGTCTCGCGCAGGGCCTGCAAGTACTGCTTATACTTAAGAAGATGCTCGATCTTGATCGTGACGTCGTAGGTCAGCTCCGGCCGCTCCTCGTGCAGCCGCCGGACGATGGCCATGCCGTGGCCGACGCCGTTGAAAAAATCCGGGTCGCCGAAGGTGATGTGCCGGGCGCCGGCGGCGGCCTGGCGACGAATGTCCTCGAGGACCACCTCCGCCTGGATCACGCGAAACCGCCCTTGGTAGACCGGCACGACCGGGCAGTGCCGGCACAGGTGCAGGCAGCCGCGGCTGGCCTCGGTGTAGCCGACGGTGCGCGTGCCGCCGTCGCCGTTGCGGAGGCGCGCGTATTCGGTCAGCGGCAGAAGGCCCGCGCGGTCGGGCGCGATGAACCGCAGCCGCTCCAGGGAAACAACCGGCTCTCGCTGCGGTCCGCGATCGCCAGTTTCGAGGCGCCGATAAAGGCTCAGCAGGCCGGGCTCGAACTCTCCGCCCAGGATGGTCTCGGCGCCGATCCCGCGCAGAAAAGCCTCATTGACGGGCGCGTACAGGCCGTAGAAGCAAACGTGCGCCGTCGGGTTGAGCCGCCGGAGGCGCGGAACCAGGCCCGCCGCCAGCCGCGTAGCGGTGTGCATCGGAACGTAAAGCGCCACGAGCGCGGCTTCGCGAACGGCCGGCTCGTTGAGGGGCTGCCGCGAGAGATCCAGGCAAGTCACCGCGGCGCCCGCCCGCCGCAGCCAGGCTGCCGGGGACGCCAGGCCGAAGGGCTGCCGGCCGAGCTCGTAAGTCGAGATCAGAACTACCTGCATCAGTCGCCGGCGCTCAGCGGCGCGAACCGGCTGTGTAGCGGTCGACGCATTCCGTAAAGGCCTGTTGCAGCCGGCCGCGGGTTTTCCCGCCGGTCGGGATGGGGCGGCCGTCGATCTCCGCCACCGCCAGCAGCTCGCGCGTCGTCGACGTGATAAAAACCTCCTCCGCGCCGTAGAGGTCGTCCAGCCGCAGCGGCCGCTCTTCGATCCCGCCGACCTCCTCAAGCAGCACGCCGCGCGTAACCCCCGGCAGGCAGCCCGACGACAGCGGCGGCGTGCACGTCTGGCCGCCGATGACGGCGAAAATGTTGGCCGAGGTGCACTCGGTCACCTCTGCCCGCTCATTGAGCAGGATCACCTCGTCGAAGCCGGCGTTCTGCGCGTCTTCCACCAGGGTGAGGTTCAAGGCCCACGAAAGGATCTTCGTTCCCGCGAAGCGCGAGGCGGCGTGCCGCGCCTCGGGCGCCACCGTCAGCCGCACCGCCGGGCCCCAAGCCTTCAGTCCTCCGGTAAACACGATCAGGTCCGCCGACGTGGTGATGCCGGGCGCTTTCCAGAAGCCGCCCGTGTTGCGGACCACGCACATCCGGACCACCGAGTTCTCCGCCCGGTTGGCGCGCACCAGCTCGCCGATCTGCCGGCGCACTGCCTCCAGGTCGTGCTCCAGCGGCACGTGCAGCATCGCCGCGTCGCGCTGCATCCGCTGCCAGTGGCGCTCCAGCGCGAAGGGCACGCCGTCGTAAATCCGGAGCGTCGTGAACACGCCCCATCCCGACAGCAACCCGACCTGGCGCGGCGAGAGCAGTTTGTCCGTCGCCGGCACGATCCGGCCGTTGTGGAGGACCAGGTGATGCATCCGGTTCCCATCATACAATAGTGGTTCCGATCCCTGGATCCACCATGAGCCTCCCGGATGACATCCTGTTCGCGACGGTAGCCGAACAGGCCGAGCTGCTGAAAGCCCGCAAGATTTCCTCGCTCGAGCTGACGCGCGCGTATCTCGAACGCCTCGAGAAACAGGGCCCGCGCTACAACGCCCTGGCCGCGCTCACCACCGAGCTCGCCACGAAACGCGCCAAGGCCGCCGACGACTACTTCAAGCGCGACCGCGTCCGCTCGCCGCTGCAAGGCGTCCCCTACGGCGCCAAGGACCTGCTGGCCGCCAAAGGTATTCCCACTACCTGGGGAGCGGAGCCCTACCGCTCGCAGGTCTTCGACTTCGACGCCACCGTGATCCGCAAGCTGGAGCGCGCCGGGGCCGTGCTCGCCGCCAAGCTCGCGATGGTCGAGCTGGCCGGTGGGGGCGGCTACCGGTTTCCGAGCGCCTCGCTGTTCGGCCCCGGCCGCAATCCGTGGAACCCCGCTTATTGGTCGGGCGGGTCCTCGAGCGGCTCCGGCTCGGCCGTCGCCGTCGCGCTGGTTCCGTTTGCCATCGGCTCGGAAACCTGGGGATCCATCCTCACTCCTGCCTCTTACTGCGGCATAACCGGGCTGCGCCCCACTTACGGTCTGGTGAGCCGCCACGGGGCGATGGCGCTGTCCTGGACCCTCGACAAGATCGGCCCCATGTGCCGCTCCGCCGAGGACTGCGCCCTGGTGCTGCACGCCATCGCCGGCAAGGATTCCCAGGACCCCGCTTCGAGCGGCAAGAGTTTCTATTACTTGAAGGATTACGGACGGCCTCTGAACGAGTTGCGCATCGGCTATGCCCCGGTGGACTTTTCCGAGCGGGCGGCCGATGTGTCGCGGCCGGCGTTGCAGGCCGCGCTCGAAGTCTTTCGCAAGCTCGGCCCCAAGATGGTCGAGATCTCGCTGCCGCCGATGCCCTACGGCGCCGCCGCCAGCGCCATCATTCAGGCCGAGGGGGCGGCCGTCTTTGAGCCGCTGATCCGCGGCGACAAGTTCGATCAAATGCCCGACGAAGCGCAGAAGGCCGGCCTGCGGGCAGGCCTCGAGATGCCGGCTCGCGACTACCTCCGCGCAATGCGCATCCGCCGGCTGGTCCAGGAAAAGCTCCGCCGCGTGCTCAGCGGCGTCGACTTGCTGCTGTCGTTCGCCACGCGCGGCCCGGCCACGGGCATCGATGAGCCGCTCGACCGCGAGCGCGACCGCCGCCTGGAAGCGCCCGCCGAGAAGGAGGACCGCGGCAACTCCGACCTGGGCGCCGCCGGCAACCTCGCCGGCCTGCCGGCCATCTCCCTGCCCTGCGGATTCACCGCCGCCAACCTGCCGGTGGCCGTGCAACTGGTTGGCCGCCCCTTCGACGAGCTCGCCCTGATTACGATCGGCCGCGAGTTTCAGCGCCTCACCGACTGGCACCGCCGCCGGCCGCCCGCCTAGAGCCAGTTCCCGGTCGTCGTATGTCGTAGGTTTGGAATGGCGTATCTCTCTTAGTCAATTGCGGATAGACACTTTTTCCCAGTACTCTTGTTATCGGAGGTTAGCCCCCCATGAGGAAGTTCATTCAAGCGCTCTTTGACTCTCGGCTGCGGAAAGAAGAGAAGGGGCAGGATCTCATCGAGTACGCGCTGATAGCGGGCTGGATCGCGGTATGCGCCGCCGCTCTCGTTCCAACCGGCGTTGGCAAACCCGTAGCCGCCGTGTTTGAGCGGCTCGTAGAAATCTTCAAGCAGGCGTAACTACCGCAGCACAACCTTCGCGATCTGTTCGGTCAAGGCGGCAGGGCCGCTCCATCCATCCAGGTTGGTCATCACGGCGACCAGCGGGCCGTCCGCTGGCGACAGATAAAGATTCGTGGCCGTCCCTTGCTGGGATCCCCCGTGGGTCACCGTCTTTCTGCCTTCCTGCTCTCGAACGAACCAGCCCAGCCCGTAGTTGACGAGTTGACCGTCGCGGGTCTTCTGGCGCGTGAACATCCGCTCGACCGTTTCCTTTCGCAGCAGCACGCCGCGCTGAACCGCGATGGCAAACTTCACCAGATCCTCGACGCTGGACGACAGCCCGCCGCCCGGGATCTTGTTGCTGGTGTCGGCCAGGCCGCAGTTTTCGATCTCGCCGGCGGTAGTGCGGTGGTAGCCCCGCGCGCGATTGGGGGTAATGCGCGAGACCTCGTCCGGCCCCATCGTGCTCATGCCGGCCGGCTTGAAGATATTCTCTTTCAGGTAGTCGACGAAGCGCATTCCGGAGGCGCTTTCGACGACCGCTCCCAGCAGGCTGAAGCCATATGTGGTGTAGGAGTACTTAGTTCCCGGCTCAGACAGCAGGGGGTCGTCCTGGAAGATCTTGAGTGTCTCCAAAAGGTTCGGGTAGGTTTTCGTGCTGCCGAACTCCTGATCGCCCCTGTAGTGACGGATGCCGCCGAGATGCCCGAGCAAGTGCCGGGACGTCAGAGGCCACGGCTTGGCCGGGAAGCTCGGAACGTACTTTTGCACCGGCGCGTCCAGATCGAGCTTGCCGCGCTCGACCAGTTGCATCGCCGCCACGGCGGTGATGGGCTTCGAGATGGAGCCCAGCCGGTAGACCGTCGCGGCCTTGGCCGGCACGAAGTTCTCGAGGTCGGACATGCCGAACCCGCGTGAATACCGCAGCTCGCCGCCGGTCGCCACCGCCACCGACACGGCCGGAACTCGCCACTTCGACATTTCGGCGGTGACGGCCTGCTCGATTTGCTGGACGACTTCCGCCGGCAGACCGGGCCGCGCCTGCGCCGCCAGCCGCGCCGGCGCCGCGGCGAGAAGAAGAAAACCGAGAATTGCGCGTCTTGTTAGCATGATTCCCGGAAGCTACCACAGCCAGAGCCGGTGCTGTCAAGCCGAAGTGGGGCGCACCGACGGCAGGCGGCCGAAGCGGCGCTCGCGCCGGGCGAACTCGCCGAGCGCCTCCTCGAGATCGGCGGCGGTGAACTCCGGCCACATCCGGGGAGTGAACAACAGCTCGGCGTAGGCGCATTCCCACAGCAGAAAATCGCTCAGCCGCTGCTCGCCGCCGGTGCGGATCAGCAGATCGACGTCGGCGCCGCCCAGCAGCGCGGAGAAGGCTGGTCGCGACTGACCCGCGCCGTTCGACCGCGCGGCGGCGCGGAGAATCTCGTGGCGCGAGGAGTAGTCGATCGCGATGCGCAAATCCAGGTCGCGGCCCGCGTCGGTGGCCGATTCGGCGGCTTCGATGGCGGCGACGAGACCCGGCGGCAAGCGGTCGCGCCGCCCGATGACTCGCAGGCGGATGCCGTGTTCCACGCACCGGGGCGTTTCTTCCCGCAAGTAGTCCGCGAATAGCGCCAGCAGCGTCTGAACCTCGGGCTGCGGCCGTCCCCAGTTGTCCCCGGAGAAAGCGTACAGCGTCAGGATGGAAATGCCCGTTTTTCTCGCCGCTTCAACCGCACGTCGGACGGCGGCGGCGCCGGCGCGATGACCGGCGACCCGCGTCTCGCCGCGAGCCTCGGCCCAGCGTCCGTTGCCGTCCATGATGATGGCGACATG
>Ga0247727_10001815_pt1 | contig 49695 bp, 45 predicted proteins | sample WisWelCaveWW1625_FD_202498 | JGI IMG/M metagenome (GOLD analysis project Ga0247727, IMG submission 202498) | Biofilm microbial communities from Wishing Well Cave, Virginia, United States - WW16-25 | ecosystem: Environmental > Aquatic > Deep subsurface > Groundwater > Cave microbial mat | place...
AGAGTTTGTCATTCTGAGGGACGAAGAATGACAGGGAACGAGTGCAGAGTTTGTCATTCTGAGGGACGAAGAATCTCAGTTGCCGCGCAGAGATTCTTCGCTCCGCTCAGAATGACAGGGAACGAGTGCAGAGTTTGTCATTCTGAGGGACGAAGAATGACAGGGAACGAGTGCAGAGTTTGTCATTCTGAGGGACGAAGAATGACAGGGAACGAGTGCAGAGTTTGTCATTCTGAGGGACGAAGAATCTCAGTTGCCGCGCAGAGATTCTTCGCTCCGCTCAGAATGACAGGGAACGAGTTCTGAAATCTGATATCTTCACAGGAGCTCCAAAATGACTGACACCCTACCGCGCAAAATCACCATTCCGCCCGATGTGCTGGCACAAGCGATGGCGGACGAAGTGGTGCTGTTGAATTTGGGCAATGATCATTATTACGGCCTCGATCCCGTCGGCACGCGCATGTGGGAATTGCTTAAAGAACGCGGCGAGCCCGAAGCAATCCTTCCGCAGCTCTTGTCCGAATTTGAGATAGACGAAGCCACCGTGCGCCGCGATCTCGCCAAGTTGATTGACGAATTGCAGCAAGCGGGGTTGGTGACAGTTGGTTAGAGCATGAGCGCGATTTGCGGGTTGTATCAGCGCGACGGCGAACCCGTTGCGCGGGAGGACATTGCGCGCATGATGGACGCGCTCGCGCGGCGCGGGCCCGATGGCAGCGGCGTGTGGTGTGAGAACGCGGTGGCGCTCGGGCACCAGATGCTGCACATTACCCCCGAATCGCTGAACGAAAAACTCCCCTCCCACGATGCGCTCGCACAGCTCACCATCACCGCCGACGCGCGGCTTGATAATCGCGCAGAGTTGTGTGATCTCCTCGACATTCCCCACAATGAACGCGCGTCACTTCCCGACAGTACCCTCATTCTGCGCGCGTATTTGAAATGGCAGGAACGCTGCGCCGAGCGTTTGCTCGGCGCATTTGCGTTTGCCATTTGGGACGCGCGGCGGCAGCGGCTGGTGTGCGCGGTGGATGCGCTGGGTGAGTTCGGCATTTTCTTTTGGCATGACGCGCGCCGTTTCATTTTTGCGAGTGAGATTAAAAGTATTCTCGCCGCGCCGAATGTTCCAAAACAATTGAACGCGCGCAAGTTGGCAGCAGGGGCGTATCCGTTTATTGACGCGGATGATCAGAAAGGGACACTTTACGAGGACGTTCACCGCTTGCCCGCTGCAACGGTGTTGATCGTCACGCCTGAAAAATTCGAGACGTTCGAGTACTGGAAACCAGACCCGACGCGGCGATTACCGTTCAAGCGTGACGACGAAATTCTGGAAGGATTGCGCGAGACGATTTTTGCGGCGGTGCGCGCGCGGACGCGCAGCGCGTTTCCCGTCGCCGCGCTGTTGAGTGGCGGCTTGGATTCGTCGAGTGTTGTGTCCGTCGCGTCGCGGGTGCTGCAAGAAGCGGGGCAGCAGCTCATTACACTTTCGGCGGTGGTGGCGGAGGACGAACGCGCGATGTTCCCCGACGAACGCGAATTTATGGACGAGTTTCGCGCGTGGTCAAATCTCGAACGCGTCTTGATTACAGCAGAGGGACGCGGACCTTTTGATGAGGTAGAGAAATTGGTGCGCGGCGCGGATTCAACGCTGCACACGTCGCGCCATTATCTTTATACCGCGTTTGCGGAAGCGGCGCGGGCGCGCGGGGCGCGTGTGATTCTCGACGGCGTTGGCGGGGAATGGGGTGTCAGTGGTTATGGTGAGGGCTTGCTGGCGGAATGGTTTGTGCGTGGACAGTGGCGGACGTTGTGGCGCGAACTCAAGATTCAGAGCGGGGGCTTGAATAAATACGCATGGCGCGTGTTTCGAAATCAAGTTGTGCCGCCGCTCGTGCCAAGCTTTGTGCGCCGCCTGCGCGGACAAACGCTTGCCCCGCAATGGCTGCAGTGGAGCGAAGCGAATATCTTCCGCCGCGATTTTGCGGACGCGCAATGGAAAAGCGAAATGAAGGAGTGGCATGCGCGCGCGTTTTCGTTTGGGCGCACGAGCGCGGATCATCGTCAGAATCAAGCGGGTATGATTTCGTACGCGCGAGGCGGGCTTGTGGTCACGGGGCATGTTGGGGATGATTGCGCGCGTTTGACCTTGCCGCTGTTTGATCAGCGTGTTTTGGAATACTGTCTCGCCGCGCCGGGGCATCTGAAATTGAACAGGGGACGGATGCGCTATTTGCTTCGCGCGAGTATGGAAGGTGTGTTGCCGCCCGCGATTCAATGGCGCACAAGCAAGCAACCCTTTTCGCCCGATTACGCCGCGCGCTACAATCGTCAGCGTCCAACCATTCACGCGTGGTTAAATGAAATTGTGCCAAGTGACCCCGTGCGCGCAATTCTGGACGTGCCAAAATTGCAGGAGCTGGCGGCGCAGGACTATGATGTGACGATACACTATGACACGCCTGCCAATTATGCCGCGCTGCATGTTGTGCCGTTCGGTGTGTACCTAATTTATTTTTTGCGTCAGTTCGACGCGTTTCGATAAAACTCAAGACCCCAAGTGTTTTTCACCACAATCGCGCATCGAGTCGCGCCACGCGGCAAAAACACTTGGGGTCTGTAGTATAATGCGCTGGATGACCTCTGCGCGCCGCTCCATCTAGCTGCGCGCGCGATTGCCGCGAACCGCCCCAATTCAACGCCATCGAAATTCACGAAACCACATAGGAGGTTTTTATGCCCAACGAACAATTTGAGTCGAACAAATCGCAAGATCAAGAACAATTGCAAGCCGCGTCAAAGCGTACGTACCAAACGCCACAGCTAGAGGACTATGGTTCCGTCAGCATCCGAACGCAAAATCAATACGGTCTTGGTAAGGACGGTGGACCTATCAATTACAACTATGGTCCTCCGCCCTATAGCAATTAACCACACGCGCTTGACGTTTAGTGCAGTGTATTTCAGCAAGGTGTGTACGTAAGTGCATAAAAAATTCTGCGCGTCGGGCGGGGCGCGCAGAATCCTTTTTCCAACGTTGATACCAACCCATGTCTCATTTTTATCAACTGCACGGCTTGTGGATCGAGAGTGATGAACCGTTGCGAAATCTCAACGCGTCGAATGGAGAAAGACGCGGCGCGGCGGACATTCAAGTCGTGCTGCATCCGCAGACGCCGCGCCCCGCGCTCTTTTCGGAATTGATATGGGCAGCGTATCCGCGCGGCGCAACGAACGAAGCGTGGTATCAAATCTCGACTGCCGCGAGCGCGCTCGGTTCGTTTTATCGCGTGTGTTATGACGATGGCAAAAGCTCCGCAAACTATATCCTGCATCCGTCCGGCGACGCGGTTTGGGTGGAATCGGACGCGCGGCAGCGCGATGCAAGTGTCGTCGGGGAGCTGGTTCAGGTTGCGCTGCACGCGCGCGTGTGGGGAATTTTATTACGCTTGCGCGGATTGTTGTGCTTGCATGGCAGCGTGGTTGTCGTGGATGGTAAAGCGATTGCACTGCTCGGCGCATCAGGCGCGGGCAAATCCACCCTCGCCGCGGGCTTTGTCACGCGCGGCTGTGCGCTTGTAGCGGATGACAAGGTTGTGATCAAAGTGGGCGCGAATGATTTTTGGGCGCAGCCCGGTGTGCCGCAGCTGCGCTTGTTTCCCGATTCCCTCGCGGCGTTTGAATTGGATGCCCACGCGCGCGCGCGCGTGACACCCTTTGAAGAGAAACGTTTTGTGCCGCTGAATGGGGCGCGCGCAGAGCATCGTTATCAAGCCACGCCGCTTCCCTTGCGCGCAATGTATATCCTCTCGCCTCGGGATGCCGCGCTGCGTGAGCTATCTTTGGAATTGCTGAACCCCGTCGCGGCGTTAAAAGAATTACTCTTGCAGCGTTTCAGTTCCTTTGATCTGCCGCCCGCGCAAGCGGCAATCGAATACCAACACCTCGCGCAGTTGGCGCGGCAAATTCCCGTCCGCCGCGCGCATCGCCCCGATGCGCTTGCAGATGTCCCCGCATTGGTAAATATGATTTTGGATGAGGCGCGCGCATGACAGACGCGCCGCGCGTTTCGGTTCTCACCAGCGCGTACAATGGCGAGCGTTTTTTGCCGCAAGCAATCGAAAGCGTGCTTGCCCAAACGTGGCGCGATTTTGAATACATTCTCGTTGATGATGCTTCGACGGACAGCACGGCGGAAATTATCGCGCGCTATGCGGCGCAAGATGAGCGCATTGTGCCGCTGCGCTGTGAAACAAATGGCGGCACGAACCGCGCGTTGAATCGCGGTTTGGAAATTGCGCGCGGCGAATTTGTGGCGAATCTCGATCAAGATGATCTCGCGCTGCCCGAACGACTGTCGAAACAAGTCGCGTTTCTCGAACAACATCCTCAGGTTGGCGTGGTGGGTTCGTTTGCGCGACACATTGGCGAAACAAATGAGCCACTTGGTGACACCCCGTGTCTGCAAGAACCGGGGAGATTGCGCTGGGATTTTTTGTTTCGCTGCAGCGTGCTTCATTCCGCCGCGTGCATGCGCCGCGCGCTCGTGCTTCAAATCGGCGGCTATTCGCCCAATCATCCCTTTGCAACGGACTATGAACTCTTTTCACGTCTGCTCGCTCACACCGAGCTGGCGAATGTGCCCGACTATTTGGTGGCGTATCGGACGAGTGAGGCGCAAACCTCCAAGGCGCGCTGGCGGATTCAGCACGGTGAAGTGATCTTGATGCTGTATGCAATGTACAAACAACGCCTGGGACTCAAAGCACAGTTCCAAGCGTTGGAGGCGCTGTACGGCATCGTGCGCGGGGGAAAATTGCAAGAGCCGACAGAGGTCGAGGGCGCGGCAAATTTGCTTGACGCGCTGTATCGCTGTTATCTCGAAAAGGAAGCGCCTGACACAGAAACGCTGGAATATATCCACGCGGATTACGCGTTCAAATTATTCAAACTCGCGCACGATCATCAAGCGCTGCTGCCCGAACGCTCTGTGGAATGGAAGGAACGTGCGGAACAAATTGATCCCGCGATATTGGCGCGTCCTCATGTGCAAAAAATTTTGTCCAACGCCCAGACTTGACACAATCCATCACAGCTCTAGCCGCCTGCTCGCGAGGGATTTGCAATCCCGACGGGAAGAATCGGGATTGCAAATCCCTCGCGAGCAGGAGGAGGTCAAATTGTGATGAGCTGTGTCCGTTCTTGACTCATGTCTTGCGCCAATACACCGCATCATTATCAATCGCAATGATTTCTTCCGTGATCGCGTGCTGCGCGCGATAGTCATGCACTGCCTCGCGACAGGAAGAGATCGCAAGATAATCATCGAAAATGACATAGCCCCCCGGCGACAACTTGGGGTAAAGAGAGGTAAGCGTCTCCATCGTGGATTGATACAAATCGCCATCAAGGCGCAGCACTGCCAGCCGCTCGATTGGGGCAGTTGGCAGGGTATCGTGAAACCAGCCCTTGAGAAACCGTACCTGTTCATCGAGTAAATCATACACTTGAAAATTGTGCTTGACTTGCTCCAGCGAAACTGCCAACAATCCCGCCGTGTGTTCAAATTGCGCGTCTTGCGGGAATTGGTCGAGTATCGGTTTGGGCAACCCTTCGAATGAATCCGCCACCCACACGACGCGCTCGCGCACTTGATACGCTTTGAGAAGCGCGCGCATAAAAATTGCCGCGCCGCCGCGATAGACGCCTGTCTCGATCAGATCGCCAGGAATGTTGTCTGCCAGCACGCGTTCCACGCACGCTTGAATGTTGTTCATGCGGCGCAGTCCAATCATCGAATGGGCTTGGCTCGGCCAATCGCATCCCCACTCGCGCCACTTGCGCGTATAGCCCTTTGGGTTTCGATCATAATGCCCATCCATGGGTCTGACCCAGATCGGCTTGTCCTCATAGATCATACCTGTTAGGGAACGCTTGATGAGTTCAAGATACAGTTGGCGCGCGTGATCGGTGTCGGTCATTTGTGACTCCCCTTCAAGACCAAGACCTGACACAGTACATCACAATTCAGTGGTTTGTCATTCTGAGCGGAGCGAAGAATCTCGATCTTGGAAGGCAGAGATTCTTCGCTCCGCTCAGAATGACAGGTTAACCTGTCAGGTCTGAATATCCCAATGCGTAAAAAAATTGATCGTCTCCGCGCGTCCGTGTCCTACTTGCCGCGCGCGCTCGCTTTGGTGTGGCGCGCGGCGCGCGGTTGGACGCTGGCGTGGTTCGCGCTGTTGACCCTGCAAGGCGTTTTGCCGATTGCGACAGTATATCTCACGCGCGATTTGGTGAACCGTGTTGTCGCGTTGACCAACGCGCCTACATCAGAGAACCTGCAAGCCACGTTGGTGATCGTCGCGCTCTTTGGCGCGGTGCTGCTGTTTGCCCAAGTGCTTGGCGGTTTGAGTAACTGGGTCCGCGCGGCGCAATCGCAGCTCGTCGCGGATTATATTCTCGATCAGATTCACACTCAAGCCGCCGCGCTCGATTTGAGTTTCTATGACGCGCCTGCGTATTACGACACGCTGCATCGCGCCCGCACCGACGCGTTCTCGAGACCCGTCGCGCTGTTGGAAAATTTGGGCGCGCTGTGGCAAAACAGCATCACCTTGATCGCAATGGCAGGCGTGCTGATTCCGTTTGGCGTGTGGCTTCCCGTCGCGCTGATCATTAGCACCCTGCCCGCGCTCGCCGTGACGTTTTATTTTACGCGCCGCAATCACGCATGGCGCATGGCAACGACAGCGGAGCAACGCCGCACCTACTATTACGATTGGCTCTTGACGCTGCGCGAAGCCGCGCCCGAATTGCGTCTCTTTGGACTGGGCAATCACGCGCGTCATTCGTATCAAACGCTGCGCCGCAAATTGCGCGACGAGCAATTACAGCTGCTGCGCTCGCAAGCATTCTTTGATCTGCTGGCGGGCGCGTTCGGTTTGAGCGTGATGGGCGCGGTGATGGGCTGGATGATTTTGCGCGCGCTGCAAGCGCAATTCACGCTTGGCGATCTCACGCTCTTGTATCAAGCATTTACGCAAGGGCAGAACTTGATGCGAACCTTGCTCGGCAGCACGAGTCAACTGTACGGCAACCTTCTCTCAATCGAAAATCTTTTTGAATTTCTCTCGCTCCAGCCGCAAGTCCAAGAATCCGCGCAGCCACGTCCCGCGCCATTAACCTTGCGCGACGGCATCCATTTTGAAAACGTGAGCTTTCGCTATCCCGACAGCGCGCGGTGGGCGCTCGAACAATTCAACCTCGTCATTCCCGCAGGGCAGGTTGCCGCCATCGTCGGCGCAAATGGCGCGGGCAAAAGCACGCTGATCAAACTCTTGTGCCGCTTTTACGATCCGTCGGCGGGCGTGATTCGCCTCGACGATGTGAATGTGCAAGCCATGTCATTGGAGGAATTGCGCGCGCGCATCACGGTTTTGTTTCAAGAGCCGATGCACTATCACGAAACCGCCGCGCACAACATCGCGTTTGGCGATTGGCAGGCGCAGCCGAATGAGGCGCAGATTCACGCGGCAGCGCACGCGGGCGGCGCGGCGGAAGTGATCGGGCGTTTGCCTTTGGGCTATGCTGAAATTTTGGGCAAATGGTTCGGCGGCGCGGAATTGAGCGTGGGCGAATGGCAGCGCGTCGCGCTCGCGCGCGCGTTCTTGCGGCAAGCGCCGATTCTTGTTTTGGATGAGCCGACGAGCGCGATGGATTCGTGGGCGGAAGGGGAGTGGATGGCGCGTTTTCGCGCGCTCGTCGCGGGGCGCACCGCGCTGATCATTACGCATCGTTTCACGACAGCGATGCAAGCGGATGTGATTCATGTGATGGACTGTGGGCGCATTGTCGAATCGGGGACACACAACGAGTTGGTGGCGCGCGGGGGACGATACGCGCAGTCGTGGCAGATGCAGATGGAAGCGCGCAATTGACGCGCTAATAACAAAATTAGCCAAGCGCGGCGGCAAACATTCGGCGCCGCGCTTGATTTGAGTGAATCACATTCAAATTTGATTATGAAAAGCAGTAGGTCGCGTAAGGCGTTTCATCCGGTGGACCTGGCGCGAGATGCAACGTCGGTGGCACAGCGAGCTCCATGATCACACTGCCCAGCGTCAACCAGCCGGGGCGATTACGCGTCACACAAATCGGCGCGTCATCGGTGGTGCGTAACCATTGTTTGACCTCTTCAACCGCCAAGTTCTCTGTGTTCGCGCGCACTTTGCCCTCAAGAAAATCGAAACGCGTTTGACTGTTTGCGCGCGTGCGCGCCATACTCTCTTGCTCCTGAAGGGAAAGGGACGCGCTCAGTATTTCAAACATCGCGGATTGATCATTCACGAGGGGGTGATTCGTGTGATAGACAAAGTTTGCATCTTGGCGCGGCACGTAGCGAACGGCGTGCTGCGCGCTACATTCAAAATCAAAAACATGCTCGGGCGCGCCAATCATGTAATTTTGTCCGGACGCGTGGGGGACGCGCGTTAAAAACGCGACGGCATCCGCTTGTGTTTTTTGTTCGAGCAAACGGCGAATGATAAACGCGACAGGCAGTCCATCCGTCGCATGATCCAATTGCAAGAGCGTGTTGACACAAATTCCGATGCCGTAATTGTTCACACCATTCAAGACGAGCAAGCCCGCGGCGGTGAACACCATCGCTTGCAAATCCGAATCGGGGTACGCGATCCGCAGCAATGTTTGTGATTCGTCATAAAACGAATTGACATCCATGTTTTGCGCGAGCAAAGTCGGTTGTCCTGCGCGTTGAAACACCGCGAGCGCGCTGCAATGTTCATTGGGCGTCAACGGAGGCGCGCGAAAATGGTAACGCTGATACCACCATTCCTCGTCCATTAATTGGTAGGCGTACATCGTTGCCGCATCCACATTCGCCCCGCGCGCAACGCCATCCACTTCTTGCGCGAGTTCGGGCGTCCATTTTTCAATCGTCGAATGAAAATGCGTGTTGGCAGTAAACTCTGCGATATATTGATCCGCAGAAATGTTTGTGCTGCGCGCAAGGGCTTCTTGCCACCGCGCGACGGCGGATTGAATTTGTGCGCGTAATGTTTCACCGTGCGCGAGCCCGCGCGCGCGAGGCGATCCGCGCAAATCGAGAATGGGCAGATTTTGCATTTGGCATAGTATAGTGTTGACGATGCAAAATGTCGAACGACCTACGGGCGATTGCAAATCGCGGCAACGAGAACGCGAAACCTGCCTCCGCAGGTTGGAATCGCCCGTTACCCAAAAACATGACGCACACTCAACGTCCCCAACCCGCGGGCGCGATTTGTCATTGCGAGGAGCGCCCTTTGCGATGCGATGCCCTTCAATCGCCGCAATCTCCGCGCGGCGAACATCGCGATTGTGGCGTGAGCAAGAACGCGTGTGTTACTCAAGTCGCGTGGGGATTGCGGCGAGGTAATCATCGCAAGGGCGTTCGCAATGACAGTGCCGCGCGACGTTACGACCATTGCCGTCGCGCGTTTTTTTTTGTAGAATCCATTGACTCAAAAAGGATCACATATGCTTTTCACCTCCATCACCGTCCTCCTCCCCGTTTTGTTCGTCATGGGTTTGGGCTATTGGGCAGGGCGCGCGAAAAAGTTTGATGCGGATCAAACCAAGGGGCTGAATGAACTCGTTCTTGATTTCGCGCTGCCCGCGCTCATGTTTGTCAGCACGGTGACGACGACGCGCAGTGAAATGTTTGCGGAAATTCCGTTTCTGCTCGGCATCTTGATCGCGTTCGTTGGACTGTTCCTCGTTGTCTTGCTGTTTAGCATCTACGTGCTGCATCATTCGTTGGGTGAAGCTGCATTGCAAGCAAATCTCGTCAGTTACCCGTCCGTCGCGTTTGTGGGCATTCCAATTTTCACCGGCTTGTTTGGCGCGCCAAGTATCTTGTCCAACACCTCATCGAACGTTGTGGCGTCGCTCACCATCGTTCCGCTTACCGTAGTGATGCTGGAAATTCATTCGCAGCGCGCAGCTGGCAACACGACGCGTCCGCTGCGGGAATTGATTTCACAAGGTCTCGTCAGCACATTCAAAAAAGCGATGGTGTGGGCGCCGCTGGTGGGCGCGATTTTTGTGCTGCTCGATCTGCGAGTGCCGCCAGAGATTACGAAAATGTTTACACTCATCGGTTCGACCACTTCGGGCGCGTCCATTTTTCTCGCGGGTCTCATCATTGCCGCATACAAGATCAAATTCAATCTCGAACTCATTGGCAACACGTTGGTCAAGATGCTGGCGCAGCCCGCGTTGATGGTGTTTCTCGTTTCCACGCTGGCAATTGCGAATCCCTTGGGGCGCGAAGCAATTTTGTTGTGCGCGCTGCCCACCGCGCTCTTTGCGCCGCTGCTCGCGCCGCGCTATCAGGTGTACGAAAGTGAAGCGGCTTCGACGCTGGTGTTGACATCGCTAGCGATGATTGTGACGCTGCCTGTGGCGATTTTGTTGACGGGCGCATAAGATTCAAGGTTTACAAGAGGAGGATTTGGAATGAAAAAGTATCGCGTGAAACCCGACAGCCCCATCGAATTAAAAAATTTCGCTCCTGACGACAAGAGCGAATTTGACGGCGACAAAAAAGATGCGGAAGCAGAATTGCAGGAACTAACGGACGAACTCGATTCCTTGCAGGAACGCCTGTACGCGGAAAGCAAACGCGCGGTGTTGTTTGTGATTCAAGCGATGGACACGGGCGGCAAGGATGGAACGATTCGCAAAGTGTTCGGCAACATCAATCCGCAGGGCTGCCGCGTCACGTCGTTCAAAGCGCCCACGTCAACGGAACTCGCGCACGATTATTTGTGGCGCGTGCACGCGGCATTACCGCGTCGCGGCGAAATCGGCATTTTCAATCGGAGTCACTATGAAGATGTGCTTGTGGTGCGCGTGCATAATTTCGTGCCGCAAGAGGTCTGGGAAAAACGGTATGATCAGATCAATGCGTTCGAGAAAATGTTGTGCGAGGAAGGAACGACGATTGTGAAATTCTTTTTGCATATCAGCAAGGACGAACAAAAAAAACGTTTGGAAGAACGCATTGCCACGCCCGACAAACGTTGGAAGTTCAATCCTGCCGATTTAAAAGAACGCGTGTTGTGGGACGAGTACCAAAACGCGTTTCAAGAGGTTTTAAACAGGACGAGTACCGAGTACGCGCCGTGGTACGTGATTCCCGCGAATCGCAAATGGTATCGCAACATCATGGTTGCGCGCATCGCGCATGAAACGCTGAAAGGACTCGATCCGAAATATCCAGAGATCAAAGAAGATTTTTCAAAAATTGTGATCGAGTGAACCATTTCAAAAACAAAACCCGTTTTTTTTTCAAAAAACGGGTTTTGTTTTTGAAATGGTTTTGCCTTTAGATTTTTCTCGCACGCCGCAACACAATCCCTGTTATTGCCCCGCACGCAACAACTCCCCCACCAAGCAGTAACAGAAAAATTTCCAACGGCAGCACGGACGCGTGTAACCTTATCCCACGCGCATTTGTTTCATCCACCCTTGCCACATTCACCCCGCGCTGTCGCAGCAAGTATGCGACCAATTGCCAATACTCGTCGCGCGTCAATAACGCGGGCGCTTGAAATGGCATGCGCGTACTGACGAAATCGAACAATGCTTGCGCGTTCTCGTATTTTGCCAACGTATTTGCGCCCACAATCGCGGGCGCGAAATTTTTTGGAAATTGAAATCCTTCGGGTGGATGGCGCGGACCGTGACAGGTCGAACGCGCGCAATTTTGATGTTCCACATCCCACTGTGCGCGCCACCCAGCCGTGAGTCCTTGCCCTTTGTCGCCATGACACGCCATACAGCGATCATAATAAATGACCGCGCCCGCGTCGGCTTGGGTTGTGCCAGACGCGGGCGGTGTCATCCACGCGGGCAGCAAGTTGCCACCGGGGAGGGGTGTGGGCAAGCGCGTGGGGCGCGGGGGAGGGGGCGTTTCCGCAATCGCAGTGTGCGCGCAAAAAAGAAATGCCGCAAAGAATAAAATAAGGAAAATTCTTTGCAGCATAAGAAACGGTTAAACCACCTTTCAAAAAAATTTTCCCTGAAAATTTTTTTGAAAGGTGGTTCCTTTTACTTTGCGCCGCGCAAGCGCGGATCCACAATATCCCGAATCGCATCGCCGATCAGATTCCAGCCCAGCACAAAAAACAAAAGCGCCATGCCGGGATAGACGACGATGAACCAATACTTGCTCAGATTCGTGATCCAATTGCGGGAGAGCGCGAGCATTTGTCCCCAATCGGCGTATCCCAATTCCGCGCCGAGACCGAGAAAACTCAACGCGGCGAATGACAACACATACGTTCCGATTTCCAATGACGCCACAATCATCACCGGAAAGATCGCATTGGGCAAAATGTGACGGACGAGAATACGCCAATCGCGCACGCCGAGTGAACGCGCGGCAGTGACGTATTCGCGTTCTTTGACGGACAGAATCTCGCCGCGAATCAAACGCGCATAGCCCATCCAGCCAAAGACGACGAGCGCAATGATGCCTGTGTACAATCCGCGTCCAAGTTTTGGCTGAAGCACAGCTGCAAGGGTGAGCGCGGCAATGAGAAAGGGAAACGCGAGAAAAATTTCCGTAATCCGCATCAAGATGTCATCCACCCAGCCGCCAAAATAGGCGGCGAGCGAACCGACAGTCAAGCCAACGACGAGCGCGAGGGCGACGATCAACAAGCCCGCGAGAAACGCCGTGCGCGTCCCCCAAATCACGCCATAGAAAATATCGTACTGTCCTTCGGTGGTGCCAAAAATGTGATCGGCGTTCGGCGCTTTGGGTTCCGCTCTGAAACCGTCGCGCGGAATAATGTACGCATCGCGCGCGCCCGCAGGCGTGGGCGCGATGACGGGCGCGAAAACGGCGATGCCGACGAACGCAAAGACAAGAATGATCCCAACAATCGAAAGGGGATTGCGCGTGATCTGGCGCAGCATTTTCGACAGTTCCGAATTTTGGCGGACGACGGTGGAGGAGACGGCAGTGAGAGTGAGTGCTTGTTGTGCCATGGGGATAAGGAGTAAAGAGTAAAGAGTAAAGAAAAAGCGTGCTTGAAAACAGTCCTTTACTTTTTACTTTTTACTTTTTACGAAACCCGCACGCGTGGATCCAAAAACCCGTACGTTAAATCCACGACGAGATTTGCGGCGACGAGCAGTGCCGCGCTAAAAAGGGTGATGCCAAGAACGGAAATAACATCGAGGCGCAATGCCGCGTTGGCGGCGAACCAACCCATGCCGCGAAAGTTGTACACGGTTTCGGTAATGATCACGCCGTTCAAGAGTCCGATGAAAACAAGTCCGCCGAGGGTGGCGATTGGGATCAACGCATTGCGGAGCGCGTGCGTGTTGATGACGACTTGCTCTGTTAGTCCTTTTGCGCGCGCGGTGCGGACATATTCTTGATTCAAGACATCGAGCATCGAAGTACGCGTGACGCGCACAAAGATCGCCCAATTGATGAACGCAAGGGTGATGACGGGCAGAAACAGATGACGCAGTGCGTCAAGTGTGACATCTACGCGTCCGTTCAGCAAACCGTCTAACGAGTACATTCCCGTGAATTGACGGAACGAGGGATCATCTACGACGCGCTGCATGTCGTCAGCAAGGCGTCCCGGTGGAAACCACTGCAAATTCGCATAAAAAATCATGAGCATCAAGAGCGCGAACACGAACGAGGGAAAAGAGGTTCCCACCATTGAAAAAATTCGCGCGCCATGATCAATCGCTTTGTCACGATGCACAGCGGCTTGGACGCCGAGAAAGACTCCGCCAAGTATGATCGGCAAGATGCTCAAAAGCGCGAGTTCGAGCGTCGCCGGAAAATAATACAGAATGGCTTCGGCGACAGGACGCTGCGCGGTGCGCGACCAACCAAGATCGCCTTGCGCCACTTTACCCATCCAATCCGCGTACTGCACATAGATCGGTTTGTCGAGACCGTATTTGGCAATGATGAGTTTGACCGCGTTTGGATTCTTTGGAACATCCTTGACGTACAGCGCGGCGCGTTCAGCTGGGTCGAGGAGTTGCAAAATTCCGAAAATGAGAATGGTGACGCCGAATAGGATGACAGGGAGAAAAAGGATGCGGCGGATGATATAGCGCGTCATGTTCTTGGGGTTTGCATGTCATTCTGAGCGGAGCGAAGAATCTCTACTTTCCAAGACCGAGATTCTTCGTCCCTCAGAATGACACGTGTCGTGTCAGCGACTCAATTTGAGCGGGACGAGGGTTTTGGGCTCCACCAAAACCCTCGCCCGTGACAAACGTCGGAGCTAGCGTCAATCACAGGGTCAGCAAACCCTCTGAAAGCGACTAGAGCTACGTTTGTCATTGCGCTCCGAGTTTGGGGTAGGACAAATTTGAAATTTGTCCTACATGTTAATTACAAGTTCCGTCCCAACCGCCTTGCTTGATGACCCAATCCTTGCTCATGCCGACGGACCAGTAGCCCGCCATCAGTTGCAGCCAAGGGGCAAAGGGGCGATTGAGGGTGATGGTCAATGTATTGTTGGTGTCGTCGGCTTTGATCGTGTTCATCACTTTTTCGCATGCAGCTTTCAAACCGCTGGCAGGAATGTCGTTGATGTCTTCGGGCGTTTCGTTCATGCCCGCTTCCTGCGCCGCGAGGTCTTTGATCGAAGGTAGATCGAACAACGGTTGCATGTACAGATTTTGCGGACCGTCGGTGCGATCTTGCAAGAGACCGCGCTGCAACGCGTACGCAATGTCGGATGCTTTCAGTTCGCCGCCTTCGTGGAATTGAACGCCCTTGCGAATGTTGAAGGTGTATGTTTTTCCGTCGGGCGAGATGTCCCATTTTTCGGCGAGCCACGGCACAACTTCGGTCACGCTGTCTTTTTTCAACCACACGAGCGGATCGTAGACGTTTTGCAGCACGCCGCCGCCGAACGATTCATAACTCCAATTCGGATCGAGCGTTTCCGCGTCGCCGAATGTGATGTACGTGAAGGTGTCAGGATTCTTGGCATCTTTCGCTTTGGCGTATTGATAGTACCAGCCGGAATCGGACGCGTAGGAAGGATTGTAGTAAAACCCTTCGACCCAGGGTTGGAAATAGCGGCGTCCGAGCCCTTGCGCGAGATAGAGATGAATCGCGTTGTCGTACACGAACTTTTGAATGTCCTCGTAGATTTTTGCGCGCTCAGCTGGATCTGTGGCGGAAACCGCGTTCGCGATCATTTCATCTATTTTGGGTTGCAACTCTTTTGGCACGCCCGCGCCATACGTGCCATACGAGGCAAGGAATGGCACGACCCAGTTGTGCGGATCGTGATAATCTTCGCCCCAGCCAATCGTATAAACGGGCAGTTTGCGCGCAGTGCGTTCTTTGAGGAACACGGGCCACGGCAGCGCGAACACTTCAACTTTGAATTTCGGATTCACCTGCTCGATATTTTTCTTGATGATCTCGGAAATGATCTGGCGCGTGCTGTTCCCTGTGTTGTATGTGAGTTGCATGTAGAAACCCGCGTCCCACAACGAGCGACCATCTTCTGTCTTGAACGATGACGCTTTGAATTCTTCCGCGCACTTGTCGAGATTCAACGCGTATTTTTCGCCTTTGGGGTTGTAGCCGAGCATCGGGTTGATGATCGCGCCATTGCGTTGTTCGGCTTCGCCTTGCCACACATCTTTGATATACGTGTCCCAATCGAAACAATAGTTGAATGCTTTGCGGATATGTGCATCCGTAAAGAAATCAGGGGGAACGCCATTGCCATCTACTGCGCCGCTGCCGATGTAATTGTTGCCGCCTTCGGTGTTGATGTTGGCGTTGAGCAGTACATCGGTTGCGCTCGTCTGGGCGAGGCCGCGATAGCGAACTATATCGCCCGTGCCTGTGAATGGTTTGCACGCGCCGCTTGTTGCATCACAATCTTTTGACGTGAGTTCATCCACTTGGGGCCAAAATTCGGGCGCAACGGTGACGTAATCGGCATCGCCCGCTTGGAGCGCGGCAAAGCGCGTACCCCATTCGTCAATTTCTTTGATGACGATGCGCGGAATTTTTGCGACGCCCGTTGCGCCGCCTTCCCACGCGGGCTCCTTGAGCCAAAAATTTTCGTTCGCGACGAGTTCGAATCCTTCGCCCGGTTTCCAACTGCCGAGTTTGTACGGACCCGTACCATTTGTCTTGTTAAAGAGCTCGCTCGCTTCCGCGGCGGGATCATGCCACTTGAGCCAATTCGGCGCGGGTTCGTTCGCGGCGGCAGGGACGGTGGTTGGGTTGTTTGGGGGTGCGGTGGTTGGTGGAACTGCGGTTGGGAGTGGCGCGGTCGTTGGTGGTGGGGCAAGCGTAGGTTGTACGGGCGCTGGAACTTGGGTGGGTGCAGGCGCGGGCGCGGCACCGCCACACGCTGCGACAATGACGGCGCATACCATCGCCACCATTGCAATCGAAAGTATTTTTTTCACGCTTCTTCTCCTTCAAGGAATGGGTCAGTTACATGGGACGCGCGGAGTGAATGGGTGCTGCCTTCCTCCTTGAAGGGAAAAATGGAAATCGAAGCTGTGAATCATGTTGGGTAAAGCGCGCGCGGAGCATTACGCGTGTTACACCTATAGATACTTGCAGTCCCGCAGATTGGATCCCCGCGCGTGGCAATGGGGATCACCGCTGACGAGGCACAAAAAATGCGCGGCAGATCTGCCGCGCATCTCTTTGCAATCAAGCGCAAGTTCAATCGTCACTGCAACGGGGATCATCGAGGGGCAAAATATCACACATGATGTCGCGCGGGGTGATCGGAATGTATTTGGAACGAAGAAAAGGAATAACGGGTAGATTGTATTTGAAATCTTCAACCTCTTCATTCGGGTTGGCGCGCCAAACCAAAACATGATCGTTAGAGATTAAGGGATTGTTCGTGAACTGTCGGGTGATCAGAACCCGTTTCAAGATCGGCGGATTCTGCGCGGATAAATACGCGACGGCGGTTGAACTGTCGGAATTGGGGTAATTCAGATTCTGCATCGGCAAAAAGGAAAGGTGTGCTGAACCATCTGCCAATGGTCTAAAGCTGCCAACGGATTGGGTTACGCCACCGGTAGTCGTCCAGATCACATATTCTTTATCTTCAGAAAGAGGTGGCAATCCAAACGCGCGTATAACGAACATCTTGCGAACGGGATCATTGGTGATACTGGCATACGCGTTGGAGGTTGGGTCAGGTGAGAGCATCCAAACTTCTGGCGCGATCGCGTCAAGTGTCTCTGCGTGTGGGGTTTGGACATCGGAGAGGGTCTGTTGCATTTGCAGTTGGGAATAAATTAACCCTGTGATCAGAATGCCGATGAGGAACGTTGCGCCCGCCAGCGCGGGAAGCAAGGTGCGCGGTTTGGGCAATGCGAGCCCGCGCGGCGCAAAGGGCGATGGGGTTGTCAAAGAACGTGGACGGCGCGCGGGCGCGCCCGCGCGCGCGCGTTGATCCGCCTGCACCGCCGCCATCAAATTGCGTTTCAGCGATGCAGGTGGAACGTGCGCTGTTCGTTTTGATAACGCGTCGGGCAGCGTGTGCGCGACGATGGCGTATTGCAAAGCGGCGCGGCGACACGCATCACATTCCAACAAATGGCGTTCCACCCGCGCGTGCGTCTGCGGGTCCAGCGCGCCCAACGCGTATGCTTCGAGGTTCAGTTTGGTTTCGGCGCAGTTCATTCGTTACGACTCCACATCTGCCAATTGCTCAACAACATTCCAATCCATATCGAGCAGCGCGCGTGGCGAAAGCGATGCGCGCAATTTTTGGATTCCAAGTCGAATTCTTTTTTTCACGGTGCCCAACGGCACCTTGAGTTCAAATGCAATTTCGGATTGACTCATGCCGCCAAAGTATGCCATCACAATGACGCGGCGTTGTTCCGGTGGGATGCGTGTGAGCGCGTGAGCCAGCGCGTCGCCGCGTTGATTGTGCCAAACTTGATCCACCACATCAAGTTGTGGATCCGCCATTTCGGAAAGCACATCGTCAATTTCATCGGCGGAGACGATCCGCGCGCGTTCCCCGCGCGCGCGCAATTTGTCCAACATCAGGTTGCGCGCAATCGAAAGAAACCAATGGCTAAAGGGACCGCGCGCCGGATCATATTGCGATGCTTTGTGCCACAAGCGCATGAACACTTCTTGCGCGGCTTCTTCCGCTTCGGGGACGCCGAGCATGTGTCCCCCCATCGCAAAGACCTGATGGGCAAAGCGATCATAGACAATGCCGAACGCGTCCACGTCACCTAAAGCGATGCGCGCGGCGAGCAGTTCGTTGCTCTCCTCCAAGCGCAGGAGCGCGGGATCATTCGTTTGAGCTTGGGGCATTGAGCGCGGTTCCGGCATCTCACTCCGTCGCTCGTATTGTAAATTAGCCGACATTGGCTTGTCAACGCGACGCGTGACCGACTCCGGCTCGCGATTGCGGCGAATGAGTTTTGAAAGCATCTAGTTGGGGTGTGGGTGTTTGCTGACCCGATCTCCTTTACTTGCAATACGCCGTGCTTTGGAAATTGGATCCCTGATGGGCGGATTACAAATCCGCGCGCGCTCTGATAGGGCGCTGTCAAAGTCATGTACGCCGTCGAGTCAGCACGCCTACGTGCGGCAAGATTGACACGTCCCGCATTTGGGAATGCTCACTTTTCAATTTCAGCACGCGACTTTGGTAGCGCCCTACCGCGCTTATTTTCTTAATTGACACGCTATTTTGGGGATGTTAGAATACGTTTCGCTCCGATACAGGGGACGAGCATAAAGCATCGCCCCTACCGATTAGGAATCCATTATGGCAACCTCTACTTTTTCCCAAAACGAACCAAAACCAAAACCGAAGTATCAGATCAAGTATCTAATCGGTGCGGGAATTATTCTCGCGGTGATTATCGGTTTGATCGGATTTGGTTTGACGCAAACGGGACAATGGGCAGTCAATCTCGCGGAACTCAAAGCGAAAGGTGACGCCGCGATTGGGCAAGGCGTGCGCGTTTCAGGTCAACTCGAAGCGAACTCGATTGCGAAAGATGTCAAGGCGAATCAAATCGCGTTCGTTCTCACCGATGGCACGAATCGTTTGCCGATTTCGTACAAAGGCGTTGTGCCGGACACATTTAACCGCGCGGTCGAAGTCATTGCCGAAGGCAAGCTGAATCCCGATGGAAGTTTCACCGCGACGAATCTGCTCGCGCGTTGTCCCTCGAAATATGATGAATCGAAAATTGAATTGTACGATACCAGCAAGATGCAAGGGAATGTGAATTACGGGCAGTGATAATGGAGGGCGTGGAGAGTGGAGCGTGGAGCGAATGATCGCTCCACGCTCCACTCTCCACGCTCCACGAATCCTATGACCACTCTCGGCTCGATCTCTCTCACCGTCGCGTTTGTTGTCGCGGTCTATTCCATGATCGCGGGCTATGTGGGCGCGCGGCGAAAAATTCCTGAATTGGCACAGAGCGCGCGGAATGGCGTGATTGTGTTTGGTGCCCTTTCGACAACTGCGCTGCTCGCGATTGCGTATGCGTTGGCGACGCGCGATTTTTCGATTTCACTTGTGGCGAATCATTCATCGCGCGACTTGCCGATATTTCCGTACACGTTCACGGCGTTGTGGGGCGGCCAAGCGGGGTCGCTTTTGTTTTGGTCGTGGATTCTGTCGCTGTACGGGTTGGTCGTCGTTTTGAAAAAATGGGAGAGCAACAAAGATTTGATGCCATACGTGGTCAGCGTGTTGATGCTGATTCAAACGTTTTTCGCGTTTCTCCTCGCGTTTGTGACCTCGCCGTTTGAAAAGATGGCGGTGATCCCGTTGGACGGCGCGGGGTTGAATCCATTACTGCAACATCCGTTAATGTCCATTCATCCGCCGTTGTTGTATATCGGATTTGTGGGTTTTGCGATTCCGTTTTGTTTTGCGATGGCGGCGTTGTTGTCGGGGCGCGTGAATGATGCATGGCTGCGCGCGACGCGGCGGTGGGTGTTGGTGCCGTGGATGTTTTTGTTTATCGGCTTGCTCATCGGCGGACGTTGGGCGTACGATGTGTTGGGCTGGGGCGGCTACTGGGGTTGGGACCCGGTGGAAAATGCCGCGTTGATGCCGTGGCTTGTCGGGACTGCCTTTTTACATTCCGCGATGGTGCAGGAGCGCAAAGGGATGTTGAAAGTTTGGAACATGGGGCTCATCATCATCGCGTTTACGCTTACGATGTTTGGAACATTTCTCACGCGCAGCGGCATCGTGCAATCGGTGCACGCGTTCGCGCAATCGGAAATCGGACCGCTGTTTTTGGGATTCACCGCGTTCATTGCGCTGGCGTCCACCGCGCTTTTGTTTTTCCGCCTCGACAAATTGCAGAGTGAAAGGGATTTTGACTCGCTCTTGTCGCGCGAAGTTTTCTTTTTGCTCAACAATGTTTTGTTTCTCGGCGCGGCGATGGCGATCTTGATCGGCGTGATGTGGCCGATCTTGAGTGAAGTCATCACAGGCGAAACGCTCACCGTCGGCGCGCCGTATTACAATCTCGTCATCGGGGTATTGTTCGCGTTGATCGTGTTGTTAATGGGCGTGATTCCGTTGATCGGTTGGGGCGGCGCGACGCTGGCGAAATTGGGGCGCAAGATGATCGTGCCATTGATCATCACCGCGATTTTGGTTGTGATTGGTTTTGTGTTGGGCGCGCGCGATCCATTGCCATTATTTGCCGTCGCGCTGCTGGCGTTTTCGTTCACGACGACGAGCACCGATATTTTGTTTGCGGCGCAAGCGCGACAGAAAAACACAAAGGAAAATTTGCCGACGGCGATGGCGCGTTTGATTGGGCGCAATCATCGGCGGTACGGCGGTTATCTCGTGCATCTTTCCGTTTTCATTCTCGCGCTTGGCATCATTGGCTCACGCGTGTATGCGACGGATGAAGTGCGCGCGATGGCGCAAGGCGAGGCGTGGACGACGAACGGTTACACGCTCGTCTTTGAAGGATTGACGCCCGGTGTGCTGGAAGGGGAGGCGGTGGTGACGACGGCGACCGTTGGCGTGTACGAGAATGGTCAACGCATTACAACCCTGCGTCCCGCGATTGGATTTTTTGAACGCCAACAACAGCAAGCGACGAATCCCGCGATTTGGCACGATGTGCCTTTCTTGCGCCGCGATTTGTATGTGATCGTGCAAGGGTGGACCGATAATTTTGATACCGTCAGTTTCCGCGCCTTTGTGAATCCGCTCGTCTCGTTGGTGTGGGTGGGCGGGATTTTGTTTTTGCTTTCAACGCTTTTCACCATGCTCCCCGATCCGCAAGAGCAACGCGCGCGCGAACGGGTGAAAAGGGAAATTGCGGTTGGGGGGTATGTGCGACCAAGCGAGTAATAGAGGAGATAGGGAAACAAGGAAACTGGTTACTTGTCTCCTTATTTCCCTATCTCCCTGTCTCCCTTCCTCCCCATGGATTTTATCCTCGCCCTCCTCCTCCTCGCCCTCGCCCTCGTCGCGCTCGCGTATCCGTTGTATCGCGCGCAGATGCAAACAGCTGCAGTGAACGCTTCGACGCTCGACGATTTGCTGGCACAACGCGATGGCGTGTATGCGACATTGCGCGATTTGGAATTGGATCAGCAATTGGGAAAGTTGGATGCGGCAGATTACAACGCGCTGCGCGAAAAATACATGCTGCGCGCGACAGAAATTTTGCAAGAGTTGGATGTGCTGCGCGGCGAGGGGGGAGGAAAGGACGCGAGCGCGGAGATTGAACGCGAGGTGGCGGCGATGAGAAAGGTGACGAGAGACGAGAGACGAGAGACAAGAGATGACAGACGACAGACGACAGAATCCCAATCGTTGTCCGCTGTCTCAAGCCGCCCTTTGGCGAATCGTCAGTCGTCCGATTTGAAGTGCGCGAATTGTGGACGCGCGTACAAGGTCGGAGATCAATTTTGTGCGCGGTGTGGGTACGCGTTGCGTTGAATGGAAAAACAAAATCAAAAGGTTCTTGCTTTCAAGTGCGCCGCGTTTTTTAGCGCGGCGCTTGTCATGTTCCTCGCGGTTGGCTGGATTTTTGTCGCTACCGTTCACGCGCAAGCGCCGACGCAGATTGCGGGGCAGCTGTTCAATGGCACGCACGACGCGCCCGCGCAAAACATTGCAAATGTTCCCATTACTCTATTTCAAATCACCGCCGCAGGACCCGTAACGCGCACATTGCCAACCGACGCGCAAGGAAAGTTTTTGTTTACGAATGTGATCACCGACGCCACCGCGTATTTTACGCGCGTAGATTACGCGGGGCTGCGCTACTTTTCCGAGATTCGTCCGCCCGAACTCCCGGCAACATCACCGCTCACGATGACAGTGTTTGAAACACAAACCATCCCCGCAAATTTCACGCTTGACCGCGTGCATCTCATCCTTGATGTGCAGCCAAAGCGTTTCAATGGCTTGCAACTTGTTCAACTTGCAAATCCGAGTGACCGCGCGTTTTTGATGCCATTGCCTATTCCTGAAAATACAAGCGATGTGCAGTTCCAAGATATTCGCGAACAGACGATTGTGAAGCGTCAAGAGGATGGAACGATTTTGTATCCTGTCCTGCCGACGACGAGCGACATTTTGTACGGCGTTGTGCTGCCGTTCACGCCGCCCGATGCGCGTTTGCAAATTCCACTCCAGACGAATGTGGCAGGATTCAGTTTGCTCGTGTCGCAGACGAGTGGGGTCATTGTTTCGGGCAACCAACTCGTTCCCGGCGCGCCCTTCACTTCGCAGAACGGACAACCGTATCTCGTTTATTCGGGACCGCAACAACGCGCGGGCACAACCTTTCGCGCGACAATTTCCAATTTGCCCGGTGTGGACAATACGAGTACGCTTCAAACCATTGTGTTGGTGGGCGGCGGACTCGGCGGACTCGTGTTGTTGGCTTATCCCGTGTATCGGCAGCGGGCGATAAAAAATAAATCAAGCGTAGTAAGTGAGCGCGTGTCGCAATTACAAACCTTGGCGCGTTTGGATGATGCGTTTGACGCGGGCGAGATGGAGGAAGGGGAATATCACGCGGCGCGCGCGGTGATGAAGGCGGAGTTGTTGAAGGGGAGTGTGGAGAGGGGAGGGTGAAGCGGGAAGCGAGAAGCGAGAACCGAGAAATGGATTGCGATTTGCGATAGGCGATACGCGATTTGCGATACGCGATACGCGATTTGCGATACGCGATACGCGATTTGCGATACGCGATATGATTGAAACTTTGAAACTCGAAAAATCTTTTGGCTACAAAAAAGCGTTGGCGAGTACGACGCTGACGATTGACGCGGGGCAGGTTGTCGCGTTGGCGGGACCGAATGGCGCGGGAAAATCTACCCTGCTACGAATTCTAGCTACGTTGACGCGTCCGACGCGCGGGCGCGTGGCAATCAACCGCATCGAAATTCCCGAAGGCGCGCGGGCGGCGCGGGCGAACATTGGGTATATTGGACATCAAACGCTGTTGTACGATGAGTTGACGGTTGAAGAGAATTTGCGGTATTACGCGCGGTTGTATGCGATAGAAAAAACGGATGAACGAATTTTGCAAGTAGCCAAACAGGTTGGGATTGAAAAACGTTTGAACGATGCGGTGCGAATATTGTCGCGCGGGTATCAACAGCGCGTTGCGTTGGCGCGCGCGTTATTGCATCGCCCCCAAGTATTGTTGTTTGATGAGCCATGGACGGGATTGGATCAAAATTCGTCAGGTGTGTTGGCAAACATTTTTGAACAAGCACGCGCCGATGGCGCGACGGTGTTGTTTTCGTCTCACGAATTTGAGCGCAGTTTGAGCGTGGCGGAGCGCGCGTTGATTATGCGGAATGGAAAAATTATTTATGATGGCGCGCGCGGGGAATGGAACGACGCGGCGGGGTTCGCGCGGGTGTATACGGAAGAGATAGGGAGACGTGGAGTGAGGAGCGTGGAGCGTGGAGCGTAAAGCCCCATTCGCGATACGGGATACGCCATACGCGCTATGCTTTTCTTCCGCCACCTTTACGCCATCTTGACTAAAGAACTCGCCGTCGAATGGCGCACGCGCGAGACGTTGAGCGCGATGTTGGTCTTTGCGCTGCTGGTGCTGGTGATTTTTAATTTTGCGTTCGAGTTGCAAGGCGTCGAGATGCGAGTTTTTGGACCGGGGATTTTGTGGGTGGCGTTTTGTTTTAGCGGCATTTTGGGATTGGGACGCTCGTTTGCGCGGGAACACGACAAGGGCAGTTTGGAAGGAATGTTGCTTGCGCCCATTGATCGCGGCGCAATCTTTTTGGGCAAGGCGATTGCAAATTTTTTATTTATCGTTGTGATGGAAGCGGTGACATTGCCGTTGTTTGTCATTTTGTTTAATGTGCCGATCGAATGGTTTCCATTGGTCGGATACATTTTGTTGGGGACGATTGGCTTTTCGGCGGTGGGAACCTTGTTGTCCGCGATTGCATCTTCCACGCGCATGCGCGAAGTGATGCTGCCCGTTTTGTTGTTTCCCGTTTTGCTGCCCCTCCTCGCCGCGTCCGTGAAAATTACGCAAGGCGCGTTTCAAAATTTGCCGTTTTCCGATTATCAGGGCTGGTTCAATTTGCTGGTCGCGTATGATGTAATTTTTTTGACGGTGGCGTTTTTGGTGTTTGAGTTTGTGGTGGAAGAATGAAATTGGAAATTGGAAATTGGAAATTGGAAATTGGAAATTGGAAGTTGGAAGTTGGAAGTTGGAAGTTGGAAGTTGGAGGTTGGAGGTTGATGGTTGGTGGTTGCATGTAGAGACGTTTCGGTGAAACGTCTCTCTGGGTGATACGCGATGCGCGACACGCGACACGCGATACGCCGCCCCCGTTCATCTTTTCTTAATCCTTCCGCGATACAATTTTCATACACGAGGTGTACACATGAGTAGGACGCGGCAATGGTCAGACTATTTGGGGATTGCGGCGTTCCTCGCGATCGGTGTGGGCTTGTATTTTACGTTTGTGTTTGCGCCAACGGAAGCGACGATGGGTTCGATCCAGCGCATTTTTTATTTTCACATGGGCGCGAACGCCGCGTCGTTGACTTCGATCTTGATCGCCGCCGTCGCTGCCGCGCTCTTTTTGAGAACGGGCAACGCGAAATATGATCGCGTCGCATACGCGTGCATGGAACTCGGCGTGCTGTTTGGCGCGATTTCGTTGGGGACAGGGATGATTTGGGCGCGCCCCGTTTGGGGGACATGGTGGACGTGGGAAGCGCGGCTCACTTCGTTTTTGATTTTGTGGCTCGTCTATGTCGCGTACATTATGCTGCGAATGTCAGCGCGGGATGATGTGACGATTGCGCGCATCGCTACCGTATTCATTTTCATTGGCGCGCTGGATGTGCCATTCATTTACATGGCGCCGCGTTTGTGGAAAGGGCTGCATCCCGTTTTGGGCGGGGTTGATGCGCGCGGCGTGATGACGTTCGGCATTACGCCGAATATGCTGATTACATTGGCGATCTGTATTGTCGCCGTCTTGCTCCTTTACACGTATCTATTAGTGCAGCGCACCAAATTGGCGAAATTGGAAAGTGATGTCGCGGAACTCCGCGCACAATTCGCGTCGTAGCATCCAGACCTGACAGGTTTCTGGCGCGGATGGAGTGTTCACCGCGTTCGTGGCATACACCACATACGCGACAAGATACGCGTACGTTTTGGAAACCTGTCAGGTCTTGTCAAACATGGAAGAATTGCTCAAAGATATTTTGCGCGAAGTCCGCAATCTCTCGTATTTGTTTTTCGCGTTCGGAATTATTTGGGCGCTGTTGTTTTTGTATTTGTGGTCGCTCTCGCGGCGCGGACGCGATTTGCAGCGCGAAGTGGATGAGTTGAAAAAGGAACGCGCGCGTGACACCGACGAAGATGAGTAATCAGTCATCAGTCATCAGTAATCGGTAGGGAGTGAAACAGCCTGTCCCGAAGAATTGAGGGATGAAACGTCAAACATCAAACGTCAAACGTCAATTTTGCTCGTCGTGCTGTGTAGTCTGATCTTGAGCGCGTGTCAGGCACAAACGATTTCAACTCCCTCACGCGTTGTGGCAGAAATGGGCGGGATTGCGCCGCAAATTGAAACGCAGCAGTTGGAAAACGGACAAGTTGGTAAAACGGTCAAGTTGAGTGAATTACGCGGGCGTCCTGTGATTGTAAATTTTTGGGCGACGTGGTGTACACCGTGCCGCGTGGAATTTTCCGAATTGGACGCGGTGTATCGTAAATATCGCGAATCGGATCAATTGCAGGTGCTTGGGGTGAATGTTCAAGATCGTGCGACGCCCGAACAGGTGCAAGCGTTCGTCGGCGAAACGGGAGTGATTTTTCCGATTTGGTTGGACTCGCAAGGAATCGCCAATCAAATCTACGCGGTTCAAGCATTGCCGACAACGCTGTTTATTGATCGCAATGGGGTGATTCGACAAATTCGGATTGGGGGACCGTTAACGCGCGCGTATTTGGAAGAGCAGTTGGAAAAGATAAAGTAGAGATATGAATTTCCCATTATTATTTCTCGCGTTCGGCGCGGGGATGCTTTCATTTTTATCGCCGTGTGTGCTGCCGCTGGTGCCGATTTATCTTGGCTACCTGAGCGGCGCGGCGGTGACGCCTGAAGGGGTGACCGTTTCACGCGGGCAAGTGATGACGCACGCGTTGATTTTTGTCGCGGGGTTCACGACAATTTTTGTAGCGATATGGTCAGCTCTGTTTGCGTTGACACAATTTTTTGACAAACAATTGCTCTCGCACATTTCGGGCGTGATCTTGATCGTGTTTGGGATCAATATGCTGGGGATTATCAAAATCCCATTTTTGTATCAAGATACGCGCGTGCAACTGCGAATGAACGAGTTGGGGTATCCGCGTTCGTTTTTGACAGGCATGGCGTTCGCGGCGGGGTGGACGCCGTGTGTGGGTCCGATGCTCTCGCTCATTCTCACAGCCGCTACGCAAACGCAAACCGCGTTCGAGGGCACGGGCTTGTTGTTGATGTATTCCGCCGGTTTAGGTGTTCCCTTTTTGCTCACTGCGTTCGCATTGGACAAAATGGTGGCGCGGCTCAAAGGGTTCAACAAATATCTGCATACGATTGAAATTGTGAGTGGGATCATTTTGATCCTTGTCGGCGTCTTGCTGCTCACAGATCGCTTTCAAATTCTGAACGCGTATTTTTATTCCATCACGCCCGAATTTATTTTCAAGTTGGAAGAAAATTTTGCGAATGTGTTAGGGATACAGTTGAATCAGTAAAGCGGAGCGCAAAAAAAGAGCGCGGCGTGTGAGTTTCACACGCCGCGCTCTTTTTGTTATAGCTCGATTTCAACGGCTGGCGAAAGCTGCGATGATTCCCGCAAACATGAAACTAACCACGAGTGCAAGCACAATCAACATCCCCGCTAAAATCCCCCCCCCCAACGCTATCGCCCCCACCGCGCGCCCCATCGAAAAATTTTGCGCCACACTCGTCGCTTTCACATACACCGCCGCGCTCCACACCGCAATCCCAAATCCCACCACGCCACTCGCGCTCGCCAACAATCCGACTCCGCTGACCGTTCCGATCAACGTGAGCAAACTCGTGACGGAGGAAAAAATTTGCGGTGCGACGGCAAGCGTGGTCAAGCCCAACATTTGCGCCATGCTCGCCTGTCCGCCCAAGAGACGCGCGGAGAATTGAAACAGCAATCCCGCGAACAATGTCCACCCGATCCACTCCCATCGGAACGGAGTCGCCAATGTTCCACCTACAAAATTCAAAAACGCCACAACGGGGCGCACGCTTTCACCCGCGCGCGGCGGAAGATTTTCCAACTCATACATCATCGAAGCGATTTCGGTCACATACGGCTGAATTTGCGTCTTGATTTCGGGAGGACCAAAATCGGCGCTCTCAAAAATCGCGTTCGCCTGCGCCAACACTTGATCTTTTGTCACCAACGGCGTTACCGTGCCAATCGCGTTTGACAGCGACGCGAACGCGCCTGCTACCAACGCGGCAAACAACAGCACGACAAAGCCGCGCAAAAACACATCCGAGCGCTCACGCAACTCGACAAAGGTGTCATGCTTGAGCATCAACGCGCCGACAAAATTTGTTTGCCAATTCATCAGCCACCCCTCCGCGCGCTTGCGCCAATCACGATCCCAAAAATCACAAGCACGAACAAAAAGACAATCAGCAGGAGCAGCGGAAACAACGCGCCCCACACTGCGCGCCGCGTTGTCGTTTGATACGCAACCCGAATGGCGACAACATTGCAGAGCAACGTCCACAACGCGACGGCGAGTCCGCTCACGTTTGCGCTCGGCAAAAGTGTCAAGATGTTCAACAGGTGCGGCGAAGTTGCCAACGCCAGCGGCGCGAGCATCTCACCGAACGATGTTTCAGGATTCCAACCGCGCGCAATCAAATGCACCAGCGCGCCATAAATCAACCAACCGATGATGAGACCCAACGGCGTCGTGAGCAAACTCAACGCCAGCGCCGCAATCCCTGACGCGTCCGCAGGATACCCCAATGCCCCCGCGCCCGATTGATCCCACCATTGATCATAACCCTGATCAAACGCGGTAGCGCTGGCGGAATCGAACGCGCTGTAAAACGGCATCGCTTGTAAATGCACCAGCACCGTATTTTTTACCGCGTCGAGCGATGGCTCGGTTGCAAAGCGTAATCCCGCGCCGAACATGCCCGTGATTGCGACAAGGACGCCGATGATCGCAATGTACACGAGTCCATTTCCAAACGGATTCTTGCGCTCGCGTTCGTACGCGTATCCTTCCCGTTTCAAAAACATTGCATCGAGCCACAACTCGACGAATCGTCCCACTTGTTCGCGTATCGTCGCCGCCGACGGCGGGCGCACGCGTATTATGGATTGTTCACTCATTCGTTTTCCTTTCCATCATAATGCCATACGTTCCGCATCGGGGATGCTCGCTCAACGTATGCCGTTTCACGTTTCTCATTTCACCTTTCCCGTTTCTCGCTTCTCGCTTCTCGCTTCCCGCTTCACACTTCACACTTCACGTTTCACACTCATCCCCTCACTGCGCGCAGCGAAACCCAATTCGATCCGATGAATACTCGGGTGACTGTGGTTCGCGATCCGAATTGCGGCGCGGTTCATCTGCCCACGAGCCGCCGCGCACCACTTTTGTCCCCGTCGGTTCACTCGGTCCGTAAATATCATTGCCATTCGCGTACGCGTTCCCATCGTACCAAGTATTCGTCCACTCTGCCACATTGCCCGCCATATCAATCACGCCGAATCCGCTGCTGTTATCAAATTCCGAAAACCATCCGACAGGCGCGGTGTCGGGAAAGCCATCGTTCACATCGCCCCAATAATTTTGAAGCGGACAACACGCTTCGCAGAACGAAATCGGCGAGCCGTGAAAGATCGCGTTCCATTCAAAGTGCATTCCAATACTGTTGCTCCACGTATAACGCCAATTCTCCACGCCTTTAGCTGCGCGTTCCCATTCGCCTTCATGCGTCAAACGCCGCCCTGTCCATTTGCAATACGCATCCGCGCCGTGCCACGTCACATTGACCACCGGAAAATTTGCAAATTCGGGATTGCCAAAATACGACGCGCGCGTGAACGATGAATTTTTGGTCGGCGCAGGACAAACGCCCGCAGCTACGCACGCTTGATATTGCGCGTTTGTCACTTCATACTTTTCGATGCGAAATTCGTGCATCGGGGCATCGTGAAAAGGTTTTTCGTCGGGATCATCTTCATTGGCTTTGCCGCCCATTTTCAAAATCCCTTCCGCAATCACAACGAGTTCGGTCGGGGCGAAAGAAGAAGGTGGTGAGGTGGTTGGGTTATTCGGTAGTTGGGTGGTTGGAACGATCGTCGGTTGGGCAGTGGGCGCGACTGACGGTTGGTCGGTTGGTCGGATTGTCGGTTGGTCGGTTGGGGTGTGGGTTGTTGGTGGAATGTTGGTTGCAGTAACTGGCGCGCGGGTTGGTGGTACGCGCGTTGAAACGACAGTTGGCGCGGTCGTTGCCGTTGCTGCAAGTGTGGCGGTTGATGTGGGTGTGTTCGAGGGCAAAAGGGTTGGTGATGAAATTTTTGTCGCGGTTGCAAGCGGATTGGTCGCAACCACGATCACAACGCGCGTAGTGGGCGAAGCGCTCGGTACTGTCGCGGGCGCGGATTGCGCGCACGCCGTAATGTTCAATCCGATCAAGAAAAACAAAAGCGAACGTAAAACGTTCGCCCTGTTGGAGTTCAAGTCATTCATGCGCGCGATTGTAGCAACGCGTAGCGAAAATGCAAATGGATGCGGTACGGAACGAACGCTGTTTCGTTCCCTCCCCGCGCGGCGAACGTTACAGCGAACGTTCGCCGCTCAAAAATTTCCCACCGCGTCCACTTGCTTGTCGTAAAACTTGAACAGGTCATCAAAGCCGCCGAGTTTGAACGCGTCCATCAATTTCGACGAGACGCCCGCGAGATGCACATTGCCGCGCCGCGTCCCTTTTTTCACCTGCTTGAGCGCGGAAATCAAAACGCGAAACGCCGCGCTGCTCATGTATTCGGCACCCGCCAAATCTATAACGAGGCGATAGCGTCCATCGTGAATAATTTTTTGAACGGCAGCTTCAAACTGAGGCGCCGTAGCGGAATCCACGCGACCCGTGACTTCGACGAGATCGACGCGTTTGAGTTGTTTGGTCGTAACTTTGAATGCCATACGGCGTGCCTCCTAAACGACGCGCAGTCCGCGCGAAATGAAAATGCTGTCCGTTGTGCGCGAATTATAGCATAGCCATTCGCGCGCGGCAATGGCGCATCGCTGCAAGACCCCAAAGGTTTCTACCGCACGCGACTCGACTCGCGATCGCGTCGGAAAACCTTTGGGGTCTGGGAGTGCAGACGCGTGCTACAATACCGCGCGGAGGTTTTCACATGGTCATCATCCTCGGCGATCTCATCGCAGATTTGGCAATTCGCATCCCCGCGTTTCCCATTCACGCGCAAGATTTGAAACCGATCTCGTATCTCGAAATCGGACCCGGCGGCGCGACCAACATTGCGATCATGGCGGCGCGTTTCGGTTTGCCCGTCGCGTGTTTGGGCGAAGTGGGACGCGATGCGTTTGGTGAAGTGGTGTTGAGCGGGTTGAAACGCGAGGGGATTGAAGCGCACGATGTGATCGTGACCGCCGAAAGTAAAACACCGGTGGCAGGTGTTGTGGTGGATGAAAAACGCGAACCCGCGTATTTGGGATATATGGGAAATTTGATTGTGCGAACTTTGCCAGACGCGTGGCGCGCGCGCATTGAAAACGCGGACGCGTTATTTGCCGATGGCTGGATCGAAATTCCCGAAATGTCCGCGATGATCTTGCGCGCGTTCAAGATCGGAAAAGACGCGGGGGTCAAAACATTTTTCGATCCGGGACCGGGCAACGCGTTCTTAAATTTGGCATGGCATCGCGACGCGGCAGCATTATCCGATGTGTTGCTGGTCAATGAGGACGAAGCGCGTCGTCTCGCCGCGCGCGAGGATCCGATAAACACGGCGCGCGCGCTTATTCAAAATGGTTCTGAATTGATCGTACTAAAACGCGGGGCAGAGGGATTGATTTTAATTACCAAAAATGCGGAAGAACACATCGCGGGATTCCAAGTCGAGGCGCGCGATTTAACAGGCGCGGGTGACAGCGTGACGGGCGCGATCCTATTTGGATATTTGAACGGAATGGATTTATCGTCGCTCGCAGTTTTGGCAAATGCGACAGGCGCGACCAAAGTGCAAAAATTAGGGACGGGACACAACATGCCGACGCTCGATGAAATTCGCGCGACACTAAAAAATTTCGCGCCGGAACACACGAATTTGATTTGAAAAATTCGCACACACAAAATCGGAGCGAGTTTCGCTCCGATTTTGTGTGTGTGCGCGCGTTTTCAATTTAAGATGTCACCGCAATCGGCAAAATATTTGATGAGGTTGGGTGTCACCGCAAAATGTAATTCGCGTTGTGCGGTTTGTCCTTGCGCGGTGACGAACGCATTCACGTACCACACATCAAGAACGGGAATGGATCGCCCGTCAGGGTTATAGTTCCACGGTTCGGGTCCGCGCACACCGATCACTTGAATGTTATAGTCCGCGCCGACGGGATTCGTTTGCAAAAAGTTCAGGCACTGTTCTTGTCCGTACAATTGAATCACTTCGGGCGCGAGATGCGCCATCAGAAAATCCGTGTCAACCCGCTGCTGCGCCGGCACAAATTCGGCGAGGAATTGAGCTAACTGCGGATCAATCTGCACAGTTGCAGGCGGATTTATGATCTCCCCATCAATGTGAAAGACAATCGGCTCATTCTGCGGCAATCCGCCACCCTCGCCAAAGGTATAATCCGCGCTCATGGTTTGCGAAATGAAACCGGTGAATGTGACGCGAATGTTGTCAAACCCCGCGACCTTGCCAACGCCGCTTGCCGAAAAACTCCCGTCCGCGTTGCGTTCGCCACTCACGGTAATCCACGGCGGCGGACCAAGAAACGTGACGGCAGGTTCTTGCACCTCAATTTCGATTTCCTCCGGAAGTACGATACAGCAAATATGCCCCGCTTTATCAAACTTGACGTAGGGTCTGCCCTTGAATTTGCTTGGCACGCGAAATCCGACTTGGGGTGGTGGTGGCGGAGGTGGAGGCGTATTAAACGGTTTGGGTGTGGGGGTGCGCGTCGGTGTCTGTGTGGGTGAAGGCAGAATGAATGGAATCGGCGTGGGTGTATCGGGCTGTGTTTTTTGAATCGCCACACGCGTTTCCTGATCATGCGCTTCTTCGGTTTCAATCGCCATGACCGTCGCGGTCTCTGCCAACTCTTCTGCCAGCGCGGTTGCCGTTTTAAGAAGCGCTTCCGTCGCGCGTCGTGCTGTGGCAGTGTCATTTACCACACTCGTCGCCGTTTCACCTTCAATCGCCACGAGCGTCGCGGTCTTGTGCAGCTCCTCAGCCAGCAACGTGGCGCGCGCCGCCAATGTTTCTCTCTCCATCGCCGCACGCGTGGCTGTAGCCGCTGCATCGGCGATCACCGCGTTGGACGCGACGATTCGCACGTTGATATTGCTGCAGCCGATGCCAAGATACACAACGAACACCGCGAGAACGGCAGATAGCGCGCCAAAAAACCACCATTTCCAAAAATTGAAAAAATCCCCAAAGCCCGGTGACGGTCCAACCAAGGGTGGCTGACCTTTGACTGGCGGAGCAGCGGGCGGCGGCGGTGTTATAGTGGGCGTCGGCAGTTTTCCCGCTGGAGGTGGTGTCGAGGGCGGAAGCGGTTTTGCTGGAATTGTAACGGTCACGATCGCGCTCGTCGCCGCCTTGCCACCGGGCCCTTCTGCAAGGATCGTATAAATCGTCGTTTCGGTGGGAGAGACAACGACAGAGCCACCTGCCGCGACTCGCCCAACGCCCGGCAGAATGTCAATACTCGTTGCGTCTCCGCTCGTCCAGATCAAAAGCGCGCTTTCGCCTTGAACGATCGCGTCGGGTTGCACCATCAGCGTCACATTCGGCCCGGGGAGTTTTGGTTTCTCTTTTGGTGGTTTGGGCGTATCCTCGGAGGGCGGGATATTCGTTTGTTCTCGAATGACTCGCTCGTCCCCCTCTTTGCATATCAGAAATCGGACCCACTGCTGCTCTACCTCCTCCTTGCTGCTTTGAAATAATACAACCTCTGGCACATCCGCGCCGCGCAAAATCCATTTGATCTGCGAGTACTCGAAAGTAACCCGCTTTACCCTCCACACCACACACCCGTCCGCGCGCGATTCCAATTGTTCCGCCGAAGCTGGATCGTATTCAAAAATTCGTATCGCGTCCTCGCGCACAATTTCGCCCGCAGGCACTCGTATCTCCGAACCTGCGCCGATGTATTCCTGCTCCTGCTCCAAGACCTTGGGCGCACCGGGAATGATCTGCTGCTTTGAATTGAAAAAGCCGCGTGGAAATTCGGAAATCACATCGTCTGCCATTCAACACCGCCTTCACTTGCACTGCGCGATGAGTTCGTGCGATTTTTTTTCGGCGAGATGGATCGAGGTCAATTTTCCTAACAGCTCAATGCCATTGAACGTCACTTGTTGCAGTGCGCTTGAATTTCCGATAGGCAGAGTCACAACGCCGAGTGAAATTTTGACATTCGCAGGATCCACGGCATCTATCGTCAAGCCGAGCGGCACGAGTCGCGCTGTGCCCGTCGAGTTCGCCACGATCGGCTCACGCGGCAATTCCATCCCCAACCAATCCAGTCCAGGGAAATCGCCCACGATAAAAATTGTTTCACAATTGCGATTGACGATTTGGAGCTCGACACTGTTGGCATTGAGAATAAGCGCGCCAACAAAAACGAGGACTGCGGCGATCAACACAGCTGCCAACGCGAGCGGCGCGAGCAGTCCGCCGCCCGGCAGCGCAGAGATCGCGTTCGTGAGACGATTGTCGAGCAGCGTACACGCTTTTTGCAATCCAACGCGCGTCGGGTCGGTGAGGACAAGCGCATCGTTCAATCCTTTGAGGGTGTCCTGCGGCAAAACATCTGCGTACGCGTTGAGCGTGTCTTGCACGCCCTTAACCGTGTCGTACCATTGATTGGGCGTTTCGAGGGTGCCGCACACTTTTTGCACGCGGTTGAGTTGTTGAAGCAGCGCCGCGCGCGCGCGGCGTTTTTTGTTTTGCGATGGCGGAGTTTGGGTGATTGAAGAACGTTCGCTGTTCTCGCTCATTTTCGATCTCCGTGACGAGGGACAGGGAAACAGGGGACGGTGAATACTTTAACATTCTCTTGCTGGCATTGCAAGGGAAAATGGGTTATAGCAAGGGCGCGGTCAAGGTCGCGACCATTCCCAAGACCTCAAGTGTTTGGCGATGATTACATCGCACACCACAATCGCGCATCGAGTCGCGCCACGCGTCGAAAACACTTGGGGTCTCGTGGACAAGACCCTAGCGGATCACGTCTGCACAACGCGCATTTCTATTCTTGAATTGTGAACGAGACCCAGACGGTGCTCGTCTTGCCGTGTTGGTTGATCGCCTCTACACGCCAATAGTATGTTTTACCGCGCTGCAAGGCGTCCGTCTTGAATTTTGATTCTGTCACTTTTTCTTTGTACACCACTTCACCTTGCGGCGAACCTTTGCGAACAAACACTTGAAATTTTTTGGTGCAATCATTGTCCGCCCAATCGAGCAGGACGCGCTGCTTCGGTACGGTTGCGCCATCTACGGGCGAAAGGATGGTCGGCAACGGCGGCGGATTTGGACACGCGCTCGGATCGGTGGGCGTCACGGTGGGCGTCTTGGTTGGTTTTTTAGTTTCTGTCGCGGTTGGGGTCTTGGCCGGTTTTTTGGTTTCCGTTGGCGTCGCGGTTTTTGTCGGCGTCATCGTTTTTGTGCCGGTCTTGGTTGGCGTCATAGTTTTCGTCGCCGTTTGTGTAAGCGTTGGCGTGCGCGTTTGGGTTGGTGTCGAGGTAAAGGTCGCGCTCGCGTTCGGCGTATTGGTTTTTGTTGGCGTAAATGTTTTTGTTCGAGTCGGCGTTGCAGTGGGCGGCGTCGCATCTTTTTCAAACGCGCCCATGTCGCAAATCAATCCGTTCGGGCGCGGCGCGGCGCGCTGATCTTTTGCGTCGCACGTCGCGTTATTCCCCGCATCAATCGCGGGACTGCCATCTTGCAGCGCGTGTGTTTTCGATGTGCCGCCATTGTCCGCCAACGCGTCCAGTTTTGGATCGAGAGGCGCATCTTTGGTCCCCGCCTTGTCGCCATTCACCCCGTTCGCAAATTCCGCGCACACATCATTTGCGCCGATGAGATTGTTACCTTGGGACGTGAACGCGGTTGAACCTCTCATACAATCGGGCGAACTGTTGAACATGGACAACGTTGGATCGAAATTTTTTGCAATGATCGAATTTTTGACCTTGAACGCGCCATTACTAAAAATCACTCCACCGCCATTACCGTTGTTGTTTCCGTCCGCGTCCGCCGTGTTATTTGTAATTGTCACATTGTTCAAATTCGTCGTTCCATCATTCACCATTCCACCGCCATCGCGCAGCGCTTGATTGCCCGACAACGTCACATTAACCAGATTGAGAGTCGAACCCGTGGTATTGTAAATCGCGCCGCCGCCCAGATTCACAAAATTGTCAGCGAACAGCGTCGCACTGATAAACACTGTCCCGCCTGAATTTGCGAGTCCGCCGCCGAACTCCGCCGTGTTGCTGATAAAGTTGGAAAAAGAAATTTCGCCGCTCGATCCATTGTTGAATCGAATCGCGCCGCCGTTGCCCACGCCCGCGCCAGTCGCGGTATTGTGCGTGAGCTCACTGTTCGAAACATACAGCGTGCCATAATTGTTGATGCCCGCGCCATTGAGACCCACGAAATCCTGAATGCTCCCTTCTCGAAACGTGAGTGCGCCATAATTTGTAATCGCAGAATTTGTTGTCTGCGGTCCAATCATCTCGACATTCTCCAATGTCGCGTCGCAGCCCGCGAAATGAAACAAGCGCGCTTGCTTCATGATCGCCTGGTAAATTTTCAATCTGCCTGCACAATCCACTGCCGCTGGCACATTCTCGGTCTCCAGATTTGAAAGTTCGGCAGTGCTGTTTGGCGCAACATCAAGTCCTTGCGACAAATTGATCAGACGAATATCGTTGCCGATCAATGCCGCGTTGGAATTGACCCTCACTCCCGCGAGGGCAAGTTGCAAGGTGACAACTTGTATCGTGGCTGTATTTGCTTGAACGTCCAGCAACCGATCGTCAAACCCCCCCGCCGCTTGAATAATGGCGCGATTCGAACCGTCTGGCGACGGCGTCACATTCCCAAAATCTGTATCCACGGTCATCACCGTCTTGGTATCAAGATCGCCCGTCGCATTGTCATTTTCATTCGCGCCCGCGCGCGTCAACGAATATGTCGTGTTGGGCTGTAGAAAAATTTTCTTGAATGCTGGACCGCCAGCGCACCCTCCAAACGCCGCGCTCGTATTGACCGCCTGCACCGCCTCGCGCAGCGAACAGCCCGCCCCCGCGCCAACTGTATCAAATTCATCCAGAATCGTCGTTACCGTAATCTCGTTTTCAGTTGGCGCAGCGAAGGTCGAAGTGGCGAGCAGAATCGTCACCAAGCCCAACAGCCCCAACAACACGAAAATTGAAACGCGCGCGGTTTTCATTCTGCATCCTCCTCACTAAATTTTTCCTGATAACGTTATACAATTCACCGCGCGCCGCTTCAATCCCGAAAACGATACAGAAGCGATACAGATGTTATAATTTTGCTGTGAGCGCGGTGACATTCGGAAAATGGCTCCAACACGAACGCGAGACGTTGGGTTTTACCCAAGCGGAACTCGCGCGTCAACTCGCCTGCGCGACGATCACGCTTCGCAAAATCGAGGCGGATGAACGCCGCCCTGCGCGCGAAATCGTGAATCACCTCGCGGACATTTTGGATCTGAAATTGGAACAGCGCGCGGCATTTTTCAAATTCGCGCGTAACGGCACGTTCCCCACTTTTTTTTCAGAGGAACCGAACGCGCGGCAATTTCGCGCGCGCGTTTCAAATTTGCCTTTTCCCGCGTCCCCGTTTTTTGGACGCGACATCGAACTTGAAGTCATTGGCGATCTCTTGCAAAACAAAAGTGTCCGCATCTTGACGTTGACGGGAACGGGCGGCATCGGCAAAACGCGTCTTGCCACCGAAGCGGGCGACGCGCTGCGCGACCAATTTCGCGATGGGATTTTTTTCATTCACCTCGCGCCCTTCACAAACGCTGCGCTCGTGCCTGCCGCCATCGCGCATGTTTTGAAACTGCGCGCGCGTGAAAGCGACAGCATCCTCGCGATCATTAAAGAGCATTTGCGCGGCAAACAGCTGCTGCTCATTCTCGATAATTTTGAGCAAGTCCTCGCCGCCGCGCCCATCGCGCAAGAACTCGCGGACGCGAGTCGGCGCGTGAAAATTCTAATCACCAGCCGCCAACCTTTGCATCTCGCGCGTGAACACATTTTCGAGGTTCCACCGCTCGACGCGCCCGATCCGAAACGCTTGCCCGCGCTCGCGAATTTTTCCAACTATCCCGCTGCGTCGCTCTTTCTCACTCACGCACGCGCGGCGCGCGCCGATTTTCTCTTGACGCAGGACAATGCGCGTTTTGTCGCGCGCATCTGCGCCCACCTCGAAGGCATCCCCCTCGCGCTCGAACTCGCCGCCGCGCGAATAAAGTATTTCCCGATCCAAGAAATTGCGTCGCGTTTGGAACAGCGCTTTCGCCTCTTGCGCGCGGACGCGGAACATTTGCCGCCGCGTCATCTAACCCTGACGGCGACGCTTAATTGGAGTTATGAGTTGTTGTCCGACGCCGAACGCGCGTTATTGCGGCGACTCGCCGTGTTTGCAGGTGGCTGTACAGTTAGTGCGGCAGAGCAAGTTTGCGCGGGCGAGACATTGGTGGAAGCGGATGTGCTGCACACTTTGACGCAGCTGGCGGACAAATCGCTGCTCAAGTCGCATCAGGATACCGAGCGCGCGCGCTTTCGGATGTTGGAAACGATTCGCGAATATGCGTGGGAAAGATTGGCGCACGCGCAAGAGGACGCGCGTTTTCGAGACGCGCAGCTCGCGTATTTTTCATTCTGGGCAAACGCGATCACACACAACGCGGAAACCGACGCGCAGCGCAGTCACCAATTCGATCTCGAACGCGACAATGTGCGCGCGGCGTTTGAATGGGCATTGCGAACGAATCAAATCGAAATCGGTTTGCGAATGGCGGGCGCAGTGTGGCAAGCGTGGTCAAATACCTTGCACGTCAATCAATACATTCCATTTTTCAAATTCGATGCCGCGCTGCTGACGCCGCTGTACGAAACCGCGCGTGCGTTGGAAAAAGACGCCGCCCCACAATCCAAAACGGAAATCGCGTATGCGCTCCGCTGTCTGGGCGTCTTGGCATTGCTTGACGCGGAGTATCCGACGACGCGAAAATTTTTCGAATTGAGTTTGAAGTATTACCAAGACCTTCAAGATGCCATCGGCGCAAACAATCTCCGCAACGACTTGGGCGAATTGGCGCGGCTCGAAGGCGATTACGCGCGGGCAGTGGAACTGTTTAAAGAGAACATGCCACTTGCGCGCCAAGTCGGAGGCGAAGAACTCGGCGTCGCCCTACACAATTTGGGGCAAGTGGAAATGCAGCGCGCTAATTTCGCGCGCGCACAAGAATTGTTTGTCGAAGGAATGAACATCAATCGCGCGGCGAATAGAGATTGGCGCGTGCTTGAATTTCTAGCTGCGCTTGCAGAATTGGCGAGCGCGCAAAATAAAATGGAACGCGCCGCCACTTTAACGGGCGCAGTCGAAGCATTGTTGGAACAGCAAGCCCTCAACCTCACGCCCGCTGATCGCAAAACGTTCGATCACTATGCGGCAAAGACGCGCGCGCTGCTCGGCGACGTGGAATTTTCAAGTATGTTGGAACGCGGGCGCGCCATGTCGCTCCAGGCGGCGGCAGAGTACGCGTTGGACGAAATCGTAGGGGCGAAGCATTTGAAGCCGCGCATGTGACTCGATGCGCGAATGCAAATGCAAATGCTTCGCCCCTACAACGCACTCAACCCAATGTCCCTTCTCTTTCTCAAACTCGGCGGTTCTGCCATCACCGACAAAACGCGCGCCGCGACACCGAAACCCGATGTAATTCGTGACGCGGCGCGCGCGATCAAATCCGCGCGCGCACAAAATCCAGAACTGCAAATTTTGCTCGGACACGGCAGCGGCTCGTTTGGACATTTCACCGCGAAAAAATTTGGCTATGGCGAAAAAAATAATTGGCGCGCGTATGCGGAAACGGGCGCGTCCGCTGCGCGATTGAATCGTCTCGTCACCGATATTTTTTTGGAAGATCAAGTCCCCGTTGTTTCCCTCCAACCCTCCGCGTCCGCGCGCACGCGCAACGGTGAACTTTACACCCTCGATGTCGCCAACATTGTCACCGCGCTTGATCACAACCTCATCCCTCTCATCTATGGCGATGTCGCGTTCGATGACGCGCGCGGCATGGCGATTGTGTCCACCGACGCGCAATTCGCCTACCTCGCGCCCATTTTGAAACCTTCGCGCATCATTTACACAACGGCGGTGAACGGCATCTATACCGCAGACCCCACCAAAAATCCCGACGCGCAATTGATTCGAGAAATTACGCCCGCCACGTTCGAGGAAATTCGCGCGCAAGTGGGCGAGGCGCAGGGGTTTGATGTGACGGGGGGGATGTTGGACAAGTTGGCGCGGAGTGTGGCATTGGTGGAGGAATTTCCGTTGCTGGAGATTTTTGTGATAGGGGCGCAAGAAAAAGAAATTGAAAATGCGCTCACACAACATAATTTTGCGGGTGGGACGCGTATTCGCGCGGGGGGAACACGGCAAGCGGATTTGGAAAGCGGATAAGCGGATGCGCGCGCCTTATCCCAATGGCATTAAGTTAGTGGATTTTACGCTTTAGTGGGTCCATTGGTCGAGTCATAAACCCGCTGAAGCGCAATGGCATTAAGTTAGTGGAGTTTAGACTTTAGTCGGTCCGTTGGTCGAGTCATAAACCCGCTGAAGCGTAGAGTCCCGATGCGGGTTCGTGAGCTTAACTTAATGCCATTGCACCTTATCCGATTATCCGTTTATCCGCTTTCACAATCCGTTGGTAGGGTTCTTTTCAAGGAGATACAATTTTTCACCCCAATCCTTTCACGAACTATCCAAGAACAAAATTTCTATTGCGCGCCGCGCGCGCCTATGTTAGAATCCGCGCACAATGTAAAACAAAATCACGCGCGAAAAAATTTTCGAGAATGCGGCATCCCCCACGATGCCGCGTTCTCGCGCGCAGAGACCCTCCCTCGCGTAAAACGCGCGGATCGCAAAGCCCCACTCTTTGCGCCTTTGCGCCTTTGCGTGAGATTCCATAGGACGCCATGGATCTCGACACCATTTACAATTCCGATTGTCGCGCGATGGAAGAGCTCGACGACAATTCGGTGCAGCTCGTTGTCACCTCCCCGCCGTACAATGTCGGCAAAAAGTACAACTATTACGAAGACCGCGCGCCCCTCGACAATTACCTCGCGTTCCTCAACCTCGCATGGCGCGAATGTAAACGCGTCCTCGTCCCCGGCGGACGACTTGCGATCAACATCGCGAATACGGGACGCAATCCGTACATTCCCCTTCACGCGTTCATCATTCAGCAGTGCATTGATTTAGGTTTTCTCATGCGCGGCGAAGTACTCTGGGATAAATCGGCGACTGCTGGAGTCTCAACCGCCTGGGGCAGTTTTGCCCGCGCGTCGAATCCCACGTTGCGCGACACGCACGAATACATCATGGTCTTTTCCAAAGACACGATGCGTTTGGAACCCGAATGGACGCGCGGCGATCACACGGGCATCACCAATCAAGAATTTGTAGATTGGACGCGCAGCATTTGGCACAAGAACGGCACAGCGAAAAAAGCGATCCGCGACACGGCGCGCAGCATTTGGCATTTCGGCACGCAAAGCAAAAAGGTGCAGCACAAAACAAAAGGCATCCCGCATCCCGCGCCCTTTCCTCTTGATCTCCCATTGCGGCTCATTCTGCTGTACACGAATATTGGCGACATTGTTCTCGATCCCTTCATGGGCAGCGGCTCGACGGCGATTGCCGCGCGTTTGACCAAACGTCATTACATCGGCTATGAAATTTCGCCCGACTATATTGACATTGCGAATGAACGAATCAATCTTTACACTTCACCTCAACCGTACATCCCCGATCTGGAACCGCGCGCAATTCCGAAAAATGGCGCGAAACGTAAACGCGGGCGTCCGCGCAAATTTGCAACGGTGGCGGTATAACGAAAACGGCGGGAGCATCATGCTCCCGCCGTTTTTTTTTTCGCGCGCGCGTCGCCAGACCTGACAGATTTCCGCGCGTGTGAGTAACGTGCGCGGGCGCGGGATATTACGCGAACGTGGTTCGCCAAACATTCGCGTTAAAAACCTGTCAGGCCTCGATTCGCGGATATTTGTCGCGCGCGCCGCCAGACCTGACAGGTTTCCGCGCGTGTGAGTAACGTGCGCGGGCGCGGGATATTACGCGAATGTGGTTCGCCAAACATTCGCGTTAAAAACCTGTCAGATCTGACAATCGCGCGTTTTCGGTGGACAAATTTCCGCGTTCCGCGTATAATGTCTATCGTTCAATGAAAACGGAGGAAAAGAGAATGATAGACAAGACAGATAGAAAAATACTGAACATGATTCAGCAAGATTCCCATTTGTCGAACGCCGCGCTGGCGGAACGCGTGGGGCTGACGAAAACTGCCGTGTTTGAGCGGATTCGCAAAATGGAAGCGGCGGGAATTATTTGCGGCTATGAGACGCGGTTGGATCCGCGCAAGGTGGGCAAAGGTCTCGTCGCGTTTATTTTTGTCCGCACCGAAGAACAATTCGCCAGTCAAGCGACGGGCAAAGCGTTGACGCGCATCCCCGAAGTGTTGGAAGTTCACAACGTCGCGGGTGAGGACTGTTATCTTGTCAAAGTGCGCGTGGAGAATACGGACGCGTTGGGAACATTGTTGCGCGATAAATTTTCCAAACTCAAAACGATTCGTTCCACGCGCACGACGATTGCGCTGGACACCATAAAAGAGTCAACCTATCTGCCGCTCGATTCCACAAAAGAGGATGAGGATGAGTAACCAAACTGCGCCGCGCGGGTTGGTCATTCTCGCGTTCGCCGCGATCTATTTGATTTGGGGTTCGACGTATCTGAGGATTGGTTTTGCCGTGCAAACGATCCCGCCGCACATTATGGCAGGTATCCGCTTTGCGCTTTCAGGCGCGGTCATGTATGCGTTCTTGCGTTGGCGCGGTGTGCCAAACCCAAAACGCGTGCATTGGCGTTCCGCGCTGATCATTAGCATTTTCTTGTTGGGTCTTGGCAACGGGAGTGTGTCGTGGGCAGAGACGATGGTGCCAACAGGACTTGCCGCGCTCGTCATTGCGATTACGCCATTGTGGATGGTCTTGATGGAGTGGCTGCGTCCGAACGGCATTAAACCGCGCACGAGTGTCTTTGTCGGCATCGCGTTAGGATTTGTGGGCATGGCGCTTTTGATCGGTCCGTCCGCCTTGGGGCTGGATCATCCAATCAATCTTGTCGGCGTCGCGATCATTATTTCCGCGTCGTTGAGTTGGGCGTTCGGTTCGATCTATTCGCGTCAAGCGCAGTTGCCCGAATCGCCGTTCATGTTGACCGCAATGGAAATGCTGCTGGGCGGATTGTTTTTGTTGGGCATGTCTGTCATATTGAACGAGTGGAATGGCTTTCAAGTCGCTAATGTCTCGACGCTTTCGCTCGCCGCGTTGCTTTACTTGATCGTGATCGGATCATTCGTCGCGTTCACCGCGTATGTGTATTTGCTCCAAGTCAGCACGCCCGCGAAAATTTCAACCTACGCGTATGTGAATCCTGTCGTCGCGGTATTCTTGGGTTGGGCGTTGAATGGCGAAACGATCACACCGATCACATTTGTCGCGGCCGCGATCACAATTTTGGGCGTCGCGATCATCACCTATTTTAATACGCGCCCGCAGCCAAAACGCGAGACACCGCCGCTGCCGCTTGAAAAGGAACGCGTGCCGCGCGTCGCGTTGGATGAACCAAAAACCGCGCATCGCTAAAAAGACCTTCGAGGTTTCCCGATGTAATCATCGCAAAACCCTCGAAGGTCTTTTTGGTTACCTCATCGCGCTTTGCCCGTATATCGTTCTGAAGTTAAAATACAAGTCGTTAATCAAACAATTTGAGGTGATGCCCTTTGAGAAATATACCCTCTCGTAGACCGCCCGATGATTCCGATAAACGTTCGGGCGTCAACAAAGCCCTCGACATTTTTTCATCCAACAAGGAGAAAAACCCTATGCGTTTCCCGCGAATCCCTTTTATCATTCTCGGCGTTCTGATTTTGCTTGTCATCGTCGCCGTCATCGCCAGCCGCTTTGTCTATTTTCTCGCGCCCGTCGAACAAAATGAAGTGGGCGTCCAATTTCGCAACGGCCAAATCGCCGCCATTGTCGGACCCGGTTTGTACTCCGACGCGGGTTTGTATGTTGAACTCAAACGCGTCGCCCAGACCGCCATCCCCTTTTCCGTCCAAGACGATGAAATTATCACGAGCGACAAACAGCGCGTCGGGATGATTGTCGTCGGCGATATTTTTCGCCCCACCATCGCGCAGCCCGATCTACTGCGTAACAATTGGGCATCCTATTCCGATATCTATTTGAACGACATTGCAGCAAAAGCGCGCGTCGAAGCGTTGGCGCAGCAATCCATGAAAGTGTGTGTTGGACAGCGCACGTTTGAAAATAATGTGATCGGCACGGCGCGCGATGAATTGCGTAACTGCATTGACGATGAATTGAGTCGCCTCGCGCAAAATTACGCGTTGCAAATCAGCAACGTCACTGTGCCAAATATCATTCTCGGCGCTGAAGTGCAAGGGCTTTTGGACGCGACGACCAAGAGCCGTTTGGAAACGGAAAAGGCAAATCAAGACCGCCTGCGCGCGGAAGCACAAGCGTTGGCGGAACAAGCCAAGCAGCGCGGTGAAGTCGCCGTCGCCCAATCGCGTATCCAAGAAGAAGCCAAACAGCAAACCGTGTTGGCGCAGTTGGAACAAGCAAAACTCGCCGCGCAAAAAGCGGTGATCGAAACGCAAAAGGCAAATGATCTGTTCGCCGCGCAAAAAGACTTGGAAATTTTCCGCGCGACAGCCGGCGCGGCGGCAGAAAAAGCCAAAGCCGATTTGGCGCAAAGCACTGCGCTGGCAGATTTGTACGCGCGCTTTCCCGCTTACGTTCAAATCCTGATCGCGCAAGCAAACGCGAACGCACTCAAAGCCACCGACAAAATTATTTTCACGCCCGAAGGCACGACGCCGACGATTGTTTTACCGGGACCGGGAATTATTCCGACCGTGAATACGAATTCGCCGCCCTAAAAAAAAAGACCTCGTAGGTTGGCGATGTACTCATCGCATAAACCCTACGAGGTCTTTTTTTTAATTCGCGTTCGCCAAAATATTCCGCGCAATGATCATTCGCTGCACTTCACTTGTCCCCTCCCCGATCAACAGCAAGCGATTGTCGCGGTAATAGCGTTCGACAGGAAAATCGGTGAGATAGCCCGCGCCGCCGTGAATTTGAATCGCCTTCCAACACGCGCGGTCACTCGCTTCGGACGCAAACAATTTCGCTTGCGCTGCCTCGACGGCAAATTTTTTACCCTCGTCTTTTAATGCTGCGGCTTTGTAGATCAACAACCGCGCGGCTTGCAATTCCATCGCGCTGTCGGCGATCATGTGTTGAATCGCTTGATATTCCGCAATCGCTTTGCCGAACGCTTCGCGCTGCTGTGCGTATTTGATGGATGCTTCCAGCGCAGCTTCGCCCAAACCCAACGCCATCGCGCCAATGCCGATGCGTCCGCCGTCGAGAACCTGCATTGTGTACCGAAACCCCGCGCCGCGTTCGCCCAACAAATTTTCGCGCGGCACGCGGCAGTCTTCAAAAAACATTTGCGTCGTCAATGACGTATGCAAACCCATTTTTTCTTCGAGTTTGCCAATGACGAGACCGGGCGCGTCGTGCGGAACAATGATGTGCGACAAACCGCGATGCCCGCGCTCTGCATCGGTGCGGCACAGCACGAGAGTCGAACGCGCGATTTTGCCCGATGTAACGTACAGCTTTGAGCCATTGATTACCCATTCATCGCCATCAAGCCGCGCCGTCGTTTTTACGGAACCCGCGAGATCACTGCCGCCCGAGGATTCGGTTAACGCAATCGAGCCAATGCCTTCACCCTTTGCCAGCGGCATCAACCATTTCTTTTTTTGTTCCTCGCTCCCAAACAAATAAATGGGCATCGCGCCTAAACCGAGATGCGCGGCATAGATCAACGCCACCGAGCCATCCCCTTTGGCAATTTCTTCAATCGCCAGCGCAGTGGCAATTGAGTCGCCGCCCCCCCCGCCATATTCTTCGGGAAAGGGCAAGCCCATCAAACCCGCGCCTGCCATTTTGCAATACACTTCGCCGGGAAATTCGCGCGTGCGATCCCATTCCGCCGCGTACGGCGCAATTTCTTTTTGTGCAAACGCGCGCGCCAGATCGCGAATCGCGCGCTGTTCTTCGGTGAGTTGAAAGTCCATATTGGCAGATAGCAAATGGCAGATAGCAGATTGCGAGCTGCTATTCGTCATCAGCAGTCAGTTTCGGTTCTCCCCTGAGATTTGTTCACGTTGGAGCATGACGCAGCGATTCTACCACATTTACGAATGGCGCAGACAATGTTTTGGCGTAGGTTGCGTGTCGCATATAATTCAATCTGCTCAAACTGTAATGCGCTTAGCGATACGCGATTTGCTATCTGCTATCTGCTATTCGCCATCTGCAATCTGCTATCCGCGAGGTCTCATGCCTATTTACGAATATCGCTGCGCCAACTGCAAACGCCGCGTCAGTGTTTTTTTCCGCACCCTCACTGCCGCGCAATCCGACACACCGCATTGCCCCAAATGCGACAGCACAAGTTTGTCGCGTCTCGTCTCGCGTTTCGCCACCGTAAAATCGGAAGAAGCGCGCATGGACGCGATGGCAGACCCGTCCGCATTGGGCGGGTTGGACGAGAATGATCCGAAATCCCTCGCGCGTTTCATGAAAAAAATGAGCGGCGAGATGGGCGAAGAGATGGGTCCTGAATTTGATGAAATGGTGGGACGCCTCGAAGCGGGCGAGAGTCCCGAAGAGATTGAAAAGACGATGCCCGAAATGGGCGGGATGGGGGAGGATGGAGGAATGGGGATGGGAGGGATGGGAGGAATGGGTGGCATGATGGGTGGCATGGGTGGAATGGGGGACGATGGGTTTGAATGAAAATGGCGGCGAAAATTTCGCCGCCATTGCGCTTTTTCAAATTGTCCCAAATTCGCCGGTTCCATCACTTGCGGCGTTGGACTAACTTTCGGCCCGCAGCCTGTTCAAGGCCTTGTCAACGGAACAGGAACTCTTTCGCCCGGAATTGCGGTACCAGTGTCGTCTTCCGCTTCAGGTGAGCTAGGATTCGGAGGAAGTCTTTGTAAATCCGATTTCAGGTAACAGCGTGGTTGTCCCGTAGAGTCAACACTTCTTGATCCATTTGCTCCTACAATCGGAATGCAGTCTGGCATCAAACTGTAATTCGTCGTGCCATCAGCTCGAATCCATGGTGGGCGCAACGGCCCACCCAACTGGGCCGCAACTGCCTGCACGACGACAAAAGCGATTAAACCTGCAAGCACGCCTGCCGCACAAAGTTGAATCATTCGTAACATTTGTTCTCCTTTCTTGCCTCACCGTTCAAGGCAAGTAATGATAGTCCTCCGTCCAAACATCTCCTCCACGCCAACGCGCATTCACATAGACGTAACTGTACGTTTGAGTGTGATAATAACCTGCCCCACAAATCGGCGTATTGTCGGGTTCAGTATCATAGATACCCCACCAGTGTGCTTTTCGCGAATTTGTTATCTGTGCGCTCTTTGCACAAACACCCCACCCAGTGTCGGCATACTTCCAAATGAATAACTGCGTTGAGATTCTCCCTTTAGGGCGATTGTAACCAATCACACATGGAATCCAGCCCCAAGGAGCCGATGCAGCCCTCCAACTAAACGATTCGGAGCCAAAGTAACCGCCTCCATTTGCCCCTTCGGAAATAAAGGCTTTAGCTTCTGTACAATTTAGATCGGAGGTCTCATAAACCATGTTGTCACCCGAAATTTCATGGGCGTAGGCGGTTTGGAATTATCCCAAAAATGCGCCAATGAGCAACCCGACGAGTAGGATGAGTAACCGCATTGACATTTTGTCCTTTCCTTGTGAATAGTTGAACGTGCAAAAATTCTATCACATGTTTGTGAAATTGGGTTAAAATTTCGGAACAAAATCGGAACAAAAAAGGCAGCAGGAATTTCCTGCCACCTTTGACTCTAACCCGAGTCTAGTGCTATAGCCAACTTCGCCAGCCGAAAACCAACGCCCCGCACAGTTTGCAACAGGAATGGCTCCGTTGCATCGCCTAACTTTCTACGCAAACGTTTGACCACCTCGCGAATCGTTATTTTTTCGGCAGCTCCTACTTGAAAGTCTGATCGCCACACCGCTCGCCACAATTCTTGGTACTGTATTACGTTTCCCCCACGTTCAGCCAAATACACCAATACCTCGTACTCCAACCGCGTCAAGGATACCTCTTGTGCATCCTTCCACACCCGCCGTGCTTGCTCATCAATTCTCAAACGCCCATTCATTACGGATGTGTGATTTGCAACTCGCGATTCGCGATTTGTGTTTTGTGTTTTGTGTCATTCACCATCAATCTCCTTTAGACCTCTTGCACAAGTCCAATCCTCTGAAATCGTTGCAGAAAAAGCAAACATTTCCCACCGCGAATCTACGCGAATCTACGCGAATAAAGATACCGCTTCGTGTAGATTCGCGGTTGCCCAATTTGGTTTCGGCTTGTCTGAGTTAGAACAATACTTATGCAAGAGGTCTTTTATCAAAATACCCAAGTTAACATTTGTTATTGAATTTCGACAAATTAATGTCCGGTGATAAGCTTGAGCTTGCCAGTCTCGCGTTCGTATAAATTTACACCACCTTGTCCCATAAAAGCGACCCACCGTCCATCGGCAGAGATCCGCGGAGCGCCGCCTGGGAAATATTTAAGGCGGCTATTTTCTCGTTCGTATAAAAAGATTCCCGACTTTTTTTCTGCGGTGAGATTACTTGCTGATGATGCAAAAACAATCCATTGTCCATCGTTTGAGATGCTGACAGTGTGACTATCGCCGTTACTCGGTTTTTCATCATTCGATCTGCTAATTATTTCCGTATGCCCTGACTTGGCATCATAAAGGAAAATATCAACACAATCATGCAATCCGAATCTGGCGCTTTCGCATTTGTTAAAGTCGTTTGGCACCAGACTATTAGATTGTGACGCAAAGACGACTAGACTTTCGTCTCTTGCGTAGGTATTATCGCTTTGACTTACCCAGTCGCTCGTATTCGTAGGCACATCGTGAATGAAAATTCCACTTTGTGGACATAAAAATGGAAACCATGGTTTATCAACTATATTTTGTGGTGGGTTACAAAAAGCTTTGCCCTGTTTGTAACCAGTTCCCTCCGCTACCACTTCCAGTTGTTTCTTTTGGCGGTCATATACGAAATAGTTTCCGCCATGAACACCTTTTATCAATTGACTTTCCACCGCCCAAAATGAGACGAAACGACCACCCGCCGACATAGCCAGATATTCGCTTCCTCCAAGTCCACCATTGTCACTTAGTGCCTATCCGAATAACCCTGAAGCGCGAAAGGCAATCAAGCCACACGCGAAATGAAGAAAGGCGATATAGTTTTCGGGTTTTTTGTCCCACCGAATCAGCAGGCGCCGAAAGCGATTCATC
>Ga0247727_10001816_pt1 | contig 49683 bp, 57 predicted proteins | sample WisWelCaveWW1625_FD_202498 | JGI IMG/M metagenome (GOLD analysis project Ga0247727, IMG submission 202498) | Biofilm microbial communities from Wishing Well Cave, Virginia, United States - WW16-25 | ecosystem: Environmental > Aquatic > Deep subsurface > Groundwater > Cave microbial mat | place...
CTGGAAAAATTTTCATCGTGGCGCTCACCCTTGCCGACATTACCGGGATTGATGCGGTATTTGTCTAAAGCCTTGGCGCAGTCGGTGTGTTTGGTTAGAAGCGTGTGGCCGTTAAAATGAAAATCGCCGATGATGGAGGTTGTGTAACCTTTATCGCGAAGGGTTTTGACGATCTCAGGGATAGCACGGGCCGCGTCATCGTCATTGATGGTGAGCCGGACCATCTCCGAGCCGGCTTCGATAAGTTCCTGAGTCTGGGTCACGGTCGCCTGAATGTCGGCCGTTGGCGTGTCGGTCATGGATTGGATGACGACCGGATAGCCGGACCCTAAAATGACATTTCCGATCTTTACGTCAGGAGTTTTGCGTCTTTTAAACATAAGCTTAGGAATTTACAACCAGGTCAAAAATGTTATAATGTCGCAGGCATTATAGGCAAGAACAAAGGTGAACGCAAATGGAAATATATATCGCTCATACGCAAGGGTTTTGCGCCGGGGTCGCCAGCGCCATTGAAGTGGTTGAAAAGGCATTGGCGAAGTACGGCACACCCCTTTATGTCTACCATGACATAGTTCACAATACCTCTGTCGTCAATGATTTCAAAAACCGCGGGGTTGTGTTTGTTGAAGATCTGGCCGATGTTCCCTCGGACAAACGCATTATCTTTAGCGCCCACGGGATCCCGCCTTCTGTTCTTCACGATGCCCAAAAGCGAAACCTGCAATTCATTGACGCCACCTGCCCTTTGGTTACCAAGGTCCATGATGAGGCAATTCATTTTTCGAACAAGAAAATTCAAACGATTTTGATCGGCCATAAAGGTCATCAGGAAATGGTCGGGACTTCTGGATACGTTGCGCCGGCGCTTTTGCACATTGTTGAGGATGAAGATGATATCAATGACCTGGATATTGACCCGTCCCAATCCGTCGGATATTTGACCCAAACAACCCTGTCGGTCACCGACACCCAAAAGATTATTGATAAATTGAAACAAAAATTCCCAAAATTAATAGCTCCACCCCGCAAAGATATTTGCTATGCCACCGAAAACCGCCAGGAAGCGGTCAGGGATTTGGCGAAAATGTGTGACATGATCATCATCTGCGGTTCGCCGCACAGTTCCAACAGCAACCGCCTGCGCGAGACCGGCGAGCAGCACGGGGTCGAAAGTTTTATTATTGATACGGCTGATGAATTTGAATTGTCGCTTTTAAACGGCCACAAACGCATTGGCATCAGTTCCGGGGCCTCTGTCCCCCGTTATCTGGTGGACGAATTGGTCGAAAAAATCAAAAGTAAATATCCGGAAGCCAAAATTCATACCTCGGAAAGTCCCGAGGCGAATATTGTATTTCGGCTGCCGGCAATTTAGTTATATGGCTAAATTTATTATCGATAGTACAGAATTTGAAATCCCTGACGGCACCTCTATTGCCGCTGTCTGCGAATCTTTCGGCATTCCTTTTAGTTGCAATTCCGGTGTCTGCGGCACCTGCCAGATCGAAGTTCTCGAAGGCGCGGACAATCTGAGTGAATTAAATCAGGAAGAAAGAGATCTCGGTATGGACAAAAATAACCGTCTCTCCTGCCAGTGCATCATCAAGTCTGGTGTGGTGAAGGTGACGTATAAATGAGCGATCAAATCAAAGAGATCAATGTTCGTTATTATGCGCTTTTGCGTGAAGAGCGCGGTTGTCCCAGTGAGACGATCAAAACAAATGCCCAAACACCACTTGAGCTTTATACGCAGTTGCGTCAGCAATATCGCTTCAGTCTCGACATTAATTCTTTAAAGGTTGCCCTGAATGATGCTTTCTACTCATGGGACTCCCCACTTCAAGACAAGGATACGGTTGTTTTTATCCCCCCTGTGGCCGGAGGTTAACGGATGTTTCAATTAAGCACCACGACACTTCAATGTGATGAATTAAAAAGAGCTCTCATTTTTGCCGCGGTCGGCGCTGTGGTCACCTTTGAAGGAATTGTCCGTAATCATAACGACGGCCGGGAAGTTGTGGCTTTGGAGTATGAGACCTATGAAGATTTGGCGGTCGGTGAAGCAATAAAAATTTTTGCACAATGCCGTCAGCAGTTTAATATTTTTGAGGCCAAGTGCGTTCATCGAATTGGTAAATTATCCATCGGCGATGTGGCGGTTTGGGTCGGCGTTTGTGCTTCCCATCGAGAGGATGCCTTTAAGGGATGCCGGTATATTATCGATGAGATTAAAACACGGCTTCCCATCTGGAAAAAAGAATATTACACTAATGGCGACTCAGGCTGGGTGAATTGTAAAAAAATCATTTAGTATAACGACTAAAACCGGTGATCAGGGACGGACAAGGCTTTTTTCATGTGAATGCGTTTGGAAATCCTCTCCGCGATTGGACGCTTACGGTGATATTGATGAATTGGCCTGTATTTTAGGTGTCGCCCGTTTTCATGTTCAGCCGCCGGAATTAAAGAATGATCTGCTTTATATCCAGCGCGCGCTTTCAACCGTGGCCGCCGAATTGGCGACCACGAAAAGAAAGTTAAATAAATTACCCCAGCGTCTGGATGAACATATGCTGGCTGTTTTGGATGACAAACGTCAAAAACTAGAAGCCAAGACCTCCATCCCGAGAGGCTTTGTCGTTTCCGGAGATTTTTTGCCGGCGGCCTATCTTGATTTTGCCCGGACCGTAGCTAGGCGTTGTGAACGCAAAGCGGTCCAGCTTTTAAAGGATAAACATATGCAAAATAAAATTTTGATCGTCTGGCTGAACCGGCTTTCGGATTATTTGTATCTCATGGCCCGCTTTATTGAAGGTAAACCGACCATGGTTAAAGAAAAATAATGGATACGACATTTTTAAATTCAACCCAAGTCGAGAAAAAAGCTAACGCCTCTCTTTCTGAGTACACCACTTTTAAATTAGGCGGCCCCTGCCCTTTTCTCATCAATTGTGAAACTCCCCAACAGATGGAATTGACCATCAAAAATTTGGCGGCTCAAAATATTGATTACATTGTCATCGGCGGCGGCTCGAATCTTTTAGTTTCGGACAAAGGCGTTTCTTGCGTTGTCGTGAGATATTTTAGCAGGACACCGTTAATCGAACGTGACGGTAATGACGTGATCGTCTCGGGCAACACGATTTTAGATGAGCTGCCGAAATTCGCGATAACCAATAGTTTGGAAGGCATCCATTATGCCAGCGGAATCCCGGGCACGGTCGGCGGCGCTGTCGTGGGCAATGCCGGGGCTTTCGGAAAACAGATTGGCGATGTCCTGGTTTCAGTCGAGCTTTTAAGCCGTGACGGCGTTAAGCGCACGGTCGGTAAAGAGGCCTTGGGGTTTAGTTACCGGCATTCGGATCTGAAGGTTAGCGGCGACATAGTTTTGTCCGCGCGGCTGCGTTTAATTCCCGGTGATCAGAATACGCTCCAGGCCGAGCGCGATGAGATATTAAAAATACGGCATGAAAAGCATCCCGACTTAAATACTTACCCTTGCGCCGGAAGTTTTTTTAGAAATGTGGAACCGACCTCAAAGGCCGAACGCCGTCAGGCGGCGGGTTGGTTTTTGGAGCAGTGCGGCGTCAAAGATTTTAAAGTCGGCGGCGCGGCGATCTTTGAAAAACATGCCAACATCATCGTCAAAAGCGACGGCTGTCAGCCCCAGGATGTTTTTGAGCTTTCTTTAAAAATGGCGCGGGCGGTAAAGGAAAAATTTAATTTAGACTTGGTCCGTGAAGTGCGTTTGGTCGGGGATTTTCAAGGTAAGCCGGAAGATGTTAAAGATGTGATTTGGTAAAATTACCCGCCGATTTGATACATCTCAATTTTCTTAACCGTTTTTATTTTGGCTAAACGGGAATCTCGTAATTCCGAATAACGATCTTCCCTTTTGCGCCAGGTGGTGCTGATTAAATCCAAAAGTTGTTCATCACTTGCCCCAGAACGTAACGGGGCGCGCAGATCAATCCCGTCACTGGCGAAAAGACAGGTGTAGAATTTTCCCTCCGGTGAAAGCCGCGCGCGCGTGCAGTTCGAGCAAAACGGCTGCGAGATCGAAGAAATGAACCCCACCTCCCCTGTTCCGTCGGCAAATTGATAGCGGCTGGCCACCTCACCGGTGTAATTGGGGGAAACGGCGTTGAGCGGAAATCTCGTATTGATCGTTTCAATGATCTCTCGGGACGGGACCACTAGCCGCCAGTCCCAGTGATTACGGTTGCCTACGTCCATGTATTCCAAAAAACGGACGATGTAATCTTTATTCTTAAAATGTTCCACCAAACCCAAAATGGTGTGTTCGTTGATGCCCCTTTGCACGACGACATTGATTTTGATGGGTGTAAATCCAGCCGCGTGCGCCTTTTGAATTCCATCGAGTACTTTTTTAACTCCCCCGCGACGGCCATTCATCATTTGAAAAATTTTTTCATCGAGGGTATCAAGACTTACAGTCAACCGTTTTAATCCCGCCGCTTTAAGAGCTGAGGCAAATTCCAAAAGATAAAAACCATTGGTCGTCAGGGCCAGGTCTTCGATGCCGTTAATATGAGTTAATTTGGAAATGAGTTGCGGCAGGTCTTTACGTAAAAGCGGTTCGCCGCCGGTAACACGGACTTTGACGACCCCTAAAGAAACAAATAACCGCACCAGCCGGTCAATTTCTTCAAATGTCAGCCACTCGCTTTTTTTAAGAAAGGTGTAATGCTCGGGGTAATGTTCTTCGGGCATGCAGTAGGGGCAGCGGAAATTACATTGGTCAATGACGGAAATGCGCAGGTCTTGTAAAGGACGCCTAAGCGTATCGGTCACGGCCCTTTGTGACGATCGGGCAGTGGAAGTTTCCAATTGTGGTAAAACCGTTGCTTTCATGAAAATTTAACTTTCCGTTGAAACGCTTTGGACTTTATGCAAAGCGCCGTTCATGGTGTGCCACGATAAAGCCGCGCATTTGACCCGGGAAGGATATTGCCAGATCCCGGAAAAAATGGCGAGCTTTCCTAAAATATGCGAATTCTTGTCCGGTTTTAATTCACCAATGACAAGTTTGTGAAATTGTTCAAACATTTTTTCGGCCTGGGCAATGGTCTTTCCTTTAAGACCATCCGTCATCATCGAGGCAGAAGCTTTGGAGATTGCGCAGCCCTGGCCTTCAAAAGTGATCTCTTCAATGGTTCCCTCTTTGTTGACACGCAGGTACACGAACATATGATCACCGCACAAAGGATTGTAGCCTTCGGCAAAGTGGGTCGGGTGATCGAGCTTTTTAAAATTTCGAGGTTTTTTATTATGCTCGAGGATCACCTGCTGATAGAGTTCATGGAAGTGCGATGACGTCATGGAAATAGCCTCTTTGCTTTCTTGATAGATTTAACGAGCAGGTCGATTTCGGATTTTGTGTTATAGAACGCCAGGGATGCCCGGGCCGTGGCCGGAACTTTAAAGCGCAGCATCAAAGGCATCGTGCAATGATGTCCGGTGCGGATGGCAATACCGTCTTCATCCACCAAAGTTCCTAAATCATGCGGATGAATTTTATCGATGACAAATGCCAGGACCGCCGCTTTATCTTTGGCCGTGCCGATGAATCGTAAACCGGGAATCGTTTTTAAAGCCTTTGTGCCATAGGCCAATAATTGTGATTCGTATTTTTTAATTTTTTCTAATTCAATCGAACGGACGTATTCAATGGCTGCGCCTAAGCCAATGACCCCGGCGACATGCGGTGTCCCAGCCTCAAATTTATGCGGCAAAACATTGTACGCTGTTTTTTCAAAGGTCACGGAGGAAATCATGTCTCCCCCGCCTTGCGCCGGCGGCATGCGGTTTAAAAGCGCTTCTTTTCCGTAAAGGACTCCCACACCGGTGGGACCAAAAAGTTTGTGTCCGGAAAAGACAAAAAAATCGCAGTCTAAGTTTTGAACATCGATGGGAATATGATTGACCGCCTGCGCCCCATCGATAAGAACAGGGCAATGATACTTATGGGCCAGGGCAATGACCTTTTTGACGGGGTTAATTGTTCCTAATGAATTAGAAACGTAAACCATCGAGACCAATTTTGTTTTAGGGCCAATCAACTTTTCATACTCTTTGTAAATAAGTTCACCGTGTTCGTTGATGGGAACGACTTTGAGAATACATCCCTTTTCTTGGCAAAGCATTTGCCAGGGAACAATATTGGAATGATGTTCCATGTGTGAGATGATGATTTCATCGTCCTTTTTTAAAAAGGTCCGTCCATAACTCTGGGCGACGATGTTGATGGAGTCCGTGGTGCCGCGGGTAAAGATAATTTCAGAAGACTTGGAGGCTTTAATGAAATCTTTGACGATTTTGCGAGTGTTCTCAAACGCGGCAGTCGCCTGCTCGCTTAAAAAATGAACACCCCGGTGGACGTTAGAGGTTTCAAAAGTGTAATGGCGTTTGACCGCCTCAATGACGGCTTTCGGTTTTAAAGTCGTGGCCGCGTTATCGAGATAGACTAAGGGCTTACCGTGGACCTTCCGGTGAAGATTGGGGAAATCCTTACGAATAGCGTTAACATTAAAGGCATCTGACATGACATCGCTCACGAAATGACGGATAAAACGTGCGCTAATAATTTTTCTAATTTCAGATGAATGGAGTTGTGTTTGATCTCATTTAAAATATCATCCACAAATCCCCGGCACAGCATTTTAACCGCGACCGTCTTGGGGATGGCCCGCGACTGCAGGTAAAACATTTCATCTTCATTGAGTTGCCCGATGGTGGCCCCATGGGTGCATTTGACATCATCGGCAAAAATTTCCAATTGGGGTTTGGTGTCGATTTGACAACCCTTGGTTAATAGCAAATTTTTATTTAATTGATAGGCGTTGGTCAATTGCGCTTCTCTTTGCACGAAAATTTTTCCATTAAAAACCCCGCGGGCCTGCTGGTGCAGAATTCCTTTATACAGTTCCCGGCTGGTACAGTTAGGGGCTTTATGATTGACGGCGGTGTGATTGTCCACGTGCTGTTTGTCGGTAATGGCGTAAAGTCCGTTGATGGTCGCGTGGGCACCGGGCCCGTCCAGAGTTACGGAAAGGTCGTTACGCGTTAGCAGTGATCCGGCTGCTAAGGAAAATGCCTCGACATTGCTGTCGCGTTCCTGCCAAATACGGGTTGTCCCGATATGAAAAGCTTCCGGGCTTTCGTTTTGCCCTTTGCCGTAATCCAGATGGGCGTTTTCGCCGACAAAAATATCAGTCAGGGCATTGGTCAGATAACTTTCATTGGCAGAACAAATATGACTTTCTAAAACCGCCGCTTCACTTGATGCTTCTAATACGATCAAGGTACGCGGAAATGAGATTGTATCAGGGATTTTTCCGTTGGTGATGTGGATAATATGGATCAGCTTATCCGCGATCATATTTTTTTTAACCTTGATAAAAGCGCCGTCATGAAAATAGGCGGTATTTAAAGCGGCAAAGGCCCCTTGGGTGGCGGCGTCATATTTTGACAAGAGCGGCTGCAGTTCCTGTTCATTTTCCTTGAGCGCCTGCTTTAAATTTTGGATAGTCAGCCCGTTCGATAGACCATCAAGGTTGGATAATTCTTTCGCGAAAAATCCGTTGAGATAAACGATATTGATCTCCGAACGGTCGACATACTTTTCCAGGTCACGGTTGTCATTGAGTTTTTGTTCGCCGACGAAGGAAAATTTTTTCTGGGCCAGGGGTGATAGGGACGTGTACTTCCATTCTTCATCCTTGATGGTGGGGAGCCCTAAGGATTTAAATCTCTCCAGCCCCTTGACGCGCATGCCCTTAAGCCAGGGTGTGGCATTTTTAAATAAAGATTCTTCGTACTCGGTTAATTCCGATAGAAAAGCTGAAGCCGTATCGATTTGGGAAATCATTGTAATGTCCTTATGTAATCCAGTCGTACCCGCGCTCTTCGACCTGGAGGGCTAATTCTTTGCCTTCGGAGCGGACGATTTTGCCGTCGTGCATAATATGAACAAAATCGGGAACGATATAATTTAAAAGTCTTTGATAATGGGTGATGAGAACAATGGCATTGTCTTTCTTTTTAAGTTTGTTGACGCCCTCCGCAACAATGCGCAGAGAATCAATATCCAAACCAGAATCGGTCTCATCTAAGATCGCCAGCCGCGGGGATAGAACGGCCATCTGTAAAATTTCATTGCGTTTTTTCTCCCCACCCGAGAAATCCACGTTCACCGGGCGGTCAATAAATTTATCATTTGCCATGCTTAAAAGCTTCATTTTGCCGCGGACATATTCATCGAATTCGATAGGGTCCATTTCCTGGGCGCCTTGATGTTTGCAGATCTCATTAAAAGCCGCCCTTAAAAAAACGGACGTGGTGACCCCGGGAATTTCCACTGGATATTGAAAGGCCAAGAAAACACCCTCGCGGGCGCGTGCCTCCGGTTCCATCTCCAGAAGATTTACCTTTTTGAAATTCACTTCATAATCAATGGTGCCGGAGTTAACCTGATAATCAGGATGTCCGCCGATGACTTTAGCCAAGGTACTTTTCCCTGAACCGTTGGGTCCCATAATGGCGTGGACCTCTCCGGGATTAACCGTTAAATTGACGCCTTTTAAAATGAGCGCCTCATTGATGCTCACATGTAAATTCTTAATTTCTAACATAGAAGACTCCATCTTTTTTGCTGAACTTTTTTTAGCTTTATTTTTATCCAACGCTTCCCTCGAGTTTCATTTCCAGAAGCCGAACGGCTTCCACGGAGAATTCCAAAGGAAGTTCCTTAAAAACATCTTTGCAAAAACCGTTGATGAGCAAAGACACTGAACCTTCCAAGTCCAGCCCGCGTGACTTTAAATAAAAAACCTGATCGGCATTGATCTTGGATGTGGTGGCTTCATGCTCCAAAACGGCCGTATGGTTTTTAACTTCGATATACGGGAAGGTATTGGCCTTGCAATTATTTCCCACCAGCATGGAATCGCACTGGGAGAAATTCCTGGCGCCGTCAGCGGATGGCAGAATTTTGATCAGCCCGCGGTAATTATTGTTTGAGTAATCGGTGGAAATCCCTTTGGAGACAACGGTGCTCTTGGTATTTTTCCCGATATGGATCATCTTGGTGCCGGTGTCGGCCTGCATGTGATTGTTGGTCAAAGCAACGGAATAAAATTTGCCGACGGAATTATCGCCCTGCAAAATAACGCTGGGATATTTCCAGGTGATGGCCGCTCCGGCCTCCACTTGGGTCCAGGAGATCTTGGAATTTTTTCCCACACATTTGCCGCGCTTGGTGACGAAATTGTAAATGCCGCCTTTACCGTCTTTATCGCCGGAATACCAGTTTTGAACAGTGGCGTATTTGATCTCGGCATTATTTAACGTGATGAGTTCAACGACGGCTGCGTGCAATTGATTTTGGTCGCGCATAGGCGCGGTACAGCCTTCAAGATAACTGACATAGCTGTCATCTTCAGCAATGATTAAGGTGCGCTCAAATTGTCCGGTTTCCGCGGCGTTGATTCGAAAATACGTGGACAACTCCAAGGGACATTTGACCCCTTTGGGAATATAACAGAAAGACCCATCGCTAAAAACGGCGGAATTCAAGGTTGCGAAATAATTATCGGAATACGGAACGACCGACCCCAAATATTTTTTGACCAGTTCAGGATGTTCCCGGATCGCTTCCGAGATGGAGCAGAAAATGACCCCTTCCCTGGCGAGAATTTCCTTGTGCGTGGTCCCGACCGAAACACTGTCAAACACCGCGTCCACGGCGACACCGGTCAAACGTTTTTGCTCGTTCAATGGGATTCCAAGCCGCTCAAAGGTTTTTAATAATTCCTGATCGATTTCAGCCAGATTTTTTGGATTGGTATTTTTTTGTTTAGGCGCGGAATAATACGTCAGCGCCTGATAATCAATCGGGCCGTATTGGAAATTTGGCCAATGCGGCTCTTTCATGGTGAGCCAATGACGATAGGCCTTCAGTCTCCATTCCAGCATCCAGGCCGGCTCTTTTTTTCGCTCGGAGAGTAATTTAATGATTCCCGCGTTTAGGCCTTTTGGGAAAGCTTCGGTCTCGATGTCAGTGATGAAGCCGTATTTATAATCTCTTTTGAAATCTGTGTCTGGGGTTGGATTCGCCATTTTGTTTCTTCCTTTAACCGTGTTTTCCGGCGTAGCGCTGCTTAATCTGCCGGTCAAGTTGATTGCGTGATTCAATAAGCTCACGAATGGTGATGCCTTTAAAAAGGTCGCTAATTTTTGTGTTCAGATTCAACATTGGACCAATAACATTACAATAAGGTGTTAATTCACAGTGCGTGTAGTCGTCATGAAAACAATTGGCGATCTTGATCGGGCCCGCGATCAGCTCCGCGATTTCTAACAGGTCTAATTTTGAAAGATCTTTTAAAATTTGATAACCACCGTGGGCGCCTTGTTCGGCTTTAAGAATGCCGTGCTGGGCCATGATCTGAAGAACGCGCGAAGTCGGGTCAAAGGGCATTCGGTAAGTGTCGCATATCTCTTTGGCCGATGTCAATTTTCCTGGAACGGTCTGACTCATGTGCCTAAGGGCCACTAAAGCGTACTCGATTTTTCGATTGATTTTAAACATAAATCACTTCTTTAATTCCATTGGCAAAGCATTGATCTTGGAGGCGACGATGAAATCATTTTCGGATAAACCGTCGATGGCATGGGTGGTCAGCTCAATGCGCAGTTTCCGATATCCGGTCAAATGAATGTCCGGGTGATGATTTTCACTTTCCGCGACCGTCGCGATATTTTTGATCAGACCAATCGCGGCTGAAAAATTTTTCATGACGAAATTTCGGAAAATTATTTTTCCGTCATCACTGATCTGCCATTCCCTTATTTCGTTAAAATATTTCATCGCCTGGTCGTGTGTCAGGGGTTTTGTAACCCCTTCGCAGGGCTGACAGCGTTTTGAAGAAAGATTTTCCAAAGAACACATATTATGAACTTTGTAAACTGACGACCTCAATGTTCGGGTTAAATTCTTCTTTTAAGATATTCTCAATGGCTTTAAGTGTCCCGGCTGTTGAGCTGGGGCAGGAACCGCAGGCTCCTTGATAGTTGACCAGAAGTGTATTGCCGTCCAGCTTCATGACCTGAAGGTCTCCGCCGTCGCTTTGTAAATACGGCCTGACGGTGCGGTCTAAAATTTCATCAATTTTCATCAGCTGTGGATCCGTGGGGGGTAGTTCTTTCTTTTCCTTTTCAACCGCGAAGTTTGGATCGTGGCCTGGGATTTTCTCTGTGATGACGGATTTGATCTGTTCGATCATCACGTCCCAGTCCCCGTTGCCATTTTGGGTGACCGTGATCACATTCTCGAAGAAATGGATATCGGCCACGTTGGCAATACTAAATAAGTGCTGGGCCAAGGGGATGCTCGGGCACTCGTTAACGCTTTTAAAGGTGACCTTGCCTTCGGTTTTCACGGGTTGATTTACGATAAATTTTAAGGCATTGGGATTGGGGGTACTTTGGACAGAAATCTTGATTTCCATATGGGCTCCTTTGCTTTATAAATATATTTTGAAGCGACTAAAGTTTATCAAAATCGGATTAAATGTCAATAAATACTTCGGAATCAGGCGTATATCTCATACGCTAATAGGTTTGGACTGTATCCCGTGCTCAGACAGCGACTCGCCCCGCCGTTGCCTGCCTGTCGGTAGGCAGGGCGGGGCTACGTCGAAACTGCGCGCGGGATACAGTTCAACCCTATAGCTTATGAGCTGGTCTTTAGAATGAAATTTTGAGTAACATATTCCGCGAACGGGAAGGCGCAGGTGAAGGCCGGGGAAACGGCATTAAGGACGTGGACACTGCGGGCATCAGCTTCGATGACAAAATCTTGAACCAGCTTTAAGGTTTCCTTATCTAAAAGCTGGGCGCGGATGCCGGGGACGGTGAAATCACTAAAGCCTTTCGGATCAATCTCCTGGACCATGCCTCGGGCCAGATTGATAAAATAATCTTTGTTGTATTTCTTGATCTCTTCGATGGCGAGGTTGCGAAAACCAAATGAATTCAAAGCGAAAAGCCGGGCTTCGTAGGAAGAAATGGACAACAATTCCCCAAGATCAAATTTGGAAAATCCCTGATAATTTTCGCGCCAAAACGCCGGGGTCGCGGTCGGGCCGATCTTGATATCACCGGTGACGGTTTTGGTAAAATGGACTCCCAAAAATGGATTGCGTAAATCCGGGACGGGATAGATGTTGATTTTGATGTCAGTTTTGTTTTTGGTGTATTTTAAATACAAACCTTTGAATGGCAGCATCGTGTATTTTTTGCCGAACCCAAAATCATGAGCAACTTTATCGGCGTACAGACCGGCGCAGTTGATAATTTTTTCAGCCGAAAAACTCCCCGCGGTGGTTTCTATGGTGCCGTTTTGATGCTTGAGATATCGGGCGCTAAATTTAAACTCCACTCCCCTGGCTTTGAGATCATCGCGCAAGGAATTACACACCTGGGTTGGATTGACACTGGCAGTGTCGGGTGAATACAAAGCGAAGTTGTGCGTTTTGATATTGGGTTCGATTTGCGAAGCCTCGACTTCCGTGATGATCTTGACATTGGAACCGTTTCGTTTGCCCCGGTGCTCGAGTTCATAAAGTTGTTCCAATTCTTTTTCATCGCGGGCGACGACTAATTTGCCGCATTGATTGACGGGAATATTTTTGTGCTGACAATAACTGCGCATGGCCTTGTTGCCGTTGACGGTGAATTTTGCTTTAAGGCTGTCGGCGGTGTAATAGAAACCGGCGTGCAAAACCCCGCTGTTACGTCCCGAGGCGTGTTTCGCCACGTCCTCTTCTTTTTCGAGGATGAGGATTTTGGCGTTGGGGCGGGAATCTTTAAGCTTGGTCGCGATGCTTAAGCCGATGATCCCGGAGCCGATGATTAGAAAGTCGTATTTCATTTTATTTATTATATCGTATTATATTTATGAATTGAGCTTAGATAAAGGATTGGAACGTGTTTCTGGCTCAGACAGCTGCTCGTCCCACTTTCGCGGGACTCCGCAGAACTCGCCCGAAACACATTCCAATCCTTTTTACAAAACATTTATTAATAGGTTTCCCGGTATCATTTCGCGCGCAGTTTGACGGAGCCCCGCCCTGCCTACCGACAGGCAGGCAACGGCGGGGCGAGTCACTGTTTGAGCACGAAATGATACCGGGAAACCATACATTTTTAATACTTTGGGTGAAAAATTTTAATGACCTTGGAATCACATTCTAGACGCGGGCCTTCGAGTAATTCGATGCAGGCGGGCACGGCCGGAAAAACGGCTTCGAGACATTGCTGGATGGACGCCGGTTTCCCGGGGAGATTGATGATCAGAGTTTTTCTTCGGATGCCGGCGGTCTGACGGGAAAGGATCGCGGTTGGGACAGATCGTAAAGACACCTCACGCATCAATTCCCCAAAACCCGGAAGCATTTTTTGACAAACCGCCTCAGTTGCCTCGGGCGTGACATCGCGTTTGGCGGGCCCTGTTCCACCGGTGGTGACGACCAAACAACATTTCTCTTTGTCGGTCAAGTGACGTAATTCTTTTTCGATCAATTTTCGTTCATCGGGAATTACTTTGTAAACAGGTGTCCACGATGAAATCAAATAACTTTTTAATAAATCCAAAATGGCTTTGCCGGAGATGTCCTCGTAAATCCCCTTGCTGGCGCGGTCGGATAAAGTGAGAATGCCAATTTTGATTTTTAATTGAGGCGTCATGAACTGCTTTTTTGCAAAAGGAATAATCCAATACGCGCGAAAACATTGGGCTTTAAAAGGATCCGCTGATTAAGCGCGATATTCTTTTGACCCAAAATCGTGATGTCATTGACCCGGCAGAATCTTCGAAAATCTTTAAGACTTAAAAACCGCAAATTGGGCGTGTCATACCATTCAAAGGGGAGCTCTTTGGTCACGGGAACTTTCCCTCGAAAAAATATCTGCACCCGCGCGCGCCAGTGGCAGAAATTAGGGATCCCGACAATGACTTTTTTACCAACCCGCAAGGCTTCCAAGATCACCCGCTGGGGATGAAGCATCTGTTGAAGACTTTCATTTAAGATCACATAATCAAAACGCTTGGTGGAATAATCGTCCAGGCCCGTATCAATGTTGCCGTGCGAAACGGTCAACCCTCGCGCGATACATTTGTAGATGGCGGCCTCATCTATTTCAACCCCGGTGCCTTTGACCGCTTTATGTTCGATCAAATGCGATAACAATTCGCCGTCGCCACAGCCTAAGTCCAACACCCGGGAGTTGGACTCGATCCAGTCAAAAATATTTTTATGATCTAATCGAAAGATTTCTGGTGATGGATTTGTCATTTTAAATTTTCTTTGGCGATGCGCGACAGAAAATGCGAAATCAAATGCGACTCCCCTTCCACTTCCACCAAAAACGCGTCGTGGCCGTAGGAGGATTTGACCTCAACATACGAAACATCGATATCGTTGGCCTTTAAGGCCTTGACCATTTCTTTGCTTTGATACGCCGGGTACAGCCAATCGGACGTAAAGGCAATCACCAAAAAATTTGAACGAACGTTTTTAAATGCCTTAGCCAATTCCCCGCCTTTGGCCAGGTCAAAATAATCCAGGGCCTTTGAAAGATATAAATAACAATTGGCATCGAAGCGCTGGACAAAACTGTCGCCGCGGTATTTTAAATAATTTTCCACTTCGAAATCCTGCGAAAAATCAAAACCAACGCGCTCTTTGGCGATGAGCTTGCGGCCGAATTTTTCATCCATGGACTGATCGCTCATGTACGTGATATGGCCGATCATCCGCGCCAAAGCGAGTCCCTTCGCCGGAATGGTTTTACCGTGATAATCTCCTTTTTGCCAATCAGGATCGGATATAATTGCCTGGCGGCCGACTTCATGAAAGGCGATTTGTTGAGCGGTTTGCCGGGTGTTGGTGGCGATCGCGATCACGGAAGCAACAATATCTGGATAATTGACCGCCCACAAAAGCGCCTGCAACCCTCCCATGGACCCACCGATAACGGACAAAACTTTTTTTACACCTAAATGATCCAGCAGATGTTTTTGTGCCTTGACCATGTCGCCAACGGTGATCATGGGAAAACTTAATTCATAGGGTTTGCCGGTTTTTGGATTCACGGACGCCGGGCCGGTTGAACCTTTACAGCTGCCAATCACATTGGAAGAAATGATGTAATATTTGTTGGTGTCCAAGGCCTTCCCGGGACCGATCAAATCATTCCACCACCCCGGATTTTTAGCACCGGCGTGAAAACCGGCGGCATGAGCGTCCGTGGACAAGGAATGAAAAACAAGAATGGCGTTGGATTTATTTTGATTGAGTGTGCCGTAGGTTTCGTAGGCGATGGTGATAGGGCCGAATTTGACGCCGCTTTCCAAGACCATCTCATGCGGCGGCTGGGCAAAGGTAAAGAATTGTGTCTCGACAATTCCAAGATTTTCTTTTTGAGGCATGTCTTTATATATCACAGCGCCTTGGCAAAGTCAATTGACGGGCGTACCTTTTAAAACATTCACGGTGGCATCGGTGATGCGGATGTTGATGAAGTCATTTTTTTTGTAATTTCCGGCGGGAAAGATGACGACCTTGTTGCCGTCCGTGCGGCCCTGGAAATCATCTTCCGAGCGTTCGCTGGACTCCTCTTCGATCAAAACGGCGTGGATTTGCCCGATATGCGCTTGGTTTTTTTTCAGGGAAATGGCCTTCTGGATTTCATTAAGCCGGACGATGCGTTCGGTTTTTATAGCTTCTGGAACATCATCCGGGAATTTTTTTTTGGCGGCCGTGCCTTTGCGTTCGGAATATTTGAAGATGAACGCCGAGTCGAATTCAACGTGTTGCATCACCTTGATGGTGTCTTCGAATTCCGCGTCGGTTTCCGTGGGAAAGCCGACAATGATGTCGGTGGTGAGCACCATCGCCGGATAAAGCGTTCGGATCTCGTCAACGAGATCAAGAAATTCTTTTTGGGTATAGGTGCGGTTCATGACATCCAATACGCGGTCATTGCCGGCTTGAAGCGGCAGATGAATGTGTTTGCAGATTTTGGGGTTGTCAGCAATGACTTGAAGAAGTCTTCGGGGAAAATCTTTTGGATGGGGTGATGTAAAACGGATTCGCTCGATACCGTTGACTTTGCTGACACATTCCAATAGATGGGCGAAATCGCGTGTTTTTGTGTCATTGCGAAGAGCTTGAAGGTATTTTGAGGGCGACGAAGCAATTTTTTCTGAAAAGATTGCTTCGCCCTTTGGGCTCGCAATGACTGAGATAGGATCACAATAGGAATTGACGTTCTGGCCGAGCAAGGTCACTTGCTTAAATTCATCCGCTGTTAATTTTTTGACTTCTTCGACAATATTGTCAACCGAACGGCTGCGCTCGCGGCCGCGCGTGTAGGGCACGACACAAAACGTGCAGAAATTATTGCACCCGCGCATGACCGCGATCCAGGCGTTGACGCCGTCTTTGCGCGCGGGATAAATATCCGAATACGTTTCAAATTCCGACAGGGTCAGGTCAAAGGTCTTCTCTCCTGTTTTGGCGGCCTCGCGAATGAGATCAGGGAGTTTTTTATAACTGTCCGGCCCGGCGATGAAATCTATTTTTAAATTTCGATTTTCGAGTAAGTCCGTGCGCAGGTTTGTCGCCATGCACCCCAAAATCCCGATCATCACGGGCTTGTTGTGTCCATTGGGTTCGTTGCGTCTATTGTGCCGGATATCATGAATGCGGCCGTAAACCTTCCGATGCGCATTCTCACGAATGGCGCAGGTATTGAGCATCACAATGTCCGCCTCGAGTTCATCTTTCACAAAGGCAAAGTTTTCCTTCAACAGAATCGAACGGATGAGCTCGGTATCGTATTCGTTCATTTGGCAGCCATAGGTCTCCAAAAGGACGGTAAGTTTTCGCTTTCCATCATTTCCATTTCCTGCTGTTTGTTCTTGTTTTCCTGCGCTTTCTTCTTCCATTTTAACCCTTCTTCATAACAGAGCTTCCAAGGTTGGTTAAGCTCAAATTTTACGATTTCTTTATCTTGAATATATACATTTTTGAAAATGATCCGCATGAACGTTTTAATCGAATAATCCATTTGCTCATCGGTCAATTGTTCTTTATTAAGCCCCTTCAAAAACTCCTCGGTTTCTTTCATCACGTTTATGGAGTTTCTTTTTTCAAGAATTTTAAATTGAGTGGCTTTAATATTTACTTTTAGCTGTTTTTCCTGATTTCTTAATAGATCTGCCTTTTCTTTATAAATATCAATGTTGATCTTGTCATCTGTAAAAATTTCGTACAATACTTTTTGCTGTGCAAGGTTTTTGTGCATTGATACATCTAGGCCGGTCAATTCTTCAGTGTAACACTCTTCAGGCTCAGTTGCATTAAGCTTAATTAAGTCTCCCAACTCCTCAAGAATGTGAATGTTTTGACAAATGATACCAACGATATCCCAAATCTTTTTGTTAATATCGTCAGCCGTGATTGCTTTATTATTACATTTAATGTAATGAACACCATTTGAGGAGCAATAATACCATGGTTTCTTTGTTTGTTTACTTCTATTGTTTAATACCATCTTTCCACGATAAGCCCCATTGCATTCATTACATCTTAAAACTCCAGACAAATGATAAATATTATTTTTAAAACGCACTACGCTGTTTCTTCTATTGCGCTGAAGCAATCTTTGGGCACTTTCAAAATCTTTATGACTAATGATAGGATCGTGCGTATTAGGAATTTCCAAAATCTTGGAGGTATCATTATTTACATATTTATATCCTTTACCGAATCCATTTTTTGTTTTTTCCTTCATTTCATATCGACGTTTATTCCAAACAAGAGTACCGATGTAAGCTTTATTTTGAAGTATGCTGGAAATGAATTTGGAATAAAACTTTCCGCCATTTCTTGAAGGAGTACCTAAATTGTAATAGTGTGCGGCAATTTGAGAAGTGCTTCTGCCATTTAAATACATTGAGAAAATTTCTTTAACAATTTTCTCCTCTTCGAGATGTATCTCCAATTTTTTTGTTTGTTTATTGTGTGTGTATCCGTAAGGAACGTAACGCGACCCTTGCCAATGTCCCTTTTTAACTCCTTCAACCATTCCGGGGAATACCCGCTCAATTAATCTGTTGCGTTCAAATTCTGCATAGCTACCAAGCATCTGAATGGCCATTTTCCCCGCGCTGGTTGTTGTGTCAAATGGTTCAGTAGCGCTCTTATAGCCAACTCCCAAAGAATCAAATTCTTCCAGCATGGACAATAAGTCTTTTAATTTCCGGCTGAGACGATCCTGCTTATAAACAACTATCAAATCAAAACGTTTATTACGCGCATCTAAAAGAATCCGTTGAAGCGCTGGTCGTTCCATCCTACTACCCGAGAAACCATCATCTTCATATACTTGACAATTTGGAATACTACAAAAAACTTCCCATTGAAAACTTTTGGCATATTGCAAAAGATAATTCTTTTGTACTTCAAGTGAGAACCCTTCACGGGCCTGATCTTCAGTGCTGACTCGGGTGTACAATGCAACTTTCATAGAATATCGCTAGTTTTTTTATTCATTATGGATAAAATTATATCCTGATTTAAGACAGTTTTCCATAAAAAAACTTAAAAACGTATTTTACTTCTCCTTCTGAATTTGGATTTTATTTTATAATTTAATAAAAAAAGCTGAGACAAAGTTTCAATTCCTTTGTAGAATGACGACTCGGATTCAGCAAGTTCATTTTGGGACAATCCTTTTTCCTCTAATTGTAATTTCAACGCATTCCAGCCACGATAGGCTTTACTTTGCATGATCATTTCATAATCTACCACCCCCTTGCTTTATTCAGACTTCCCTGCCAGCCCTTGCCTGTAATTTCTTAACTTTCCCTTCCGCACCACTACGTCCTAATTCATCCAGTATGAGGCGGCGAAGAGCTTTAAATTGCTCTGGTGAAACGGACGCTTCTAAATACAGCAAAATCCGATTCTTTGCCTCATTATAAATCTCAAACAATTCATTAATTTCTTCGATTGTCATAATTCTACCAATGAATTTTTTTCCAATTCAGCAAATAATTCGCTTAATTTTAATCCCAATGCTTTGGCAATACATTTATAGTTTTTAAGACTGCCTACAGCTTTATTATTTTCCATTCTGCTGAGTGTGGCAAGCTGTACACCTGAAATTTTTGATAGATCTACAAGACTTAATTTTCTTCGCTGTCGGAGATTTCTTAGAGCTTCTCCAATCTTCAATTTACCAAAACCAGAATTAACCGTTTTTAACCACTCAAAGCAATGTTTACACTTGACTGCGGCGTCTTGTATTTCTTCAGCACAAAAAGGACAGTTTTTCATTAAGCAATAGATTGCGTCGGCATCGGGCCGTCACTGTCCGTCCCCGCTGGTTGCCCCACCATCTTTTCTCTTTTATTAAAAAGAAACTGGACATTGTTTGCCGTAATCTTGACTCGGCTCTGAGTCTTACCGTGCTTTTCCCAGCGATCTTGTTTGAGACTCCCCTCGACAATGACACCGTTTCCTTTTTTCAAATATTTAACGCAGTTTTCGGCAATCGCGCCCCACGCCTCAACATCAAAATAAGATACATCCGTGGTTTTCTTGCCATTCTTAGAATAAACACGGTTAGTGGCGATCGATATGCCGCAAACAGATTTCCCTGATGTTGTGTGCTTAAATTCTGGATCTTTCGTCAAGTTTCCTTTAATTCTTACAATGTTTAAATCCATTTCTTATCCTTTCTTTGAGAAAGTTAGGTTATCGTATAATTTCTTTCCTGCTAAATTAATACCTTCTTATCCTATTCACCCCCTTTCGGCAATCCTAATCTCCCCATTCGATTCCGCTAGGAACCTTCACGGTTTTATTGATTTTCTTTGAAGGTTGCTCCTCGCTCTGCTGTGTGTAATATTTTGCGAAAAGACGCAAACCTTCTCTTTTATCCTTCTTGGTCTTTTGGATGTATGACCTGTCGGGCTTTTCACCAAAACACCCAAGATTAACGCATTTCTGACTACTATCTCCTCGGTAAACAAAATATCCCTGCCCGAATTTATGAAGATTCTTAATTTTGTCCGGTGGGAAATAAAATTCATTTACCATCCGGTTAGAAGATTCGCCGCTGTGAATCTGATTGCCGAAATTCCCGCCCGACATCCGATAGGTCTTCTCCTCTTTAATATACGTCCCCATACTTTTGGCGATCAACTCACAAAGTTCCGGATCAGTTTGTTTCAGATATATTTTATTCAAAGTGTTTTCGTCAATCCGTTTCATAAAAGTTTCGGAAATCGCCTTTAAGTCACTTAAGCTTTGATGGGCAATAGTCAACATCATCCCACTGCTTCTGGCTTTATTGAGCACTTCTACAAACGATTCCTCTGCAAACGAAGCGTACTCATCAATAATGACACTCACTAAAATATCTTTAGGAATCTGCCCGATTTGAATCAAAGAAGAGATATACCGTAAATTAGCCTGAACCATGCGGGCGATACTGACCGCCTGTATCGGATAGGCATTGGTCGGAAGCTGAAAATACACGATCTTCCGCTGACGAATGACATCCGTCAAAATAATGTCGCTGTCATCATCATTGAGGATATCATCCCGATGAGCCAGAAGATAATTATTGAACCCGGTCACAACATGCTCCCAGCCTTTATACTGAGCAGTAAGGCGTTCAATAAGGGTATTAAGCAACTTTAAATGCAGAAATCCTTTTTGATTGGACGGCTTAATCTGGCGGTTAATTTCCAAACGGCAGGCATTGTTCGTCAAATACGCATAAACGTCCATTGGTGTAAACGGCCTTTCAAGAGAATGCAGAACATAAAATGTATTGGTGAAAATCGTCTTCGCTGTTTCCCAATAAAACGAATTGTCATCCTTGAAATTATTAAAGAAGGAATCAATAATGATCTGCGGATCGCACTCCCCGACATAAAGCGGATTATAGGTGCAGGATTGCTCTTTATGCACTAATGAAAACAAAAGTAAATCACCACCCCGCCCAATCTGCCCCAGCATCGCGTTAAGCTGGTCGATAGATGAAAGCTCTCCTTTGGCATCCAAAATAATCACAGGACGGTTTTTAAGAGCATCCTGATAAATCAGCGGCAAGAAAATACCGGCGGTCTTCCCCGTTCCTGTCATGCCCAGAATCTGAAGGTGTTGGCTTCGCTGGATATCAGGAATACTGACCGCCTCCTTATTCGACTTTGAGGCGTCCAAGCCGATGAAGGTATGCTCCAAATTGCTTTTATTTGAATAGAAGCTATCTAGTTCAGCCTGAAGGTCAAAGGAGATAAACGGGAATGAAATTGCTCCCTCTTTGGGATCGGCCTTGACACCATGCTGCCACATATTAATTTTATTTATTGTCTTTTCCATATAATGCCCAGCCACAAGATAAATAAGATAAATCAAAACCGCTAAACAGCCGATAAAGACTAAAAAATAAGGATTATTAATTTTTTCGTCTATATTCGCACGGTATTTGTAATAAAAAGACCCGATTAAAAGCAGTGGAAAAATTATCGAATCTATATTGTTAGTCTTATTTTTTTCCACCATCTTTAACCGCCCAATGCCCCGGAGTGACAATTATGTGTTTATAATGCCCTTCGACCATATCCCCGCTTTCATCAACATGATTATTAACCCATACTTTTTTGGTCTCGGCTTCAACCCACACCTTCTCTTCATTATCTGGAGAAAATTTTTCCTGACTCGATACGGGCATCGGAACGACGTTGTGTGCCTGGGTTTTATGAATAAACGTACATCCCATGAAACTAATGGCCATTATTAAAAATAAAAAACTTCTCTGAAGCATGATATCCCCTCCTTTTACAATGGATTAACGTCCGACTCCTTTTCAAAATAAACAACCAGCTCATTACCCGCTAAAACAACGGCGTATCCTTTAGCGTCCTCAACTTCCTTTTGAATACGATTGGCTTCTTTCTCAAAGGTATTGGCTACCCCGTTTAAAATCGCATTCCGTGAATTCGATTCAACTTGATTAAGACCGGTTACGGCGTTAGTTGCCGTCTGCTGAAGTCCGGCTGCCAACCCACCTAAGAAATTCATCGCCATTTGAATAAAAATCTTCTTATTACGATTGTCAATGACCGTTCCGGTTAACCCGCCGGATCCGTCTTTGCTTAAAGCAATGGCATCAATTTTTAACATCTTCCCATCCTGAAAAACAATGTTGTGAAATTTTACCGTAATCCGATCCCTTTGCCGTCCGGCAAACGCTGTTCCGTAAATCCGGGTCCCGAAAGGCAGTAAAAGTTCCCCGTTAAAATAAAAATCTTCCCATACCTGGGCTATCACCGGCGCGTTAAAATTGTTCGTCACGATATTATGGATCAGGATACAGCGAACCATGCTTCCCAAAGGAACGATCTGCTCAGACTGATAGTCTTTAGTGCCGTCAAAAACGATCATCTTGGAAGTCGACCGAGGTTTAAATGCCTTTTTAGGCTTTGGAAGTCCTTCTGTTTGGCTTTTCTGCTCATCCTGATTTGCAATATCGGAATAATCAATCTTGAAAATATCTCCATTTTTATCAGAAGAATGTGCCGCATTCACGATATCCCGTTCCTTGATAATGCTTTCCTTTGGAGATTCATTTTTCTTCTTCACGGGCTTTTTGTTCTGCGAGAGAAAATAAGAACTAAATACCAGCAGGCACAACAAAATCCACGGTAATACGGTAGGTTTGCGTCTGCCAGCGTTATCCGACTTTAAAAACAGATTAATAACAGAAACCTTCTCCATGTCCCACTCCTATCCCAAAAGTGAATTTATTTTCCAGAGAAATATATGTACCGGCTAAAATCAACCATGCTTCTGTTGAAAGGCCCGGTTTTAGTTGAGTATTATCAAAGGCAACATACTGCGGCTGAAACTTTTGGCCGTTGACATATACATTTGTATTTTTTTCATTGAGATCGTAAATATCACTGCTTACGTTATTGACCTTTAGATGAAAAATAACGTGATGCGGATTTTTGTAGCTGAATGCTTCTATCACTTTCAAATTAAACTTAGGATTACTGCATTGATACAATAAGTCTTTATGTATAAACTCGCGTTTATTGATGTTTCCCAAATCATTGAGAACCGGATAACTTCTAGCCATCTTGATAAGATCACCAACATCAACCGGCTTCTGGTCTTTAATCTTGGACTGCGCGGATTTCTTTGTATCAATGACATAATCGACTTGGTGCTCGTCCCCTATAATCACCTTGTAGTTAAACCGTTGGTTAGCCGTAAACACGAACAGGTTTGTTTCCCCTGATTCCTCCAATGGCTTAATGACGATACTCTTCGAATTTTGCGGGACTTCAATTTGAATCATAGAATTATCTCCAACACTTACCATCGTCGGCTTGTCGGGGAATTCTAAAACCGTGCAATAACCCAAGGCCGTGTTGACCTTCAGGACATCCTGTTCTTGGGGAGTTTCATATAAAACTTTATCGTTGGGCAAATACCTGCTGTCCGCCCATAATGGGGTTGTCATACACAGTAAGAGCATGAGGATTAAATATTTCATTTCTTTTTACCTCCGTTTTGATCTTTCTTCTCAACAACGTCTGAAATACGCAAACCGTAAGGATTCAATTGGGTTGGCTTGACCTTTTCAATCTCGAAAATATAAGTAATTTCATCGCTCTTTTTATTGCCATCGGCGCTAATGACCCTGACTCCCTGCACTTCGATCCAGAACGGATTTTTCTTTTTTGTAATCTTCATTTCCCCAACAATAAATTCTTGGGAAATATTTTCTTTTTCCATTTTGGACTGGTTGCGTTTATAAGATTCCAGAATCGCGTCCAAAGGACGCGCGGCAAGATAAGGTGAAATGCCGTCAATCTGATTCGTTATTGATACGTAATTAAAATTCAGATATTGACTGACGATCATGGTTGTAAAATCCCTGAGAATATCTTCCTCAATTTTGTATTTTTTCAACCTCAAGGCCGACATATGTTCGGTGTCTTCATACACGATCAAGGGTGGCTTTTGAACAGCCGAAGTCAAAATAATTCCCAAAACTAAATTCAGTGACAAAGACACGATGCTTAATATCGCTAGAACCTGATTGTTTTTTTCAAGAATGACTCGATTAAAAGCTAATTCGCTCATTGTTTTATCCTTTGTTATTAGGTTTTGAACCCAGCATCGTATCTTTAAATACCCCTCCCGTTGTAGTTGGGGTCTGTGAAACCGGCGGAAAACTTTGAGAAACTGACCGGCCTTGGATTATGGTGCTCATTGCCCGCACGCCGGCTTGGCCTGCTCTGGACGCCGTATTAAAAAGACTGTTTAAGGTCACAGATCCGGCAATGGCCGCGGCCGCACCTATTCCTGCACCGGCAACCAAACTCGATACAATCATGGGTGAAAATATAAGAACAAAACAAATCGCAAAATTAAGGCATGCGAATTGTTCGATCCCCTGACCTGTTGCGCCAATTTCCGCGCTTAAGGCAACAGCTACCGAAAGCGCGATATGCCATAAAATCGGCCAGCAAAGGACGCAAATATAACTTGTAAACCATCCTCTTAAAATGTTGCCTGTGGCTCGGAACAGAATCAACGGAACCAGAATCGGCCCCATTTTGTAAAGTATTCCAACCAAGGAATACCGGATAGCTTCCATGACCTTTGACACAACGGCATAAAAAATAAAAGACAGGTTAATGATCAGGGTATGAAGGGTAAACTTTCCAAATAAGAAATTCGAAACATTGCTAACAAAACTCGTCTGAGTATTGGCTTCATACTGCGTTTGCATATTGTCACCCATCTGGGCGTATTGGTTGACAAAGCTTTGATCCGGATTAATCCTTTCATCCACCCCAGCGACAATATCGCGGGTAGTGTCCATAACCCATGTGTAATTTTGTAAAAGAGCAAAACCCAGCACGAGACGAATAATGACGTCCGACCAATTCACGTTGGTATTAAGAACATCCAAATAACTTCTGAATACCGCGACAATAAACAAAGCGGTGAGCATATAACGTCCGGCATCAAGGGCGGTGAATAAATCGGCTTTTACTGCTGTGATTACGAGATCCATAGTCTTTACATCTCAAAGGTTTTGGCATCCACAATGCTCATAAACCGGCGGACGCCTAGATTTTCTTTTTCAAACTGCACGATTTCCTCTTTACGTTTCAAGTTTTCATTGGAATTCTCAATGCTCTGCCCTTTAAGCATTTGGGATAAAAGAAAAATCGTATGATTTTCCATCTGGATAAGCTGGGCCATTTCCTGAGCGATTTGCTTGAGCGCCCCTTTTTCATTCACATTTTTTGAATTCTCGATGAACTGCTGGGCATATTCGGAATTTTTCTGATAAAGATGCTGATAACTGTCCGCGATTAGAAATCCCGATGAATTGACTTTATCGGACATATCAATACTGCCGAACGTCTCCTTTGCGTTGTCCATCCAGTTGTCCAAAGACCCAAAAATTTGTTTCCACTGGCCGGACACGTCTTGGGCGGTATCAATATAATCTTTGACCGTGTCTAAAATTTCTTCGGTTTCCATAACGATGTTACGAAAATCGCTGACAAACCCGATTTCATCGATTCCTTCGCTGGCTTTCTTTGCAAGCTGTAATATATTTTGAGTATCCGCCACCTGAGATTGCAGAAGTTGAACTGTTTTTAAAGCTTCCGCCAGACGTTTGATGTGTTCTAATGTTTGGGCGAGGGTTTGTTGGTTGATTGCCGCAATGACGCCGACGTCAACCGCCCATCCTTTTGAAGAAAAAAGAACAACAAGTAAAATTGAAACGATTATTTTTTTCATCGGTAATCCTCCAAGGTTACATAATGGGATTCATAAATCACATTATCCTGTTCCCTTTCGGGGACTTTAAATGTGCTCAAATGTTTGTATTCACCATTTCGTTTGTGGGCGCATTTACCCGTGTTGTCATTCCAGTTTTGCACCGCGATATCCACTTGAGCTTGATTGTAGCCTTTCTCATAACCGGCTTTGTATTTCTTGTTCTCGGTATTTTCCTGAACTGTGGCAACAACGGCTCCGGCGGTCCCTCCGGCGACTGCTCCTATGGCCGCCTCTTGAGGGTCTTTATGGTAGGAATATCCAATTCCCGCTCCTGCCGCTGTACCAACCCCGGTGTATACGACTTTTTTTACACTGCAACCCATTACACCTAAACACAGCAAGAATACTAATGAACTTCGAATAACCATTTAAATCACCTCGCTTTCTTAAAAATTTTCTTTTGTGTACCCAACGCCGTGCGGGAACTCACCGGCGCATTTAACCAATACCTCATACATATTTAAAGACGAGTTTTCTTTCTTGATTCTTTCATAAAAATTTAAGTCCATAGCGTCTGATGTAGCTACCCAATACTCAATCGGTGTTGGGCAGATAACCATTTTTGCGCTGATATGGTTCAATTCCTTAGACTGCGAGAAAAAAACTTCCGAGTATTCGCCTTTTCTGATCTGCAACGATTCGATCAATCGGCGTTCCTGTTCGTTAAAATTGAAATACTCCACAATCCCTTTGACCGCCGGCATGGAATTCTGCCTCAAAATAAAGCGCGTATTGGAATTGCCTAAAATGGCGTGTTCCAGTCCACCACCTAGAAAATCATTCAGGGATTGGCTCACGGAAATCGCCCCCGCCCCGTATTTGCGAAACGTCCGGTAACATTCCGCAATAAACTTTGCGGATTCTGGTGTACTTAACAACTTCCAGCACTCATCGAAGATAACAAATTTCCTTCGTCCGGGTTCGCTCATAATCTTCCCCCAGATGAAATTGGTGACAATGGTAAGCATGGCCGATTGCAAACGTTCGAACTTCTCAAGGCCTTTGAGGTCAAAACAAATGACACTTTTATCCAGAGAAATGGTTGACTTCCCATCCGTATAATTTCCGTACTGACCGCCTTTAAACCAGTTGCCCAAAAGACCGGTAACTTGTTCATAAAACGGCTGGTATTGTTTATGCTCTTCAGATACCTTCTTTAATGCCTCCTTGAAGTCGGTTAAAACCGGATAATCGGTTAATTGATAAAGCCGATTAACGCTGCGGAAAATGTAGTCTTCCACGATTTGATCCGAACCCTGAAACCGTGAAACTCCTCCCATCATCTGTTCGATGGTTTTAGTTTTGATAATCAGGATTTCATTCTGTTCTTCCTGTCGAAAATCACTGAGTTTTCTACCCAGCGACAAATCGAACAGGTTAATGGTAAATTTTTCTTTCAAACCCAGGTCAATGTATTCCCCGTCTTTTAAAATTACCTGCCGTTTGTATGAACCTCCGACATCAATAAAGATTTCAATGGGGTCATTTTTGCTGTATTGATTGATGATCTGGTTTATAGTAAAACTTTTACCGCTTCCAGAGGCACCGATAACTACCGTATTAAAAGCAGATAATTTGTCACAGAAGGGGTCATAAGTAGCCAAGCCGTGAGTTGTATTATAAAATAGACATTCTGCGCGGCCGCTTCCCCGAAACTCCGAGAAAAAGGGCAAAAAATCCGCCAAGTGAACCGATTTAAGCAAAGTCCAACGAGAAGATTCTTTAGTCCATCCGGGAAGCATGCTGACAAAAATAGGTTTGACCGATCCCCAGCGTTCATCGTGCATTTCGGTCCCGTTCATAGAAGAAAAAAGACGTAAGACTTCCGCTGTCCGTTTTTTAACTTCATCAAATTCCTCGGCATAGACATGAACGCTTAATTGCATCCGAAAAAGTTTTTGATTGCTCTGCTGGATTTCTTCCAACAGATATTCATACTGCTGAACTTTCGTTTGGGCGTCTTTGTTGACAATACCGAACATTCCCTGAATATTACCGTATTCACGTTTGCGCATGGATTCGATTTTGTTTCTTCCCCATTCTTTGGCCGGGGCCTCAAAATTGACCACCACATCAAATTCAGGGAAAGAAAGATTATTAAGTTGGGAAAGCATGGCGGGCGAAGTTGCCTCCGGCATAATTTTTAAAGAAATAAATTTATGATAAAAGCCGCCAAAATGAATATACTCGCCTTTTTTATCGTCAATGTACAGGTCTGAACAACACACCTGCTTGACGAACACTTCCTGACTTTTCGGAAGAGGACATTCAATGCTTTGCTTCTCGCGGTCAGGGTTTAAATATTTATAGATGAGTTGCATCATCGCGTATTGACTCATAACTTTGGTCTGGAATCCCGCTCCGTTTAGGCCTTCCTCTATATTATTGCGTATCAAACGGAACTCATGCTTGAAGGATTCGATGTCCTGTTCGTTGAATCTCTTGCGGTCGGATAAAAAACTGACCTTTTTTTGTTCCGGCCTCAGGTAAGCAAAATTGACAAATAAAAAACAGCGGCGGCGCCGGAATAATTTTGCGCCGGTAATTTCTTCGAATTTTGCAATCCTTTGGCCGTGCATGGTTTTAATCAAAGGATGTTTGGTTTTGATATTTTTGTGTTCATTGATCTCTTTCTGGAAGTTGCTATCGAGCGTGAAGTAGATTTGGTAGGTAGTACGATCCGGCAAACCGTTTATGAAGGTTTCCATCTTTTGAGCGTATCCGATCAGCTCTTCCTGCGAAAGGCTGTCAATGCCCGGACAAGTTATTTCATATCCCGTTGAAATCGAATCATCCTTAAAGATCAACAATCCGTCTTCAAAATGACTGTAAGGAAGCAATGATTGAAGCGGGTTAAGTTTGATGTCAAAATTTCTTCCCCGAATGGAATGAATGATCATTTGCGGGAAAGCCGTAAATTGCTTTTCTTTGAAAAACCAGTCCAGATAATGTTCAGTCGCGTTTGCTGGTTTCCCTTTCTTGATAAGTATTAGAAAAGCACTTAATCCTCCGGCGATGGCCCAGATAACCATATTGTTGACCTTCACCATTTGAAGGATTAATGCGGCACCTACCACAATGAAGATGTCCCATCCTTCAAACCCGCAGACAATCATCCGGTCTTGCAAATTGCGTAAACAGCGTTCCATATATACCCGCATTTGATTATCCTCCGAAAGATGCGCTTACAAATTCAACTATTTGAGGCGCGGCAAACATGATAAGAGTCCCCAACAGTGCCGCAAAAAACATAAAATTATTGCCGATGGCCTTCTGCCACCCGGCCACAATCAGAAAAATAATGGCGAGCGGCGTACAAATTGCCTGAATTTTGCTTTGGATATCATCGATACTGTCTTCCAAAGCGGCAAACGCGGGCGTGTTATAAACCAATAACAGCCCAACGGCCAAAAGAAAATACTGAAAATACGCCGCCTTTAAAATTGTTTTTAGGGTGTTCATTGCTCTTCCTCCTTCTTGGTTGGGTTATTGGAATATGTTTTATAAAAATTATCCAACGTCACGAATTGAAAAAAGAAACCTGCTCCGGACAGCTTTCCCGCCTTTGCCAATTTTGCTTCCACCTGTTCAAGTTCTGCTTTAATAAAGTTGTTTTCGCAGATGTAAATGACATTTTTGTTATCAACGTCCTGCCTGTGGGCGTAGGAGCGGAATATCTCTTCATAACGGCCTTTATTCTTTAATGTGCGTTCGTATTCGAGAAAGAATTTTTGACGGGTTCCATCCGTGCGCCGTCGCCAGAAAATCGCATCAGGAATATTTGTGGTTGCGATTCTCCCCCCTATGGGTGACGGTAACGCACGAATGAACCTTTCTGACCACCACTGGTCAATAGCTATATGGCTTGTCTTCTCTAATGCTATGCGGATCCGGTTGATTTCTAAATTGTGCGCGACTTGATATAAAAGGAGCGGCTTGACTTCCAAGGCCGGTATATTAGGGAAGAAGGTTTTTAAAAGGTCAAATAATTCCGGTTTATCGATATACCAAACGCCGTGTTTGATATTACCGAATTTTGCGTGGGCGATCTTAAGCTGATGCAGGGTTACGCGGATGATTGAATATTTATTGTCTTCAAACAATCCGCGATTAATGTCATCAACTGTAACAACGCCCTGTTCAGCTATGAATTTGAGGATCCGAATTTTTTGAGGAATAAATGACATAAATTTCCTAACAAAAAAATACTTCTTTGGGGAAATTCCTTCAAGGGGGATGAAAGAAGTCAAATAGGGGAATAATTGTTTTTAAAAACTGTGACTACAAACAGGGGGATTTTTTACTACTTCTACCGACTGGGGAAATCGGGATATTTTGATTAATAATCAAATTATAGGAAGATATTAGCAGATGATATGTATTTGTCAAGCATAATTTTTTGTGAAGTCAACAATATTTTGATTTTTATTCAAATCAAGAATTTGCGATCAATGGAGAGCTTCATGTCTACTAAGCATCGGATGAATGTAGTTTTTTAACTAATTCAGTCAAGGCGACCAATTCTTTTAAAACCAACTCAGGAAATTCCTTTGGCATACTTTCACCTTTGATTAGCTGTTTCAAAGCCAGTTTTGGAAGATCACTTACGGAATTTTTCAAGAACAAGCGTTGTTACTGACAGTCTATTACAAATTACCACTGAAATATGTCGGTTGCTTTTTTCTTGAATACGCCAATAAAGCCTCGTGAGAAATTTTTGCTAATTTTCTAGAAACTTGTTTTTTAAAGTTCATTACCTTCACATAATGACAATTTTTCAGCTTTTGACCGCTACCACAATAGCAAGGCCAGTGACCTTTGGCGTCTCTGGCTATATAATTGACAAATTTAATAATTTCATGTAAATCATCGGTTCCGATTTTTTCTTTATAAAACTCTATAGTTCCTTCAACGCCGTGGCCCCTTCCTTTAACTGACGGGTTGCCAGATAATTCGTACTCTATTTGCCAAAGAAAGAAGTCATTTACCGGTCCCTTAAGAAAATCAACAAAGGAAGATCCCTCCGGACAATATTTAGACATTTCTTCGGGAACAAACAGGCACGCTGAACCCTTTTTAGCACCATAGACCGGAACATCAATTTCGTTTATATGTCTTTCTCTTGAGTGAGGAATACGTCCATCTGTTTCAAACACTCTTGGCAAAGACTTTGGATAATTCTCTGGAAACTCTATAAGAACTTTGAATCGTCCAATTATCTTATTATCTGCTGTGGCGGGAAAACTACCTCTTACAGAAACCGATTGCTTACTGATATCTAACCAAAAATCCGGATAATTTTTTCTTAAGGATTCCTCAATAGCCTTTAATAATTTTGGATTCTTTTTATGCCATTGCATCAACAGCTCCAAGGCTGCGCTCGCCCCCCTCTTAATGATGTTGCAACTTGAATTGAAGATATTCTTTCTTCACGACTCATTTTTTCGGTTGCTCCAAAAACATCTTCCCATTGACCATTTTTAATTGTATCCAAAGTCACTTTGGCAAGCATTACCAAATTAGCTTTGGTTGTTACATCCCAAACAGTTGATAGGTCATTGCCTTGGGGGTTCGCTGGGTCTTCTATGGGAATTTCGCCATTTTTATCTCGTAATATTTCCCAAAACTTTATTAACTTTTGATCGATACTCAAGCCCTTATCGACACTTTCCAAGACTTTAATTACTAACAACTCTAATACAAAAGTTTTTATCAATAAGGCTTTCCGGGATCTCCAGAGTTTAATTAATTTTATTACATCTATTAGTCCGCTTTTTCGGACATGTTCGATATGTTTTTCTATATTCGTTTTAAGTCGTTTCTTATCGCCGCCGGATTGATAAATAAACACATCCTGTTTACTGACATCTGTATACCGTCCAGGAACAACATCAATATAAAAATCGATATTGCTTTCCATCCCACTCTTGCCTTTAAGCCGTAAGGATGATCTTTTTTCTTGAACTATATAATTACCTTGTAAGGTTTTTCCAAAACTCTTATAAATTTCTTCAAGGCTTTCTCCTGCCGAAGTGTCTTCGGCCTCAAAATAGAAAATTAAGTCCAAATCATAATCTTCGGAGATAATTGTGCCTTTTGCAATAGAACCTCCATAACGCACAGTTAGCTTGGCCCCTTTGAAAGACGACTTAATAATTTTTTCAATATCCTCTCTTCGAGAGATTAATTTCCTATATTCTTCACTATCCTCCGGTAATTGTTGACTTTGCAATACTGCTGATAAATATTCTGACGGTTTCATTGCTTACCTCACTTTTAAAGTTTTTATAAATCCTGATTTTGTTCTATTAAAATCATAAACAACAAAGGCGGGATGGGCTTTAGGAAGACGTTCTATTCCACATACGACAGCAACTGAAACTGGAACTGCTGGAAACAGCGAAAGCTCCTTTGCTTTGTTGTGTTTTTTTCCTATTTTACTAAGCGCTTCATGATAAATTATTTTGAAACCGATGAGATCATTTTTGGACTTGATAAACATAGGGCTTGGTGTTTGATTGGTTATTGTGATTTCATAAATGTAATAATCTTCCACAACCTTTTCCGGAAGATCATTTATTAAAATCTTTCCGCTTAATGAAATAACAAGTGCAACTTTGGAAGCGTCTTTTCCTCGTTTTAATAGATTAAACTTATATTTAACGGTCTTCTTCGCTCGCTTCCAAATCCAATTTTCAGAATCCCTATGACGCTGATAGATGTCGATATCAGCTTTATTTCCTAAACAGTTTCCCAAATGAATCAAGAAAGGTATCGGACCAAACGCAAAAACGGATACATGCTTCGGGGAAGGGGAATCAATTCTGCTTGTCATCAAAGCAGAAACTTGCCCTTTAATACAGTCTGCCCCTACCTTCCAATAGCTTTGACTATCTGTAGTTTTTATCGCCGTCAAATCGATTTCTACTCCTTCTTCATCCACAGGATATTTGGGGTAAATCGCTTCACGTATTTGTTCAATGGGGACGTGAGCTGTGTCCTTACCTATATTTGATCTAAATCGAACTATCGCCGTCTTATTGGCTGGCCGAGTTTTGTTAAGTTTATAAATCCGATCTTCGTGATCCTTTTTAAAGTGTAAAAGTTTATTTTTAGGGTAGTCCTTAACAAAATTCTCATCATCAATCAGCTTGTGGTGATTTTTGCAGGCTAACATTAAATTATTTATTTCGTTTCTTCTCGATAGCGGAAGAGAATCATTTCCTCTTGGGCCATTCTTACTGGCAGCAACAATATGCGCTATGTCTGAATAATTTGTTTCGCTTAAGGTCAAATTATCCCTTAGCAAATAGTCATTACATCCACCAAACTCACACCGACCACCAGCCTTTACCCAAAGCTTCAATTGAGTCTTTATTGGAATTTTTTTTCTGTAGTTTTTTATTTTTTCTCTTTTCATAATAAAAAAGCGTCACCCCTTTCCAAAATTTCTTAATAAAACCTTGTAAGGAGATAACGCTTTGGTAAAATACAAATGTCTAACGATAGACGTTATCTCCATAGTTTCACTTGTTTTAGAAAGACGCAGTGGCCACGAACCATTGCGTCTTTCATTTTTTGCTTACAAACTCTTCATGACAACCCCCTGTATCTGAAAATTCATATCAAGAATTATAGGCTTATGTTCAGAATCCGTTGATTCTGGTTCCAAAGTAATGTGATCGTCTTTAAACCGAATGCGTTTAACGGTCGCCTCTTCATTAATGAGAGCGACAACTATTTCCCCATCGTTTGCTGTTGGCTGTCGACGCACAAGCACGCGGTCCCCGTCATTAATTCCTGCCTTGTTCATACTATTCCCTCGAGCCTTCAGAATAAAATACTGATACGGCCGTCTTACTATTTGATCTGACACATCAACATAGCCTTCAATGTTTTGTTCAGCCAAGAGCGGAGTCCCGCAAGCTACAACCCCAACGATGGGGATTCTGACTGTATTTCGATTTTCGTTATTGTCGGATAAATTACGTAATACCTGAATATTACGAGCGCCTTTTCCCCTTGCTATAAAACCATGGCGTTCCAAACTTTCCAAATATTGCCCAACACTTCTTGGAGATTTGAGCTGCATAACCTCTTGGAGTTCTCGAGTATTTGGAGGGCGCTTCTCTCGCTCAATATAGCTAATCAGTTCGGTAAGAAATCTTTTCTGTTTATCAGTCAACATACATACAAATATACATAAATTTGATGCAAAGTCAAGAGAATTTAGCAGTCTCAAAACTAGAATGCTAATAAAAAGATAAAATAAAAAACCCTCTCCTCGTTTGGAAAGGGGTTTTTATTGGTCAGCGGAGACAGGATTTGAACCTGTGACCTTCAGGTTATGAGAGCTACGCTCGCTTCGTTTAACTCTTTGTTTTACATAGATTTGCAACAACGGTTATTTTCGATGTGCCAAATTTGTGCCAACTATTGAAGCCTAAGTAAAGTTAATTCTTTACGGACATTGTTCCCTGATGGGCTTTTTTGATGTCCCTTAATAGTCAATCCCGGGTTGCGCCTTTACGCCCTTTTGGTAGGGATGCTTAACGCAATTCATTTCCGTCACTAGGTCGGCAAGTTCTATCAACTCTGGAGGGGTTCCATTGCCCGTCAAAATAACGTGCTTTAACGGTGGCTTATTCTTAAGCTTAGTGAGGACTTCTTTCACATCCAGAAAGTTATATTTCATCACATAATTGATTTCATCAAAAATAACCAGCTGATATTGTTCATCATGAAGAATCTCACAGCATTTGTCCCAGGCTTTTTGTGCAGTGGCGACATCATGTTCAAAATTTTGGGTAATCCAGGTAAATCCCTCACCCATGGAAAAAATTTCACATTGACCGGGAAATTTTTTGAAAAATTCCACCTCTCCAGTCTTCCACTTACCTTTGATAAATTGAACAATGGCGACCTTGTATCCTCGCCCCATGGCGCGCAAGGCGGTACCAAAGGCCGCGGTGGATTTTCCTTTCCCATTACCGGTATGAACAATAATCAAACCCTTTCTTACGGCTTCCTTAATATCTTCGTGGGTTCGAGGAGCTTTGTCTACTTTTTGAGTCATAGATTTTTTAATCCCCAATGAATGATTAAACATATCAATAAAGCCACCCAGGATGCGGCGATCATTAATTTTATACTTTCGGCGATAAGAGAATCCTGGAGTGGCCGATCCGGCTTTCCCAAAAAATGTTTTTCAACCATCTTGCCTCCGTAATACGTATTGCACCCTCCTAATTGCACGCCTAACGCTCCGGCAAACGTCGCCTCGGGAATCGCACTATTCGCCCCCGACTTCACCCCTTGCTTCCAACCGGTCCAAAAAGCCTGCCGCGTTCTCCCAGTGACCACAAATGACGCACACGCGATCATGACATAGCTTAGCCTCGCCGGAATCCAGTTCATCCACATATCTTGTTTAGCCGCCACATAACCGAAATCACGATAACGCTCATTCAAATGCCCAATCATGGAGTCAAGTGTGTTAACCGCCTTATACGCTAAGGCCAAAGGTGCACCACCTAAGGCGGCGTAAAATAAAGGTGCGACAACGCCATCAACTGTACTTTCGGCCACGGTTTCTACCGTCGCCCGGACAATTTCCTTTTCATCCAAATTATCCGTATCGCGTCCGACGATTCCGGCTAAATCCTTTCTCGCTTTTTCTAAATTTTTGCTATTCAAATCTTCAAATATTTTATTAGCTTCTTTTTTTAAATCATGGACGGAAATAGCTGTATAAATTCCAAAAATGTTAATCACTTGGGCTAAAAGATAATGTATTTTCTCGGCCCACAATAATAAAAACCATACAAATAAAAAAACAATAGAAGGAAAAATAAGGGCCAACAAAGCGCCAGCTAGCTTCTCATAAGAAATACAACGGCGCAGAAGTGTTTCACCCTGCCCAATAATCCTTCCCATGATACGGACCGGATGAAATCTGTATTGCGGATCGCCAAAACAAAGATCGGCTAGAAAGGCTAAGACAAGAGACATTTATCTTTAACCAGTGCTTCTTTAAATTTGTCAATCAAAAATAAATTTTGCCGTCGATCTTTAAGAGCGATACGAAAATAGTGATTATCTAACCCTTCAATGTCATTCATCTCTCTGATATAAGTTCCTTGAGATTTTATAAAACTCCGGAATCTTTCTCTGTTTTCACTGTCATTTAATTTCACCAGAAAAAAATTAGCCAAGCTCGGGAAAACTTTTATTTCGGGAAGTTGAGATAATAGCCGATAAAATTCGTTCGATTCTTCTTTAAACCATTGAAGGCTTCTTTTCTGGAATTCCACATCCTGCAACGCCGCGACCGATAATCGCTGCGCCAAAGCGTTGCACGACCATGGTTCCTGGACTGAACGCATTCTAGTAATGACTTCAGGTGCCGCTAAAGCGAATCCTGAACGAATTCCCGCCAGACCAAAGAATTTGGTTAAAGAACGGATAACGGCTAAAGATGAACTTCGCTTAACTTCCTGACAAATAGAAAGCTCTGGATTCCAATCGATGAATGCCTCATCAACTAATAAAAATATTTCTCGTTGTTTAGTTTCTTGGATTAAAGAAATCATTTCCTGCCGTTTTAAGACTGTTCCCGTTGGATTATTGGGATATCCCAAAACAACCATGTCAATACCATCTAATCGCTTGATAATATCCTCATAAGAAAACTTAAAATCCTGTTCTTCTTTTAAAAAAATCTGCCGAACATCGGCGCCATACAGATAGAGCAATCTTCGATATTCATTAAAACAAGGCTCGATAACCAAGGCCCGTTTTGGTCTGATCAATCGTATGGCTAGATCTATTAACGAAATGGCACCGTTCCCAGCAATAACATAATCCGGACTGACAAAAAAATGAGTAGCGATCTCCTGACAAAATTCTCGGGCATAAGAATCAGGATATTCTGAAATACAGTTAAAAGATTCTTCATAAACCTTTTTAACCTTTGGTGAAATACCTAACGGATTAATATTGCTCGAGAAATCCAGAATACTGTTTTTATCTTTCCCTATTTCTCTGGCAAAACGATCAATTTCTCCGCCGTGTTTTAAATTTTTGACCGTTGCTATTTGTTTAGACTGATTGATCTGATGTTCATACTCTTCCGTTAACGTTCTGGCAAATTCAATTTCTAAAGGCAGATGGAACTTTTCTCTTTCTTCAATTAAATCACTGTCAAACCAGTTTAATTTTTTACGCAGTTTATTCACCTCGCCTATGACAATAATCGCCGGAGATTCAACTCTTTGGTAATTTACCTCTTCCACAATACTTGCTAAGGTTCCCTCGATCACTTTCTGCCGCGGTAAAGTTCCTGCTTCGATAACTGAAACAAGTGTGTCCGAAGGCTTACCAGCCTCCATTAAACTTTTCACGATAAAGGGAAGATTTTTGACACCCATATAAATCACAAGACTTCCCTCAATGGGGGCAAGTTTCTTCCAATCAATAAAAGGCCCATTTTTATCCTCGCGTTCCTGACCTGTTACAAAAATAACGACAGAAGAAAGGTCCCTGTCTGTTACGGGAATACCTGCATAGGCTGGAACTGCATGTCCTGAGGTAACACCAGGAATAATTTCAAAAGGAACGTCATGCTCTTTTAAATACTGCGCCTCTTCACTGCCTCGGGCAAAAACAATCGGGTCTCCGCCTTTTAACCGGACGACCATCTTTCCTGCTTTGGCAAGATCGACCATAAGACGGTTGATTTCCTCTTGACGCATCGGGTGATCACTTCTTTTCTTTCCACAGTAAATTTTTTGAGGATGGGGGAAAAATTGCAAAAGGGCATTGTTGATAAGTCCATCGTAGACGATCACATCAGCTATACGCAAAACTGAGGCCGCCCGAATGGTCAAAAGGCCAACGTCTCCCGGCCCAGCGCCAACGAGATAAACTTTGCCTTTTTCATAACTATTTTGAAGATTAGGAAAATCTTTTATCATAAGTTTTCTAAAATACAGGGGATAGTTTTGTTATCACTAAAAATAAAATGTAAGAAATTATCTCACTCATTTCCCCTGTTGCTCCAATCGTATCTCCTGTGATGCCGCCGATTTTCTTTTGACAGAAATGTCCCATCCATAGGACAAATAAAAAAATCCCAAGAAATTCACAAAGTCCTTTCCATCCTAATAAAAAAGCCGCTAATAAAGTAAAAATACTCGCCCCTATTATTTCTCTGGCTCCTACTTTTTTAGCGACGGATTCTCCCAAACCACCTTCACTTCGAGCATAAGGTTGCAGATAACTTAGAAAAACATGTGACCATCGAGACAGAGTCATCGCTAGTAAAAATATTTTTCCTTTTAACGGTAAAATCATCAGCAATTCCCATTTGATAAGAACAAAAAATATAATAGAGAGCGTCCCCCAGACACCAATGCGGGAATCTTTCATCACCCGTAAAATGTCATCACGATTCTTCCCTTGAAAAAATCCATCAAAAAAATCAGATAGCCCGTCAGTATGAAGACCACCACTTAATACAATGGGAATCAATACTAAAAGAAGATTAGACAGTCGCTCCGATAAAAATGGCTCAAACAAATGAACCAGTCCAAAAGAAATACCGGCGATGCCAAGGCCGACCAGTGGGAAAAAAATCATCGCTCTGGCTAATGCATTTTTCTTTTCTGTTACGTCAATAGAAACAGGAAGGATCGTTAAGAATGAAACAGCAACTAAAAAATCATTGAGGATTGGGAACGGATTCTTTTTTGTTAGCAACTTGTGCCTCCTCAAATGTGGCCACTTCATTATAAATACGAACTCCCGCTTCTAATATACTGATAGCCAAAGCAGCGCCGCTGGCTTCTCCTAATCTCATTGAAAGACGCAGTAACGGTTCCTGACCGAACTTCTCCAACACAAAACGATGCGCTCGTTCTTCCGACTCATGTCCTATAAAAATATAATCTGAAATAACTGGATTTAATTGAAAGGCGCAAAGAGCCGCCGCTGCAACCACAACGCCATCCAATACAACCGGCAGAGAATAATGGGCGCAAGCTAAAATCGCTCCGGTCATCGCTGCGATTTCATACCCGCCTACATGTTGGAGAATATTTAACGGCTGATCTAAATGAGTTGTGTGCTTGGCAATCGATTCTTCGATCACGTGAATTTTATGCTGCAGCCCTTCCTGATTAAGACCTGTCCCTCGTCCTGTGACTAAAGTTGGCTGGACTTTGAGACACGCCGCAATGACAGCACTGGCTGCAGTTGTGTTTCCAATTCCCATTTCTCCAAGCGCCAGAATATCCACTTTATCTTCTTTGGCTTCTTCAACCATTCGCCAGCCTATTTCAAGAGCTTTGTTTAATTCTTCGACAGTCATGGCCGGTTCTAATTTGAAATTTCTTGTCCCTCGACCGACTTTCGCTTGAATAAAAGAATCATGCTCGGTGAAATCCGCATCAACACCGACGTCAATGACTGTCACATCCGCCTTGATTTGCCTGGCCAGAGCATTGATCGTTGCCCCACCGTTGAGAAAATTCATCACCATTGCCTTTGTTACTTCCCGCGGATAAAGACTTACACCTTCTTTCTCAATGCCGTGATCGCTGGCAAAAACCAAAATTCTTTTTTTCTCTAACTGGGGACGATCTTTCTGCTGAATCGAGACAAACTTGGCAATAACATCTTCTAAATATCCTAAGCTTCCCTGCGGACGCGTTTGGCTGTCGAGTCGACGGTGAGCTTTTTGAATCCATTCTTTATTGATTGGCTGTATTTCTTGAGAACGAATAATCCATTGGTTCATGGCGATTAACTCCTTTTATAAATTGAGGCAGGCCCGCTATCATCATAATGACTTCGTCACTAAGCTGAGCAGCCCTTTGATTAATAAATCCTAATTCATCAATAAACGTTCTGGTTAATTCATTTTCCGGCGTAACGCCTAATCCAACTTCATTGGTCACGATAACTATTTGTCTTTGAGGATTAGCCAAAACATCCAGAAACAAATCAAATTGCTGACGGATCTTTCCAACATCCTCTTTAAAATAATAGAGGAGATTATTGACCCAAAACGTAAGACAATCAATAAGGATCACATCACTTTCTTGATGGAGAGCGCTCATAGCTTTAGCTAAATAGATCGGTTCTTCAATTGTTGTAAATCCCTCGCCCCGTTCTTCTTGATGCTTTTTTATTCTTACAGACATTGATTCATCGAAAGCTTGTGCTGTAGCGATAAATATTTTTTGACCGTTCATCTTTTGAGCCAAAGATAAAGCGTAACGACTTTTGCCGCTACGTATCCCACCAGTAATCAAAGTTATTTTTTTAGAATCCATGTAGGTCCCATGTTTTTTGTATTAAGGCACATTAATTGTGCGGCATTATTGGAATAATGTTTTACAACTGTCACCGAGGCCGGATCGATACGAAAAGAAAACATATACTTCAGTGGAAAATTTAAAAGTTCAATCAAAATCATTCGTATCGTCCCACCATGCGAAACAATGACAATCGTTTTGTTTCTATATTGTTTAATACAATCGGTTAAAAAATTTTTAACTCTTTTTCTCAAAGATTGAATCGATTCTCCATCAGGAGCTGTTACCCAGCGGCCTTCCATCCACTTTTTATAAACAGAATCCTTTTCATCCCACAATTCCTGTCCAGTTTTACCTTCCCATCGACCAAAAGATATCTCATCAAGACGTTTATCTTCTTTAATCTTTATCCTTCTCGACCCGGCAATAATTCTGCCAGATTCTTTTGCCCTTCCTAAAGAAGATGTATAAATTACATCTACGTCTGTGCGACGAATCACTCTCTCCAACATAACCATTTTTTTTCTTCCTATCGACAAAAGAGGAATATCCGTTCTGCCCTGATACCTCTTCTCTTTGGTCCACAATGTATCGCCATGTCGAATCAAAATAAAACAAGCCATTTAAGAAGCGTCCAGGGCTATGGTCGTCTTTCCTTTACGAAAACGATGAGTGAACTTAGGATCATAAAGACGGGAATTGGCGAAATCTTTAGATGTTAAAACACGGCCCACGATAATAATAGCCGTCTCGGTTATCTTCGCTTCTTTAACTTTGTCAGATATATCTTTGAGTGTTCCCAAAACAATTTTTTGATCCGGCCACGTCGCTTTTTGCACAACCGCCACCGGACAATCCTCGCCGTAATGCGGGCTTAACTCTTTAACGATTTTGCGCATAAGACTAACGCTTAAAAATAGAACGATCGTGGCTTCATGCGCAGCAAGCATATGCAATTTTTCTTTTTCCGGCATGAGTGTTCGCCCTTCGGCTCTTGTCACAATGACGGTTTGGGATAATTCAGGAAGCGTTAACTCTTTTCCTAACACAGCAGCCGCGGCCGTAAACGATGAAACGCCGGGAATGATTTCATAAGGAATACCTAGTTCTTCCATTTTACGGATTTGCTCCGCCGTTGAGCCAAATATCGATGGATCGCCGGTGTGGACACGAGCCACATCCTGATTGTTGCGATGGGCTTCTTTAAGAACATCAACGATTTGATTTAAATCCATACCGGAGGAATCCAGGACTTTAGCATCGGGACGTGCACGGGCAACCACCTCCTTGGGAACCAAGGATCCTGTATAAAAGACAATTGGGCAGCGTTCAATTAACTCAGCGCCTTTGACCGTAATTAATTTCGGATCTCCGGGTCCAGCGCCAATAATATAAACTTTCATATATTCCTTGCTTATCTTATTTACACTTCAAAATACTCTCCTTCACAATCTCCCACACATCATCAGGCATTTGTTCTAACCATCGCGCGTCGACCTTTCCATCTCTATCTTTTTTTTCTGTCGCAACACGCCATAATCGGTCACTCACAGAATAATTTCTCAAGATCACAAAACGTTTAAAAAGAAGCTCAGCTAAGCTCTCTCCTTGAGTTTCCATTTCAAGGCATTCTCCGTCTTCGGATGAAACATCGCCGATAACTGTAAGCTTTTTATATTTAATGGGATTATTAGGATCGGATTCAGGCAGTGTCTCAAATCCATGTTCTGAAAAATCACAAGGCTCTTTGAGTTCTCCAACTAAATAATATTCTCCATTTGTTTCAGCCAAAATTGCACCTGCTAATCGGGTGACTTTTGACATGACTTTGGTTTGAGTTTCAAACATTATTCTCTACCCCAATTTGTCGAATAGGCTTTCCTTCAGAATCAAGACGCAATGATTGCGCTGGCCTTTGTCCAGCCACAGCCTGACCGTCCCATGTATATTTGTTGGTATATCCCCGTGGCGTTACCATGTACCCTTCGTAAACAAAGGTATTGCTACTACCGATAATAACTGTTGTCAGCATTCCAATTTCGTAATCCAAAAATTTAGTCAAATCCGTCAAAATGACTTTCTCAAGATCGCGGTAGGCACTTTTGACTAATCCGACGGGAGTCTCGGGTTTACGGTATTTACTAATAACTTGCTGGGCAATCACGATCTGCTGGGTTCGCCGTCCACTTTTGGGATTGTAAAGTCCGATCACAAAATCAGCTTGAGCGGCCGCTTCAATTCTTTTTTCAATCACCGGCCAAGGCGTTAAAAGATCTGAAAGAGAAATCGAACAAAAATCATGAACCAAAGGGGCTCCGACGAGTGAAGCACAGGAATTCATCGCGGTGATGCCCGGAATGATGTGAAGCTCAGGCGAATCTGTGCGTCTCCATTTCATTTCACGTAAAACCTCAAAGACCAGCCCAGCCATTCCATAAACACCCGCATCACCCGAGGAGACAAGTGCTACGATTTCTCCAGCTTTAGCGCGTTCGACAGCAGTTCGGGCTCGGCCGATTTCTTCCGTCATCCCTGTCCTGACAACTTCTTTTCCCTCGATAAGATGCTTAACAAGTTTAATATAAGTGCTATACCCAACAATAAAATTGGCTTTTGAAATCGCTTCGAGTGCGGCCGGTGTTAAATGTGCTTCGTTTCCAGGGCCGATCCCAACGACATACAATTGTCCTTTTTTTTCTTCCATCATTTAACTCCTGCTAAATTTTGCTGAGATTGCCTAGCCGCAAAAGGAATCCGCGCCACAGCAATTGTCATCGAACGCGGAATCTCAGGTTCTTTATAAATTTGTTTCTCAATAAGTAAATCTTTTGCGCCTGACGCTAAGATTGCACTCGGCTCGGCTACACCTTTGGTCCCGACAAATTTTTTCACCGTTTCGGACGGGTTAGGAATATTCTGCAATGCATCAAGCTCAAAGGCGGTATAAATTATAAATTCCCAGTTATATTTTTCTTTGAGATTCAAAAAGGCAGGTTCCGTCGACTTTTTATCAACGGAAGCGATCGCTTTGATACATCTGATATCGAGTTTGTATTTGGCCAGCGTTGACTTAATGCCACGCTCGACAAGCTCGACAGGCGTTAAGCTGTCGCAACCCAACCCTAACACAAGGCTTTTAGGTCGATAGATGACTGACTTCGCATAAATCTCAGGATGTTCCTCTTGAAAATCACGGTCCGTTACGACAAGAAAGATGGAATAGGTTTTAGGATTCACACCTTCGAAACTGTTGGTGTATTCCACCCCCGAGGGAAGCGCTTGATCCAGCGGCCAAAAGTGAGGATCGCCGGTTTCCTGAATAATACAAACCGGATGTTGATTGACAACGGCAGCGCAGCCAAGCGTCACATTGTGGTCGGGATCATCTAAAACCCACTCTAATTCTCTTCCTAGAATATCCACTGTCAATGTCCCGCGTACATCCGATGCCGTCGTGATGACTGGTGTTGCACCTAAAATTTTCGCTACCCGATGAGTAAATTCATTCCCATGCCCAACGTGACCCGACAAAATAGGAATAACAAACTGTGCGTTATCATCAACACAAAGGATCGCCGGATCGACTTTTTTATTTTCAAATAAGGGTGCAACCATGCGAACGACAGCCCCAACGCTAATAATAAAAATGTGTGCATCATAAGCTTTGAAATTTCTTTCTAAGGTTGGGCCCATGGGAAGCCCCATGCTTTGCGCTTTGACAGGGCATTGGGATATGAGTTTCTCGGAGACAAATAGATCAGCGCCGGGAAGCTCTTCAAAAATTTTTTGCGCAATCTGGATCCCGTGTTTGGTAATCGCGTAAACGGCCCATGGTTTTCTGACATCAATCATACTTCTACTCCTAGAACAGGCTGGCCTTTGATTTTTTTGCCTTCTAAGATTCCGCTTCGATCCTTTTTACAAACAACGACCATAGAAAAATAATCACAGCGGTCATTTTTAATGGAGGTGATATCACGGACGATTTTTTGTTGCGGCATGGTAGCTTTTGAAACATACACCGCGCGATCCAATAATCCCTCGGCTTCTATGGCCTCAACAACCTGCGGCATAACAGAAGAAACCTTCAAGAGAAGAATCGTATCAAAAGTTTTCAAAATGGTAGGTAAATCTCCAAGACTATAGGAAGCCGGGATCACAGCAATTCTCTCTTCTCCGTCGGCAATCGGCATATTGGCCACAACAGGGACCGCTGAAAGAGAACTCACCGCCGGAACAACTTCTATTTCCACATCCATCCAATTTTTCTTGGCATGATTATAAAGATAGATAAATGTGCTGTATATAAAAGGGTCCCCTTCAGAAATAAAAGCGACACTTTTACCCGCATACAATCGATCGCCAATCTCTTTGAAAGCAATCTCCCAAGCCGGTTGTAGAATTGCTGGATCTCTGGTCATTGGCCAATGAAGAAAAAAACGCTCCTGCTGAGGAATTTCCCCCACGTTAGGTTCCGCAATCGTCCATGCAATCGATGGAGAAAATTTATCCCGTCTGGGAATCGCAATGCAATCAACTTTGCGCAAACGATCCACGGAGCGTAGCGTCATCAAATCTGATGCGCCAGGACCAACACCGACGCCATAAAGTTTTCCTGGCTTCATACTTTTCCCTCAGCTTTATTTTTTCTAACTGCAAAAATATGGATGGGATTTAGTGCCTCATAACGGTGATAATGCGCTAGAGGAACTCCGCGGGAAATATTCAGCAAAACAATTTCCGGTTTGAAATTCTTTTCTTTAAAATATTCATAAGCTTCCTGAACATTCTCGAGTGTAATTGCATTTACAACCAAAGTTCCATTCTCTTTGAGCTGTTCCAAACATACATCCAAAATCTCACGCATGCTCCCTTTGCTTCCACCGACAAAAATGCTGTCCGGTGGCGGCAACCCTTTTAAGGCCTCAGGCGCCCGGCCTTCGATCACTTCGACATTATCCACTTTATGCGCCATTATATTTTGTTTACAAATTTCCACACTTTCATGATCGACTTCAATAGCATAAACCGCTCCATCGGAACAAATCTTAGCGGCTTCAATGGCAACCGATCCGGAAGCCGTCCCAATATCCCAGACAACTGAATCTTTCTTAAGATACATAAACCCCAACGATAGTAAACGTACTTCGCGTTTAGTAATCAATCCCTTCTTTGGCATACGTTTTTCGAATTCATCTTCATGTAAGAATGAAATTACCGATTGATCGTGTTGTTCGTGATTATCACGAATAAGAATTAACACATTTAAGTCACTGATATCATCTGTCTTCGATAGTTCTTCAATAGAAAGCATTCGCACTTTTTCATCCACGCCACCGAGATGTTCACAAATCCACGCTTTCCAATTCTTTTCGCCAAAGCTAAGCATGTATTCGGCAATGGACTTAGGAGAATTTTCTGCATCGGTAAAGACTGCAATCTTATGATGCGTTTGAATTTTTGTGATAAACCCTTTGCGCGAACGTCCATGCAAGCTCAGCGTCAGTGCATCGTCCCAATTAACGCCGATTTTAGAGAAAGCCAATTGAACCGATCCCGGGTGGGCGATAATTTCTACATTGTCCAACCCCAATTTTTTTACCAGCAATCCCCCAATTCCAAAATACAAAGGATCTCCCGATGACAAAACAACAACATGGTTTTCATTGAATAATTCTTCAATCTGTTTAATCACATCCGTTATTTTTCCCTTAATTGGAATCTTGATCCCTTCGAATTGAGGGAAAAATGTCAAATGCCGTTCTCCACCAACGAGTACTTGAGCCCGAGAAACAGCATTCATAGCGCGGGCTGTCAAACTGCCGCAGCCGCAATCACTCATTCCAACAATCGTGACAGTTTTTGTTTTCAAAGAACGCTGAACCAATTGATCCATAGTTTTGATTGAATTCATAAGCTTTTTCCCTTCGATAAAAGTAATAAAGCGTGAATAATAGCAACGGCAATTGGGCTTCCGCCTTTACGACCACGACTAACAATAAAAGGAACATCCAAAGGTAATATGACCTCTTTGGATTCAACCGCAGAAACAAATCCAACGGGAACGCCGATAATAAGGGACGGCTTTATGCCCTCTTCCTTAACCAATCTGGCTGTTTCAATCAACGCCGTCGGCGCATTGCCGATAGCTATAATCGACCCGTCGAAAAAACCTAATCGATGCGCTTTTTGCATAGAAACAATAGCCCGCGTTGAATTTTTTGTTTTAGCTTCCTCAATGACATCTACATCTGAAATAAAGGAATGAACTTTACAGCCATAAGCATTCAGCCGGTCTTCGTTAAGGCCAGCCGTAATCATTTTGACATCGACAATAATATTGCATCCACTCACCAAAGCGGCGATCCCTGACTCAACAGCCCTAGGATGAAACTTCATGATCTGTTTAAATTCAAAATCCGCTGTGGCATGAATAACCCGTCGGACAACTTCCCATTCAGCAGCGGGGAACGAATGCTCTCCCGCTTCGCGGTCAATAATCGTAAAACTGTCTTGTTCGATCTGACGTCCGAGTGATGTCATCTGCCGCATGTCTTGATGGTCCTGAATATTTTGTTTCATATCAAATCGCCTTTTCTGGATATTGTGCTAGAAGTTTTCCATCAAAATCAAATAAGTAAGTATGAACCTTTATGGCATCGGCAATATGATTCTCGGCAACTTTACAGACATCCCGGCAAATCAGCGTTGTAAAATTATTCAAATTCTCACTGGCCGCCAGTTCGAGTGCGTGTCGTGCCGTATTCGCTGTAAGAATTTGCTGCGTGAGCGCTTCACTTGCACCCGCCTCTTTTGCTATACGCGCTAAAAGCTCGGTGTTAACTTGTGAACCCGCCACATGCGTTTGCATTTTTCCATTGGCCATTTTCGATAGTTTACCCATCATGCCCACGATATGCACTCGGCTCACTTTATTTTTGACAGCGCTTTTGAGTCCAACTCCGATAAAATCTCCTACCTGGATAAAACTTTCCTCTCTTATCCCCGGAAAAAGCTGCATCGCAAATGCTTCGGACTTTCCACCGGTTGTCATCACAAGCTCACGAATTCCTTGAGCCGATGCCACATCAATTTCCTGGACGACACTCGCTTTAAACGCCGCCGTCGAATAGGGCTGAACAATTCCAGTTGTTCCCAAGATTGAAATTCCTCCAATAATCCCTAAACGGGCATTGGTTGTCTCTTTAGCCATTTCTTCACCGCTGGGGACACTGATTACGATGCGCGCTCCTTTGTATTCTTGACTTTCTTTTAATTCTTCTAAAACCATTTCCGTAATATTACGACGAGGAATAGGTGTAATTGAGGGTGAACCCACCTCTAGTCCTAAACCAGGTTTGGTGATATGACCCACCCCTTGACCATCGACTAACTCAATACTAGCTTCCTTCTTTAATGTGACTGTCGTCGTAATTTCCGCTCCATGTGTACAATCTGGATCGTCTCCGGCATCTTTAATAATACTTGTAATCACTTCATCCCCGTTTTTTTCACAACGTTTTAAAGAAAAAGTTGCTTTTTGTCGGTTAGGTAAGGTGGTCTCAATTTTTTCTAATGGTACACCTCGAATAAGATATCTAACCGCTGCTTTGGCTGAGGCCGCCGCACATGCACCTGTTGTAAAACCAGTGCGATGCCCTTTCGGATCTCTGGGCTTTAATTGTTCGGCTGTCATGGACACTCAACTATAATCCCTCTCAAACAGCAGCCGTCTTTAACGACTCGTGATGAAAGAATGATTCCATAATAATTTGCTCCGGCTGATAATTTCCAGATTCCAAAAATTTACTTTTAAGATGCCTTAATACAAGTCCGTCCCCGCTTAAATAAATTTTGTTAAAATATTTTTCTTGTAGTATTTTAGACGTTACTTCTTCGATAAAAGAACTGCGCGATTGATCAACAATGGTTGGGGTTGAAGACACAATTTGAAATGAAAAAACTGACGGTAACCATGACCGAACTTTATCAATGGGAATAAAATAATTTGGGGATGAAAGAAACCAAATGAGTTTGGATTCACTTAAAAAAGGCATTGCCCCTTTTCCTCGCAACAATCCCAACGCGGCAGTAATGCCTGTATCGGTTGCGATGCAAAAAATCTGCTCTCGGGCCCCTTCAGCAATTTGATATTTCCCCCACGGGCCGCTGAATTCAAACGTGTCGTCGGCTTTAAGATCGTGTATAAAATTGGATCCGATGCCATTGAGATTTTTTTTAACGACAAGATCAAACCGATGCTGTTCTATATCTGAAGTGGGAATGGAATAGGCTCGCTTGCCTAATTTTCCGTTGGCCAGAAGTTTCCCGCTATTGACAATAATATATTGTCCGCCTTTGAACCCCAGCTCATAGGGCTCAACCATTTCACAATTTACATAAATGGTATCATCATTGTACACTTCAGTTTTGATGACCCGCGCTTTTAAAACAGCAGCCATAATTTTTTACCTCGGAAAAACTTCGTGCATATAATCATGCACTTCATCCAGTTCTTTATAAAATTGATTCATGTCATTGATTAAACGGTTAAGATCCAGTTCTACCTGTTTCGTCATAACCATAAGAGCTCGGTAATATCCAAGCTTCGGATCATTCTCTTTCGTCTTTGAAACCTTTTCCGCTAGATGAATCAAAGACTGCGTATATAACTGTTTAAGTTCACCGAGCGTCTGCGCTTTAATCATCGGTGCGATAGGTCCCGGGGCTGTTGCCGCTTTGCCTAATTCCGCCAGCTCATGCTTTTTCTCATTTTCATCTTTAATGCCTAAGACATTCATAAGCCCTAATCTTAATCCTGCTATTTCATGACAAGCCATTGTTTCCTCCCTGTCCCGCCAAAGGCGGGACTATTGTATGATTTGATCTACAATTTCTGAAACCAGTTCATCTTTCATCAGATGTTTTTGGAAAATCTCTTCAGCATATTTTTCTTCACAGCGTCTATACCAAATTCCATCCGGATAAACAGCCACTGTTGGCCCATCGCCGCAACATCCTAAGCACGATGTTTTTGTGATTTTTATTTGTTTCTCCAGCCCATTATCTTTAATTAAACGCCGCAATGTTTCCAAAAGACGAATGCTTCCCTGATCTACACAATCCACATTGCCGCAAACCAAAACATGTTTTTTGATGGGTGCATGCGCGTGGGTATGCGGCATCGATTGATTATGCGTGAAACTGTGACGAATGCTCCACAGCAGCGAATTAAGTCCGCCGACTTTTTCTTGGAGTTGATTGATCGGCACACGATACTGACAGGTATCGCAAGGCAAAGGTTTCCCGCCATAAACATCATTGATTCGTTCTTTTAACAAATCAAAAACTAACGGATCTTCACCCAGGGTTTTAGAAAT
>Ga0247727_10001817_pt1 | contig 49666 bp, 47 predicted proteins | sample WisWelCaveWW1625_FD_202498 | JGI IMG/M metagenome (GOLD analysis project Ga0247727, IMG submission 202498) | Biofilm microbial communities from Wishing Well Cave, Virginia, United States - WW16-25 | ecosystem: Environmental > Aquatic > Deep subsurface > Groundwater > Cave microbial mat | place...
CGACCGCGATCGCGCCGCGATGGAGGCTTTCGGCTCGGCCGGCGCGCTTCAGGACGACGAGCACGGGATTGGCAGGCAAGGATGGCTCTTCGAAGGACCGTGATGGCGGGCGCAGCTACAATGCCGCCGCTTCTTGCGCGGGGAAACGACCTTGCTCGTCGAGTGCAGACTGGCGCGGATCGTGTTCCGCGAGAACAGCGACCACCAGTACATCTATCTGGAGGAGAAGGGAGGGGGCCGCTCCTTTCCGATCGTGATCGGCTCCTTCGAGGCGGCGGAGATCCACAGGAAGGTCCGCGGCGACGCGGCGCAGCGGCCGCTGACCCACGACCTCCTCCGCGCGGCGATGGAGCAGCTCGGGGGGAAGCTGCGCTGCGTCGAGGTGAACGACCTGCGCGACAACACCTTCTTCGCCAACCTCGTGGTCGAGCAGGAGGGCCGCACGATTCGGATCGACTGCCGGCCGTCCGACGCGATCGCGCTGGCGGTCGCCCACCAGGCGCCGATCGCGGTGGAGGAGTCGGTGCTCGTCGCCGCATCGGGGAACAAGCCCGACGAGCCGACGGCGTGACGCGGGACGTGCAGCGAATCGAATTCGCGGAGGGTTGGCAGAGCGGTCGAATGCGGCGGTCTTGAAAGCCGTTGACCCGCAAGGGTCCGGGGGTTCGAATCCCTCACCCTCCGCCAGACGACGAACCCCGGTTCTTCGACGGCGACTTCCGTCGCGGTCACGAATCAGCTCGGAGAGGTGGCTGAGTGGTCGATAGCGGCGGCTTGCTAAGCCGTTGTACGGGGTTTCACCCTGTACCGAGGGTTCGAATCCCTCCCTCTCCGCCAATCGCGTCGCTGCTGCTCGCGCTGCTCGCGCTGCTCGCGCTGCTCGCGACCGGCTGCGTCGAGCGATTCGTCCGCATCGACTCCGATCCGGCGGGCGCCGAGATCCACGTGAACGGCCGCCACGTCGGACGCGCGCCGATCGACGTGCCTTTCGTCCACTACGGGACGGTGCGCGTCGACGCGTGGACGGCCGAGCGGCCGGGCGTCACGCAGTACGTCGAGCTCGCTCCGCCGTGGTACGAGCGTTTTCCTTTCGAGCTCGTCGCCGAGCTCCTCGATCCCTTCGACCACGTCGATCGCCACGAGGTGACGATCGTCTTTCCGGAGGCCGCGACGCCGGCGACGCGCGAGGAGGTGCTGCGGCGCGCCGAAGAGCTGCGAGCGGAGACGCGCTGACGTGGCGGAAGCCGGACGAGCTCGCGCGGCCATGCAGCTCCCGCGGCTTCCCGCCGACTTCCGCCCGACCGACCTGCGCGGCCAGCGAGTCCTCGTGCTCGGGCTCGGGACGTTCGGAGGCGGACTCGGCGCCGCGCGCCATTTGGCGCGCGAGGGGGCGAAGGTCGTGGTGTCGGACCTCCGCGGCCCTGACGCTCTCGCCGAGCCGCTGCGCGCGCTCGAAGGCGTTCCGGTCGAGCTCGCCCTCGGACGCGAGGCGACCGACGAGGTCTCGAAGGCCGACTGGATCGTCGCGTCGCCCGCGGTGAAGTGGAGCTCGCCGCCGCTTCAGGAGGCGGCGCGCCGCGGCGTGCCGGTCGAGAGCGAGATCACGCTGCTCGTGCGGCTGCTCCCCTGTCCCTGGCTCGGGATCACGGGCACGAACGGCAAGAGCACGACGACGATGCTCTCGAGCCGGACGCTCGCGGCGGCCGGGCGGCGAGTCTTCAGCGGCGGGAACCTCGGCGGCTCGCTGCTCGAGGTGTGGCGCGAGATCGAGGCGGGCGACGCCGCGGTCCTCGAGCTCAGCTCGTTCCAGCTCGAGCACCTCGGAGAGACCGGGCTCGGGCCGACCGTGGCGCTCGTGACGAACGTCACCCCCGACCACCTCGACCGCCACGGCACCTTCGAGGAGTACGCGACGGCGAAGCGGGCGATCCTCTCGCGCGCGAGCGTCGCGCTGCTGCAGCGGGCCGATCCTGTCTGCCGCTCGTTCGCCGAGGAGTTCGCCGGGCGCGTGGTCTGGTACGGCGAGGCGAAGGCGTTCGAGCGCGACGAGCCCGGGGCTCGCCTTGATGATCGTCGCTTCGCCGTGCTCCGGGACGCGCAGGGCCGCGAGGAGCGGGTCGATCTCGAGACGATGGTCCTGCGCGGCACGCACAATCGCGTGAACCTGCTGGCGGCGGCCGCCGCGGCGACGGAGTTCGGCGTCGCCTTCGGCGCCGCGGCGCGAGCGGGGCTCGACGCGCGGCCGCTCGAGCGGCGGCTGAACGAGGTCGCCCGCGTGGACGGCGTCCTCTACGTCGACGATTCGGTCTGCACGTCGCCGCCCGCGGTGGCCGCGGCGCTCGCTGCGTTCCCTGGCCCGACGCGCCTGCTCGTCGGCGGCTACGACAAGGGGATCGACCCGACGCCGCTGATCGCCGCCCTCTTCTCGCGGAGCGGGAAGTCCTACCTTTATGGAGCGGTGGCGACGGCGCTCGCGGCGCGGCTAGAGGTGGCCTTCGCCGCCCGCGTCGCGGGCGCCCGGGAGTCGACGTCGAAGTCTGCGTCGGAGTCCGCGAAGTGGCCGAGCTGGGAGGTCTTCGCCGATCTGTCCGCGGCGTTCGCCGCGGCGGCGCGCGAGGCGGCGCCGGGCGACACCGTGCTGCTCTCGCCGGGCTACGCGTCCTACGACCAGTTCCGCAACTTCACCGAGCGCGGCGACCTCTTTCGCGCGCTCGTTGCGCGGCTCTCGACGAGCTGATCTCGTCCGCGCTGCGACAACTTGTATCGTTCTCCTTCGCCCGGAGAATCGCGGCGAGTCGGCCAGGATCCTCGATGCGATGAGCGTCTACTGCCAGCGGTGCCAGAAGGAGACCGCCAACGTCCACGTGACGGAGATCAACGATTCGGGCGTCAAGGCGGAGCTCCACCTCTGCGAGGAGTGCGCGAAGTCGAAGGGCGTCCCTCCCGTCCCCTCCTCCACGGTCTTCGCGCTCTTCAAGGAGCTGATGGAGAAGACGAGCTCGGTGTCGCGCGCGCGCGACCGCCAGTGCCCGCAGTGCGGCATGACGTTCGGCGAGTTCAAGTCGAAGGGGCGTTTCGGCTGCTCGCACGACTACGAGGTCTTCCAGTCGCGCGTGATCCCGCTTCTCGAACGGATCCACGGCGCCTCCGAGAACGCCGGCGACGAGGGGGCCGCCGCACCCGAGCCGGCCGCCGCCGACGCGTCCGCGGGCGAGCTCAAGCGGCTGCGCAAGGACCTGCAGCGCGTGATCAAGAACGAGGAGTACGAGGAGGCCGCGCGCATCCGCGACCGCATCCAGACGCTCGAGAAGCAGCTCCGCGAGGGAGGCGATCTGGATGGGTGAGTCGCTGCGAGCGTCGTTCAGCTCGCCGGAGAGCGCCGGCTCGTGGATGGCGAGCGACGAGCCCGACCACGACGTGGTCGTCACGACCCGCATCCGCTTCGCGCGCAACCTCGACGGCTTCTCGTTCCGCTCGCGGCTCACCGACGAGCGCTCCAAGGAGCTCGAGGCGCACCTGCGCGAGCGGCTCATCGGGCTCGAGCTGGCGAGCGACCAGGCCTACTTGAGCCTTCCCGACCTCGACGAGCTCGACCGCGAGCTGCTCTTCGAGCGCCACCTGATCAGCCTCGAGCTCGCGCGCGGCAGCGGCCCGCGCGGCGTCTTCTTCAGCCGCAGCCGCCACGTCTCGGTGATGGTGAACGAGGAGGACCACCTGCGGCTGCAGGTCTTCGGCCCGGGCCAGAACCTCGCCGGCCTGCTCGACCAGATGCGCGAGTTCGACCAGAAGCTCGCCGGCCGCGTCCGCTACGCCCACCACCCGCGCTTCGGATACCTCACCTCCTGCCCGACGAACGTCGGCACCGGTGTCCGGCTCTCGGTGATGCTGCACCTGCCGGCGCTCGTCTACTCGAAGGAGATCGAGAAGGTCTTCAACGCGGCGGCGAAGATGAAGCTCGCGGTGCGCGGCTTCTACGGCGAGGGAACGTCCTACCTGGGCGATTTTTTCCAGGTGAGCAACCAGGTCACGCTCGGCCGAGGAGTCGACAAGCTGCACCAGGACGTGAGCAAGGTCGTCCCCAAGCTCGTCGACCACGAGCGCGAGGTCCGCCGCACGATCCTGAAGGAGAACGGGAAGGGGCTCGAGGACCGGATCTTCCGGGCCTTCGGCGTCCTCTCCTACGCGCGGCGCATCAACTCCCAGGAGGCGCTCGAGCTGATCTCGCAGGTCCGGCTCGGGGTGTCGCTCGGGATCCTGAAAGGGCTCGAGCTCAAGACCGTGAACGAACTGCTCGTGATGAGCCAGCCTGCCCACATCCAGGCCCTGGAGAAGCGCGACCTGAAAGAGGAGGAGCGCGACGTCGCCCGCGCCCGATACATCCGCCAGCGGCTCGGCCGGCCCGGCGCCGAGTGATGGGGCTGGAGAAGCGCGCCCGGTCGTGACACGCTATGTCGGCGACGTTCCGCGACAGGACACCGAGGACACCATGTTCGACCGATTCACCGATCGCGCCCGCAAGGTGATGGGGCTCGCCAAGGCCGAGGCGCAGCGCCTCAACCACGAGTACATCGGGACCGAGCACGTGCTGCTCGGCCTGGTGCAGGAGGGCAGCGGCGTCGCCGCCAACGTCCTCAAGAACATGAACATCGACCTCAAGCGCATCCGCGCCGAGATCGAGAAGATCGTCAAGGGCAGCCCGACGATGGTGACGCAGGGCAACCTGCCGTTCACCCCGCGCGCGAAGAAGGTCCTCGAGCTCGCGGTCGAGGAGGCTAGCAACCTCGGCCACAACTACATCGGCACCGAGCACCTGCTGCTCGGGCTCATCAAGGAGAACGAGGGCATCGCCGCGCGCGTGCTGCTCAACCTCGGCGTGAAGCTCGAGGAGGTGCGCGAGGAGATCCTCGAGTTCCTCGGCGCCGACACCCGCTACAACGCGGGCGGCGGCGAGGGCGGCGGTCCCGAGGAGCCGGGCGCGGCCGGCGGCCCCGGCAACGCGAGCCAGGGCTCGGGCGAGACGGCCGGCGCCGAGACGGCGCCCGGCGGCGGCGCCGCCGCGAGCAAGAGCAAGACCCCTGCGCTGAACGCCTTCGGGCGAGACCTCACCCTGCTCGCCAAGGAGGGCAAGCTCGACCCGGTGATCGGGCGGCGGCGCGAGATCGAGCGGGTGATGCAGATCCTCTGCCGCCGCACGAAGAACAACCCCGTGCTGCTCGGCGAGGCGGGCGTCGGCAAGACGGCGATCGTCGAGGGGCTCGCGCAGGACATCGTCTCCGGCAGCGTCCCGGAGATCCTCGGCGACAAGCGCATCGTCGTGCTCGACCTGGCGATGATGGTCGCCGGCACCAAGTACCGCGGCCAGTTCGAGGAGCGCATCAAGGCCGTGATGAACGAGGTGCGCCGTGCCAAGAACATCGTCCTCTTCATCGACGAGCTGCACACGCTCGTCGGAGCGGGCGGCGCGGAAGGGGCGATCGACGCCAGCAACGTGCTCAAGCCGGCGCTCTCGCGCGGCGAGGTCCAGTGCATCGGCGCCACCACGCTCGACGAGTACCGCAAATACATCGAGAAGGACGGCGCGCTCGAGCGCCGCTTCCAGACCGTGATCGTCGAGCCGGCCACGCGCGACGAGACGCTCGAGATCCTGAAGGGCCTGCGCGACCGCTACGAGGCGCACCATCGCGTCCAGATCACCGACGGCGCGCTCGAGCTCGCGGTCGAGCTCAGCAACCGCTACATCACCGGCCGCTTCATGCCCGACAAGGCGATCGACGTGCTCGACGAGGCGGGGGCGCGCGTGCGCCTGAAGGCGCTCACGCAGCCGACCGACCTGAAGGAGCTGGCCGAGAAGATCGCGCTGCTCGACAAGGAGAAGGAGGAGTGCGTCGCGGCGCAGGACTTCGAGCGCGCCGCCTACCTGCGCGACCAGGCCGACAAGATGCGCAAGAACCGCGACGAGCTGCAGAAGCAGTGGCGCGCGAGCAGCAAGGAGGTCGACGGGACGGTCGACGAGGACGTGATCGCGGAGACCGTCAGCAAGATCACCGGCGTCCCGGTCACGCGGCTCGAGAAGGGCGAGGCGGAGCGCCTGCTCCGGATGGAGGACGAGCTCCACAAGACCGTCGTCAGCCAGAACGACGCGATCGCCGCGATCGCGCGCGCGATCCGGCGGGCGCGTTCGGGGCTCAAGAGCCCCAAGCGCCCGATGGGCAGCTTCCTCTTCCTCGGGCCGACGGGCGTCGGCAAGACGCACCTCTGCAAGCAGCTGGCGAAGTTCATGTTCGGCAACGAGGACGCGCTCGTGCAGGTCGACATGTCGGAGTACATGGAGAAGCACAACGCTTCCCGGCTGGTCGGCGCGCCGCCCGGCTACGTCGGGTACGAGGAGGGCGGCCAGCTCACCGAGAAGGTGAGGCGCCGTCCCTACGCGGTCGTGCTGCTGGACGAAGTCGAGAAGGCGCACGCCGACATCTTCAACATGCTGCTGCAGATCATGGAGGAGGGCCGGCTGACCGATTCGTTCGGCCGCAACATCGACTTCCGCAACGTCGTCCTGATCATGACCTCGAACATCGGCGCCTCGATCATCAAGAACCAGACGTCGCTCGGCTTCCACAAGGTCTCGAACGAGAACGCCTACGAGAAGATGCGCGAGCAGCTCATGTCCGAGATCGAGAAGTTCTTCCGGCCCGAGTTCGTGAACCGCCTCGACGAGGTCATCGTCTTCCGTTCGCTCACGCGGCCCGACATGACCTCGATCCTCGAGGTGCAGCTCCGCGAAGTGCGCGACCGGCTGAAGGAGAAGGGCCTCGCGCTCGAGCTCACCGACGAGGCGCGCGAGCACCTGATCGACAAGGGCACCAACCTCGAGTTCGGCGCGCGGCCGCTGCGCCGCGCCGTCGAGCGGCTGCTCGAGGACTCGATGTCGGAGTTCATCCTGCGCGGCGACTTCACCGGCAAGGACCTCGTCCGCGTCACGCTCGTCGGCGAGGAGCTCCACTTCGAGGCGGTCGAGAGCAGCAAGCCCGTCGAGACGGGCAGCGCCGGCGGCAGCTGAGCCGCGCGTTGCGCCGGCTCCCGGCCGCCGCATTCGCCTTCGCGCTCGTCGCGCCGTGGGCCGCGGGCGGCGCGCGGGCGCAGTCGGAGCCGCGGCCCGCTCTTGCGCGCCCGGTCGTCCTCGCCACCAGCGAAGGGGGGCTCAAGTCGTTCGGCGATCCCGCCGCCTGCCGCTCGGGCTGGGTCGTCTTCCACGCCGTGCGCGACGACGGGCGGGAGGGGATCTACGCGTCGGCCGGCAGCGTGCCGACCGTCCTCGCCGAGACCGGGACGCCGGTGCAGGACGGCGACGACGTCTGGCACATGAAGCGATTCGGCAGGCAGCCGACGGTGAGCGACGCGCTCGTCTGCGCCTTCACCGTCGAGTTCGAGGGGGGCGGCAAGGCCGTCCTGACGAGTGAAGGGTCGACGCGGAAGTACGCCTTCGTCGCCGACTCCGGCGAGGCGTTCCGCGGCTTCGGCGAGCTCGCCGCGATCAACTCGGCCCGCCACGTCCTCTTCCGCGCGACGGTCGATCCGCCGAGCCATCCCGATCGCGACCCCTTCAACGCGGCGCGGCTCGCCGATCCGGAGCGCGACCTGGACCCGGAGAGCATCCCGCCTCCGACGCGCCTCACGTCGTCCGGCCGCAAGGCGGAGTTCCACTGCGGCCTCTTCCTCGACCGGGTCAGCGACCTTCGCACCGTCTGCACCACCGAGAGAGGCTTCGTCGACGTGCGCGACGGCTTCGCCTTCAACGACGCGGGGTTCGTCGCCTTCCGCGCGTCGCGGCGGCCGGGGAGCGTGAGCCTGCTGATCGAGTCGGGCGGCGCGTCGGTCGCGCTCGCCGAGAGCGGCGCGCGCTTCACCTCCTTCGAGCCGCCGGCGCTCGACCGGCGCGGCCGCGCGGCGTTCGTCGCGCACGGCCCCGACGGCGCGGCGTTCGTCTGCCGCTCCGCGTGGGGCGCCGGGCTCCCGGAGGTCGTCGCCGACGCGCGCTCCGGATTCGTCGCCTTCGGCCCCAACGTCTCGATCGACGATCGCGAGCGCGTCGCCTTCGTCGGGCGCCGCGCCGACGGCCGCGAGGGGCTCTACCTCGCCGGCAGCCGCGGCGACTTCACGTCGCTGCTCTCGATCGGCGATCTCGTCGGCCGCCGCGCCGTGAAGCGCCTGCGCCTCTCCAACCGCGCCTTCGTCCGCTCCGACCGCATCGCGCTCCTGGCGCTGCTCGAGCCCGACGTCGAGGCGGTCGTCGTGCTGCAACTGGCGCCCTGACGGCGCCGGGCAGGAGTTCACGGCAGATCGGGAATCGTTGCTCGCTCCGCGGCGCGCGCGGTGCCGCCGAATGAGCACCAAACTGCGCGCGCTCGGGAGCCGGGGCTCCGTCCGCGGCTACGAGCCGCGCTTTGCGACGAGGCCGCCTCGGGGGCGCTTCGCCCCGCGGCGGAGGCCGGGATGCGCGTCGATTGCTGGCAGATGTCCGCGCCGGGCCGGCCGCTCGAGCGAGCCGTGCGCGAGGAGCCGCCGCCGGTGCGCGGCGAAGTGATCGTCGCGGTCGCGGGCTGTGGCGTCTGCCACACCGATCTCGGCTACCTCGACGCCGGAGTGCCGGTGCGCGGCCGCCTGCCGATCACTCTCGGCCACGAGATCAGCGGCCGCGTGATCGCGGCCGGGCCCGGCGCCGAGACGCTCGTCGGCGCCGCGGTCGTCGTCCCGGCCGTCCTGCCGTGCGGCGACTGCGAGCTCTGCCGCGCCGGCCGGGGCTCGATCTGCCGCCAACAGGTCTTCCCGGGGAACGACGTCCACGGCGGCTTCGCGAGCCACGTGCGAGTTCCTGCGCGCGGACTCTGCCGGGTCGACGCGACGCGCGACGTCGAGCTCGACCTCGTCGACCTCGCGGTGCTCGCCGACGCCGTGACGACGCCCTTCCAGTCGATCCGGCGCAGCGGACTGCGCGGCGGCGACCTGGCGATCGTCGTCGGCGCCGGCGGCGTCGGCGGGTTCTGCGTGCAGATCGCCGCGGCGCTCGGCGCGACGGTCGTCGCGATCGACGTCGACGACGAGCGGCTCGCGGCGCTCGAGCCCCACGGAGCCGCGCTCACGCTCAACGCGGCGAACCAGCCGGGCGCCGGCGCGCTTCGCAACGCCGTTCGCGGCTTCGCCAAGGAGCGGGGACTTCCCGCCGCCTGCTGGAAGATCTTCGAGTGCTCCGGTTCTCCCGCCGGACAGGAGACGGCGTTCTCGCTGCTCGGTCCGGGCGCCTACCTCGGCGTCATCGGCTTCACCCCCGAGAGCGTGAAGGTCCGCCTCTCGAACCTCATGGCGTTCGACGCGCGCGCCGAGGGGAACTGGGGCTGCGCGCCGGACCTCTACCCCGAGGCGCTCGAGCTCGTCGCCGCGGGCAGCGTCGCCCTGAAGCCGTTCGTCGAACGCCACCCGATGTCGCGCATCAACCAGTCGCTCGATGCGATCCGGGCCGGACGGATCCGGCGCCGCGTGATCCTCGAGCCCGACTTCGTCAGCAGATGAGGACCGCCATGGAACGAATCGAGTCGCTCCCCGCCGCCGGCTGCACGTGCGCACGCTCGGAGGAACTCCGAAGCCACGACCTCGCGGCGCCGCCCGCGAGCGGCAACGTGCGAGTGGAGCGTCGCACGGTGCGCGACGCCCAGGGCGGCGAGGTCGAGGGGTTGCACGCGGTCTGGATCACGCTCGACAACGAGCGGCAGCTCAACAGCTACACGACCGAGATGGTGAAGGAGGTGATCCTCGCCTTCCGCGCCGCCTCCAACGACCGCGCGGCCGTGGCCGCCGTGTTCACCGGCGCCGGCACGCGCGCCTTCTGCAGCGGCGGCAACACCGAGGAGTACGCCACCTGGTACGCCGGCCGCCCCGAGGAGTACCGCCAGTACATGCGGCTCTTCAACGACATGGTGAGCGCCATCCTCGAGTGCGACAAGCCGGTGATCTGCCGCGTGAACGGGATGCGCGTCGCCGGCGGCCAGGAGATCGGGATGGCGTGCGACTACTCGCTCGCCTCGGATCTCGCGACCTTCGGCCAGGCCGGGCCGCGCCACGGCTCGGCACCCGACGGCGGCGCGACCGACTTCCTGCCGCTCTTCGTCGGCGTCGAGGCGGCGATGGTGAGCTGCACGCTCTGCGAGCCGTGGAGCGCCCACAAGGCGCACCGCCTCGGCCTGCTCACCGAGGTCGTGCCGGCGGTGCGCGTCGAGGGTCGTTTTCTCCCCAATCCGCTCGTCGTGACGCACCGCTGGCTCGACGAGTTCGGCCGCGTCGTGCACGGCGAGCCGAAGAACGGCGGCGAGCGCGCCGAGGCCGAGAAGCTCCTTCGGAGCGGCACGATCGATCTCTCGCTGCTCGATCACGCGGTCGACCGGTTGATCACGAAGCTGCTGCAGACGATGCCGGGCTGCACGACGAAGACGATCGAGTCGGTGCGCCGGCACAAGCTCGCCCACTGGGACAGGAACCGCGAGGGCAATCGCGCCTGGCTCGGCCTCAACATGATGACCGAGGGGCGAGCCGGCTTCCGCGCCTTCCACTTCGGCGCGCGCGGCGACCGCGAGGTCGACTTCGTCGAGCTGCGCCGAGCCATCGCTCGCGGCGAGCCGTGGAGCGACGAGCTGGTCGAGCGCGTCCAGCCGGCTTCCGCGCGCCGCACCGACCCAGGCGGGGAGAAGGCGCCGTGATCGGCGCCGTCCGGACCGCGTGGGAGGAGTCGGGCCGCGTCGCGCGCGTGACGATTGACGGAGGCGACGGACGCAAGGGAAACGTGATCGACCTGCCGCTCCTCGGCGCGCTGCGGGGCGCGCTCGCGGAGGCGGCGCGGCCGGGAGTGAAGGCAGTCCTGATCGAGGGGGCCGGCGACGACTTCTCGTTCGGCGCGAGCGTCGAGGAACATCGTCCTGACCGGGTCGAGCGATTCCTCGCCGCGTTCCACGATCTCTTCCGCTGGATGGCCGACGTCCCGCAGGTCCGGCTCGCGGTCGTGCGCGGCCAGTGCCTCGGCGGCGGCCTCGAGCTCGCGCTCGCCTGCCAGCGGATCGTCGCCGCTCCAGGGGCGCGGCTCGGGCAGCCGGAGATCAGGCTCGGAGTCTTCGCGCCGGTCGCCTCGGTTCTGCTGCCCGCGCGCGTCGGGCAGGCCGCCGCCGACGACCTGCTGCTCACGGGCCGCAGCGTCACGGCGGACGAGGCGCTGCACCTGGGTCTCGTCGACGAGGTCGCCGACGATCCGCTCGAGGCGGCGCGGGCGTGGGTCGCGACCCACGTCGTTCCGCTCTCGTCGTCGTCGCTGCGCTTTGCGGCGCGGGCGGCCCACGTCGGGCTCGCCGCCGCGCTGCGCGATCGACTCGCCGAGGTCGAGCGTCTCTACCTCGACGAGCTGATGGCGACGGCCGACGCCGTCGAGGGGATCACGGCGTTCCTCGCTCGCCGGCCGCCGCGCTTCGATCCGGACCTGGCACCGCGCCGGGCGGTCACGTGACGGTCCCCGCCGCCGGCGACCTCGCGCCGCTCGTCGCGCGCGCCGAGGATCTCGCCTTCGACCTGGAGCTGCGGTCGGTTCGCGCCTGGAGGTCGGCGCACCCGGGCGCACCGGCGATCGGCTACCTGCCGGTCTGGGCGCCGCGCGAGCTCGTGCACGCGGCGGGCGGAATCCCGGTCGGGATCCTCGGCGGCGGCGATCGCATCGAGATCATCAAGGGCGACGCCTGCTTCCAGTCCTACGTCTGCCACCTGCCGCGCAGCGTGATCGAGCTCGGACTCTCGGGCCGCCTCGACGTCCTCGACGGCCTGCTCTTCCCGAGCATATGCGACGTGATCCGCAACCTGTCGGGCATGTGGCGGCTGCTCTTTCCCGGCAAGCTCGTCCGCTACCTCGACCTGCCGCAGAACTTCGATCCGGCGGTCGGAGGCGTCTTCCTCCGCGGCGAGTTCGAGCGGCTCCAGGACGACCTCGTCGAGCTCGGCGGCCGTCGCCCGAGCGACGACGACCTGCGCCGCTCGATCGCCGCGTTCGACGAGAATCGTGCCCTGCTCGAGGCGCTCCACGACCTGCGACGGCGCGAGCCGTGGCGCGTCCCGACCTCCGAGCTCTACGTCGTCGCGCGCGCCGGCTGCGTCCTGCCGGTCGAGGAGCACAGCGCTCTCCTGCGCGACTACCTCGCGCGGGTCGGCGCGGCGGCGCGCGCGCCGCTCGACAACGCACGGGTCGTGGTCGTCGGCGCCTTCTGCGAGCAGCCGCCGCTCGACCTGCTGCGGACGCTCGAGCGCGCCGGCTGCTACGTCGTCGGCGACGACTTCCTGCTCGGCGCGCGTTTCCTGCGCGGGGCGATCGACGCCCGAGGCGACCCGCTCGACGCGCTCGTCGAGGCCTACCTGCACCAGTCGGTCGCGCACGCCTCGGTCTTCTGCGCCGAGCGCGAGAAGGGAGAGGAGCTCGTGCGCGACGTGCGCGGGTCGGGCGCGGAGGGGGTGCTCTTCGCGGCGCCGAGCTTCTGCGACCCGGCGCTGCTCGACCAGCCGATGCTGCAGGCGGCGCTCGACCGCGCCCGCGTCCCGCACACGAGCTTCAAGTATTCGGAGAACACCGGGCAGTTCCAGGGGATCCGCGAACAGGCCGGGACGTTCGCCGACGCGATCAAGCTCTGGAGCGAGGCATGAACGACGCGCGAGGCGCGAGCCGCGACGCGATCCCGAAGGAACCGAGCATGGCGCGCCAGAAGGAGATGCTCGGCGCGCACTACCACCGGCTCGCGCACGCGACCGAGCTCGGGCTCAGGTCGGCCTACACCTTCGTGCCCGGCAACCTCACCGAGCTGCTGCTCTCGTTCGACGTGCTGCCGGTCCTGCCCGAGATCAACGCGCTGCAGTCGGCGATGCGCGGGAAGTCGGCCGACTTCATCGCGCTCGCCGAGAAGCTCGGCCAGTCGGAGGACGTCTGCACCTACGTGAAGTGCGACTACGGGATGCTCAAGTCGGGGAACGTCGGCCCGACCGGCGAGAGGCTGCCGCGTCCCGACCTGCTGCTGCTCTCGTACACCGGCTGTTTCACCTTCATGAAGTGGTTCGAGCTCCTGAAGCAGGAGTACCGCGCTCCGGTCGCCATGCTCCACGTCCCCTATCAGGGCGACGGCCGCGTCACGGCCGAGATGCGCGACTACGTCGTGAAGCAGCTGCGCAAGGTCGTGATCCCCGCGCTCGAGAAGGTCACGGGCCGCCGCTACGACGAGGACCGGCTGAAGGAGCTTCTCGCGCGTTCGGCGCAGGCGGAGGAGGACTTCGTCTGGGTGCTGCGCTCGGCGCGCCACCGGCCCTCGCCGATCGACGCCTACTTCGGCGGCGTCTACTACATCGGGCCGATCTTCACGGCGTTCCGCGGCACGCAGGAGGCGGTCGACTACTACCGGATCCTGCGCGGCGAGGTCGAGGCGCGCCTCGCCGCCGGCGCCGGACCGATCACGCCCGAAGGTCCGCTCGGGCCGGAGCGCTACCGGCTCGTCGTCGAGGGGCCGCCCAACTGGACCTCGTTCCGCGACTTCTGGCGCATGTTCTCGGACGAAGGCGCGGTGGTGGTCGCCTCCACCTACACGAAGGTGGGCGGCGTCTACGAGGACGGCTTCCGCCACGATCCTTCCCGTCCGCTCGAGAGCCTCGCCGAGTACTGCCTCGGCTGCTACACCAACCTCGACCTGCCGTCGCGCACCGCGAAGATCGCGCGCTACGTGCAGGAGTTCGACGCCGACGGGTTCCTCGTCCACTCCGTCAAGAGCTGCGACAGCTTCAGCGCCGGCCAGCTCGTGATCCTGCGCGAGGTCGAGCGGCGGACCGGCAAGGCCGGCGCCTTCCTCGAGTCGGACCTCGTCGACGCGCGCTACTTCTCGGCCTCGAACGTGAAGAACCGCCTCGAGTCCTACCTCCAGATGATCGAGCAGCAGCGCCGCGGGGCCGTCTCGTGCGCGTCGTGATCGGCGTCGACCTCGGCTCGACGACGACCAAGGCGGTCGTGCTCGGCGAGGACGGGCGGATGCTCGGGCGCGGGATCACGAACACGCGGAGCAACTACGACGTCGCCTGCGCCCTGGCGAAGGGCGAGGCGGTGGTCGCCACGCGCTTCGCGCTCTTCCGCGAGGAGCTGCGCGGCCGGCTGCCCGACGGTCCGGCCGGCGACGCGATCGTGCGCGAGGTCGAGCGCTGCTTCCGGCTCGAGCAGTACCTCGGGCAGCTCGCCGAGCTGCGCGAGGAGCTGCGAACCGTCGCGGAGCCGGCGACGTGGCACCGCTTCGGCCCCGAGCTCGGCGCCCGGGCCGTCGCGCTCGCCGATCGCATCGGGCGGGAGGCCCCCGCGGCGTTCGCCTCCGACGCGCCGCGCGGCTCCGAATTCTTCCGCGACCTGGTCGGCGCGCGCTGGCGCGTGCTGGCCGAGGATCCCGCGACTCGCGGCTCGGTCGGCTTCGACGGGCTCATGTCCTGCTTCGACAAGGCGATCGTGAGGGTGGAGAACCGGGCGCTCGACCTCTCCTTCGCGCGTCACGCGCGGCCGGCGGTCGAGCGCTACATCCGCGAGAGCGGCGGGATCGAGCGCGACTTCGCGCACGCGCTCGGCAACGCCGCCGCCGTCGCGGCCGCCACGCAGATCGTCGAGTGGAACGTCGTCGGCACCGGCTACGGGCGCAGCAAGCTGCCCTTCCGCAAGGAGCAGATCCGCTCCGAGATCCTCTGCCACGGGCTCGGCGCGCACCGCTTCTTCCCCGGCACGCGCACCGTGCTCGACATCGGCGGGCAGGACACCAAGGCGATCCAGGTCGACGAGCGCGGCATCGTCACGAGCTTCCAGATGAACGATCGGTGCGCCGCCGGATGCGGCCGCTACCTCGGCTACATCGCGGACGAGATGAACGTCGCGGTGCAGGAGCTCGGGCCGATGGCGCAGCGAGCGACGCGCTCGGTCCGGATCAACTCGACCTGCACCGTCTTCGCCGGCGCCGAGCTGCGCGACCGCCTCGCGCTCGGCCAGAAGCGCGAGGACGTCGTCGCGGGGCTGCACCGCGCGATCGTGCTCCGCGCGATGTCGCTGCTCGCGCGCTCCGGCGGCGTGCGCGACGAATTCACCTTCACCGGAGGCGTGGCGCGCAACGCGGCGGCGGTCGCGGCGCTGCACCAGCTCGTGCGGGAGAACTACGGCGAGGTGACGCTCAACATCTCGCCCGACTCGATCTACACCGGCGCCTACGGCGCGGCCCTCTTCGCGTTGCGCGGCGCCGAGGTGCCGGCGGCGGTGGCTTGAGAGGAGAGGCTCCCATGCGCGACGCGCTCCTCACGGCGGGCATCGACGTCGGCTCGAGCGCCGTGAAGCTCGTGATGGTCCGGACCGACGGCCGCGGCGGAGAGGCAGTCGTCGCGAAGCGCCTCGAGCGGCTGCGGCGCCGCGATCCGCTCGAGGTCGCGCGGCGCGTCTGGCGCCACGAGCTGCTGCCGGCGGCCTGCGCGCGTCCCGACGAGGTCGCCTACGTCGCCACCACCGGCGAAGGGGAGCGCATCGAGTTCCGCACCGGCCACTTCTACGGCATGACGGCGCACGCGCGCGGCGCGCTTCACCTGCGGCCGGAAGCGCGGGCGGTGCTCGACGTCGGCGGCCTGCACGCGCGCGCGCTCACCATGGACGAGCGGTCGAAGGTCCTCAGCCACGCGATGACGAGCCAGTGCGCGTCGGGGTCGGGACAGTTCCTCGAGAACATCTCGCGCTACCTCGGCGTCACCCTCGAGGAGATCGGCGAGCTCTCGCAGAAGGCGAAGAAGCCCGAGCGCTGCTCGAGCATCTGCGCCGTGCTGGCGGAAACCGACGTGATCAACATGGTCTCGCGCGGCATCCTCGTGCCCGACATCCTCCGCGGGATCCACGACTCGATGGCGGGACGCTACGTGAGGCTGCTCCTGACGGCCGGCGCGAGCGGCGTGACCCTCGTGACGGGCGGGCTCGCGGGCGACGCCGGCCTGCTCGCGGCGCTCCGCGACGAGGCGAAGCGCCAGGGCGCGCCGCTCGAGTTCGAGAGCCATGCCGACTCGGTCTTCGCCGGCGCGCTGGGGGCGGCGCTGTGGGGCGCGCACCGCCACCGCACGCTCAAGCGCCGCGGCGTCGCGCTGCCCGTCGGTGGAGCGACGATGTGACGAATCTCGGACTCCAGGATCGTGCGGCCCTCGTCACCGGCGCAGCCTCCGGCATCGGCGCCGCGGTCGTGCGCGCCTTCCTCGCCGCGGGCGCGCGCGTGGTCGCCATCGACCGCGAGCCGGTCGCGCTCGAGGACGCCGCGAAGGAGCGCGCGCTCGCGGTCGTTGGCGACGTGACGCGGCCGCGAGACGTCGAGGCGGCGGTGGCGCGCGCGACCGGGGCGTTCGGCGGCCTCGACGCCGTCGTCAACTGCGCCGGCGTGACCGCCGACGGCGTGGTCTGGAAGCTCTCCGACGAGCAGTGGCGGCGGGTGGTCGACGTGAACCTGACCGGCTCGTTCCACGTCGTGCGCGCCTCGATCCCGGCGCTGCGCGCGCGCGGCGGCGGAGCGATCGTGCTCGTCTCGTCGGTGAACGGACTGCGCGGCAAGTTCGGCCAGTCGAACTACGCGGCGAGCAAGGCGGGCGTCGTCGCGCTCGCCAAGAGCGCAGCGCTCGAGGCGGCCCGCTTCCAGGTGCGCGTCAACGCCGTGGCGCCCGGCTACGTGCGCACGCCGATGACGGCGAGGCTTCCGCAGGAGTTCCAGGACGAGGCGCTGCGCGAGACGCCGCTGGGCCGGCTCGCCGAGCCGCAGGACGTGGCCGGTCCGATCCTCTTCCTCTGCTCGCCGCTCGCGCGCCACGTGACCGGCGCCGTGCTGCGCGTCGACGGCGGCCAGTGCACCGGCGCGTGAGGCGCCCTCGTCCGGGCTAGCCGACCGCGTCGCAGTGGTGGGAGTCGGGGACCTGGGCGCCGTAGGCCGCGAGCGCGGCCTTGCCGCGGCGGGCGGCGGCGAGCTCGTGGCCGATCCTGGCCTGCGCCGCGCGCGTGGCCGCGATCAGCTCGGAGTGGAGCCGCGTCAGCCGCGACATGCCGGCCGCGATGCGGGCGAGCTCGGCGTCGGAGAGCCGCGTGCGCGCCTCGTCGGCATGGCTCCCGACGCCTGCGAGCTCGGCGAGCAGCAGGTCGGCGCGCTCGACCTCGTCGGCCGCTCCGGCCACGTCGCCGGCCGCGACGAAGGAGAGGGCGTCGCGCCAGCAGCGCTCGGCCGCGTCGAGCGCGGCGAGCGCGTCGGTCCGGCCGCGCCCGGGCGGCTCGACGTTCGGCTCAGCGAGCGGCGGCGACGGCGCCATTCCATCCGTCCTTGAGCTTGCCGACGACCTTGCGGCTCGAGCGCAGGAGCGCCGGCGACTGCGTCAGGTTGGCCTCGAGCAGCCACGCGCTCACCGTCCGGTAGAGCTGGTCGAGCCGCGGCACGCACTCCGCTCCGGTCGAGCCGTCGAGCGCCTCGCGCAGCGCCGTCACGATCTCGAAGGCGCGGGAGATCGCCTTGCCGGCGCGCGGCCGCTCGCCGGCGACGACCGCCTCCTCGGCCTCGTGCAGGCGCAGGAGCAGCGCGTCGTAGATGCGCAGCAGCAGCTCTTCCCTCGGCAGCGCCAGCACGGCGTCGCGACGGTAGGTGTCGATCGCGGTGGTCATCGTTCTCCTTGGTCCTTGCGATGCGTTCCGGGCTCGCGCGCGCTCACCGGCGCGTCCTGCTCGAGAACGACGTGGTGATTCCGTTGAGCGACGTGCCCTGCGCCTGCAGCCGGCCGACCAGCTCCTCGAGCTGGGAGAAGCGGCGCACGAGGCCCTCCTCGAACCTGGCGAGCGAGTCCTCGGCGGCGCGGATGCGCTTCTCGAGGTCCCGGATCACCTGGGCGAAGGAGTCCTTGCGCAGCTTGATGACGCCGGCCCCGGTGCTCGTGCGAGCCTTGACGGCCGCGAGCATGCGCACGCCGACGCCCACCGTCGCCTTGGCGAAGACCGAGACGACGCCGTCGAGGTCGTCGGCCAGCGCCGTCTTCAGCTTCGCCGAGTCGAGCTTGAGGGTCCCGTCGGAACTCGTCCGGATGCCGAGGCTCGGGAGCGAGTCGTGGCGAGGGATCACCGCGCCGGGAGTGGTGGAGGCGATCGAGGAGCCGGCGATCGAGCTGAGCGCGGCGCGCAGCCCTCGAAGCGCGCTCTCGCCCGAGAGCGGCTTCACGTTTTCCTCGGAGCTGGCGCGCGCGGCCGACTGCTCGTTCAGGAACTTGACGACGTCGTTGTAGGCGTCGACGAACGACTGGAGCTGCTTCTGGACGCCCTCGAAGTCCTCGGAGAGCGTGAGCTGGACCGGCGCGGCGCCGACCGCCTGCTCGTCGAGCAATTGGAGCGTCACGCCCTGGATCGCGTTCTCGACCTTGTTGCTCGCCGACGTGTAGCTCTGGCCGTCGACCGTGAACTGCGCGTCGGCGGCAGCGCGGAACTGCGTGAGGTTGAGCACGGGGCCCGAGGCGCCCGGCGGCTCGGCGAGGATCGTCACCGCGTTGGCGAGGCCCGTCTCGCGGCCGCGCAGCTCGAGGTGGTAGCTCGTGCCGTCGAAGACGACGGTGGCGCTCACCTCGGCGCCGGAAGCGTTGATCGCGTCGCGCAGGCCGTTCAGCGAGTCGTTCGTGCCGCTGACGGCGAGGTTCGTCGTGGTCGCGCCGACCTGGATCGAGAGGGTGCCGCTCAGGCCGAGGCTTGCGTTGGCGTCGGCGAATCCCGACGAGCGCACGAACGTGCTCTGCGCGAGCGACGTGATCCCGATCTGCCAGATGCCCGTCGTCGCGGAGCCGCTCACAAGGGCGGAGACGTTCTTCTCGCCGCCATCGGAGAGGGTCGTCTTGTGGGCGACGAACGAGTCGCGGTCGGAGAGCGTCTCGAGCGCCGTCTGCAGCTTCCCGAGCTTGGTGGCGAGGTCGCCGTAGGCGGCGATCCGGCGGTCGTAGTCGGTGCGGCTGCGCTTCAGGAACTCGACCTTGCGGCCCTCGACGGCCACGAGCGCGGCGATGATCGACTTGGTGTCGAGCCCCGACGCGAGTCCCCCGAACGTGATCGGGCTGGCCATCCGAGCCGTCCTCCACCGCGCCTGAGCCCTTGAGCCCAGGCGCCCGTTCCCGCCCGCACGGTTGTTCGGCGGCGGCGCCGCCTCCTTGAGGACCTGGGAACTAGTTTCCTGGAAACGTCGGGGCTCCCCGGTGCCCGCGCACCGAGGAGCCCCGATACACCCCGCGGAAGGGTCGCGCGTCGGACGGACCGAACGGATCCCGGAGGCCCGCTCGCCGCGAAACCCTTCGTTAGTTCAGTTCAGCGACTAGCCGTTCAGCAGCGTGAGCGCGGCCTGCGGCTGCAGGTTCGACTGCGCCAGGATCGAGAGCGCGGCCTGCTGCAGGATCGAGTTCCGCGTGAGGTCGGCCGTCTCGAAGGCGACGTCGACGTCCCGGATGCGCGACTCGGCCGCCGAGAGCGACTCGATGTGCACGCCGAGGTTGTTGATCGTCGACTGGAGGCGGTTCTGCGCCGCGCCGAGGTTGCCGCGGTTCGAGGTCACCGTGTCGATCGCCGAGTCGAGCGCCGTGATCGCCGTCGTGGCCGAGCCGGCCGAGGAGATGTCGAGCGTGTTGACGCCGAGGTCCGACGTGAGCACGGACGCCAGGGCGACCGCGATCGTGTCGTTGGCGCCGACGCCCGAGCCGACCTGGAACGCGATCGACGCGTTGGTGCCGTCGAGGAGCTGCGTGCCGTTGAAGTTGGTCGACCCCGCGATGCGGTCGATCTCAGCGAGCAGGTCCTGGAACTCGGCGTCGAGCGTGTCCTTGTCCGCGCCCGAGGTCGTGCCGTTGTTGGCCTCGACCGACAGCTCGCGCATGCGGATCAGGATGTTGCTGGTCTCGTTCAGGGCGCCTTCCGCCGTCTGCACCAGCGAGATGCCGTCATTGGCGTTGCGCTGGGCCTGCGTGAGGCTGCGCACCTGCGCGCGCAGACGCTCGCTGATCCCCAGTCCAGCGGCGTCGTCCGCCGCGGCGGAGATGCGCAGACCGGACGACAGGTGCTGGAAGTTCCGCTCCAGGCGGCTCGTGACCGAGCTCAGCCCGCGCTGAGCGTTGATCGACGAGAGGTTCGAGTTGATGCGAAGTGCCATTTCCCTACCCCCGCGGAACGAAACGTCAGCCGCCGCACTCGCGCTGCTGATGGCCGCGAAGTCCGCACTTGCGGCCGCGAGGTTGTTCGGTGGAGCTTCACGGCGCTCCAGGGCCGACGAGCCTTCGGCCGCCACCGGCGCACTCGTTTCCGGTTGCAGCGCGCTCCCCGGGGAGAAGGGCGGAAGCTTTTTCTAAAGCCACGAGCAGGAACTTCCGACCTCCACCCCCGGCGGGGCGAGTGCGGCCCGGAACCGCACGCGCGCCCCGAACACCCCGTGGGAGGGCCGCGATGGCCTTCGCGATGCCGCTCGCGGCGCGCAGCCGCACCCCGCGCGCGCGAGCGCTGACGTTCCGTCTGGTGCCCGGCGTGCTGCTCGCCGCCGGCGCGCTGCTGCTCTCGCAGCCATGGCGCACGGTCGCGGCGCCCGCCTTCGAGCCTGCGTCGCTGCTCGGCGCGCTGCTCGTGATCGGCGGGCTCCTCTTCTTCCTGCCGGCGCTCCTGAAGCGGCTCGCGCCGGCCACGCGCGCCGGCGGGCGCATCGAGGTCGTCGAGGCGCGGCCGCTCGGCGGCCGGAAGTCGCTGCTGCTCGTGAAGGTCGCCGATCGGCGGCTGCTGATCGGCGCGTCGGAGAACGGGCTGGTCACGCTCGCCGAGCTGCCCGAGGAGCCGCGCGGCTTCGGGCGCGCGCTCGACCAGGAGCTGGCGACGGCGAGCGGCGTGGCCGCTGCCCCACAGGCGCGCGGCGAATGAGCGCGCTGCTTCGGTTGCTGCTCGGCCTGCTCCTCTTCGCCGGCCCGGCGATCTCGTCGTCGGCCGCGGCGCAGGATGGCGCGGCGCCGCAGGACGATGGAGCAGGGGCCGCGGGAGCGCCGCCGCCGGCGCCCAAGCGGCCACCCTCGCTGATCGATCAGTTCCTGCCGATCACGGTGGGCACGGTCGGCGCCGCCGGCCGTCCGGGAGGCGCCGCGCGAGACGGCGAAGGGCGCGACCTCTCGACCGCGGTCGAGATCGTCCTCCTCCTCACGTTCCTCACGCTGCTGCCGCCGCTGCTGCTCACGGTGACCTGCTTCACGCGCGTCATCGTCGTGCTCTCGTTCGTGCGCCGGGCGATGTCGACGCCCGAGCTCCCGCCCAACCCCGTGCTGATCGGGCTGGCGCTCTTCCTCACGGGCGCGGTGATGGCGCCGACCGGGCGGGCGATCCACGCGAAGGCGATCGAGCCCTACCTCGAAGGCAAGCTCGCCTTCGCGCCGGCCGCCGAGGCCGCGAGCGGCGAGCTCAAGCGCTTCCTCCTGACCCACGCGCGCGAGCAGGACGTCGCGCTCTTCATGGAGCTCTCGCAGACCGCGCCGGTCGAGGGGCCGGAGGAGGTGCCGCTCACGGCGGCCGTGCCGGCGTTCATCGTCTCCGAGCTGCGCACGGCCTTCCAGATGGGCTTCGTGCTCTACCTGCCGTTCCTCGTCATCGACCTCGTCGTGTCGAGCGTGCTGCTGGCGATGGGCATGTACATGCTCCCGCCGATGCTGGTGGCGACGCCGATCAAGATCCTGCTCTTCGTGCTCGTCGACGGCTGGGGGCTCGTGATCCACCAGGTCTGGAAGGGGCTGGCGGCCTGACCATGGACGCGACCACCGCCATCACCCTCTCCCGCCAGGTGCTGATCGAGGCGCTCACGATCATGGCGCCGCTGCTCGGCGTCAGCCTGGTCGTCGGCCTCGTCGTCGCGCTCTTCCAGGCGCTGACGAGCCTGCAGGAGCAGACGGTGGCGACGGTGCCGAAGCTGCTCGCGCTCGCCGGAGCAACCTTCGTCCTGATGCCCTGGATCCTGCGCCAGCTCACCGACTTCGCGCAGCGGATCCTGCTGAACCTCTCGCGGCTGGGGAGCGGCGCATGACGTTCGAGCTGCCGCTCGAGCCGATCGTCCGCCTGCTGCTCGCCGCGCTGCGGGCCGGGATGGTGCTGCTCCTGCTGCCGGTCGTGGGAGGGGAGGGGGCGCCCTCGCCGGTGCGCGTCGTCTTCTCGCTCCTGCTCGGAGGGCTGCTGGTCGGGATGGCGCCCGACCCGGCGTCCGAGCTCCCCGCGACGGCGAGCGGCCTGGTGCTGGCGGCGGGCCGCGAGCTCCTGATCGGGCTGGCGATCGGCTTCCTCTGCCGCGTGCTGCTCGCCGCGCCCGCGCTCGCCGGCGACCTCGTCGCCGAGCAGCTCGGCCTCAAGATGGCCGAGGACGTCGACCCGATGACGCGCGTGCCGAACACGGCGCCGAGCCGCCTCTACGAGTCGGCGCTGTTGCTCGCCTTCCTGGCGATGCGCGGCCACCACGACGTGCTGCGGGCGCTGCACCAGTCGTTCGCCGCCTTTCCCGTCGGCCGGACGACGCTTCCGCAAGGCTTGTCGTCGCTGGTCGGCTCGCTCACGCTCTGCGTGCGCTTCGCCGTGATGATCGCCGCGCCGCTCTTCGCCGTGCTGCTGGTCGGGAGCCTCTCGCTGGCGCTGCTCGCGCGCGCAGTGCCCGAGGTGCAGGTGATGACCTTCGGCTACCCGCTGCGCCTGCTCGGCGTGCTGCTCGCGGCCGTCGCTCTCTTCCCGCTGCTCGCGCGGCCGGGCGCGCGTCTGTTCGAGGCGCTGCGCCACTCGCTCCTGACCCTGGTGGGGGCGTGAGCGATGCCCGATCTCTTCGACACCCAGGAGCGGACCGAGGAGCCGACCCCGAAGCGGCGCGAGGAGGCGCGCGAGCGCGGGCAGTTCGCCCGCAGCGTCGACCTCTCGACGGCGGTGGTGCTCCTCGCGTCGGTCGGCGTGCTGCTCGGCTTCGGATCGACGCTGATGCACGGATTCGGCCGCGAGATCGTGGCCGGCGTGCAGCGGCTCGGCGCCCCGTTCTCGGGCGCCGGCGGAGCCTCGGAAGTGCTGCGCGCGACGCTCCTCAGCGCGATGTGGTTCGCCGGGCCGTTCCTCGGCTTCGCGGCGGCGGCCGGGGTGACGCTGCACGTCGTCCAGGCGGGCGGTCTCTTCGTCGCGCGCGACGCGCTCGCGCTCAAGTTCGAACGTCTCGATCCGGTGCGCAACCTGTCGCGCATCCTCTCGCTGCGCGGCTTCGTCAAAGTCGGCGCGGCGCTCCTCAAGTGCGCGGTCATCGTCGCCGTCCTCGCCTTCGCGCTGCGCGGCCGCCTCGCCGAGATCGGCGCGCTCGCCGGACTCGACGTCGAGACCGCCGCCCCGAGGGTGGGAGCACTCCTGCTCTCGCTCTTCCTGCGGGTCACCGGCGCGCTGCTCGTGCTCGGCGCCATCGACTGGACGTTCCAGCGCTGGCAGCACGGCCGCGACCTCAGGATGTCGAAGCAGCAGGTGCGCGACGAGCAGAAGCACGAGGACGGCGACCCTGCGTTGCGCCGGCGGATGCGCGACCGGATGCGACGCTTCCTCGAGAAGCCGCTGCGCCAGATCGTGCGCGACGCGACCGTCGTGGTGACCAACCCGACCCACTTCGCCGTGGCGCTCGAGTACGTCGAGGGCCGCTCGGCCGCGCCGAAGGTCGTGGCCAAGGGCGTCGACCGCGTCGCCGAGGAGATCCGGCGGATCGCGCGCGACGCCAACGTGCCGACGATCGAGCAGCCGCCGCTCGCGCGCGCCCTCTTCCGCGACGTGCCGGTCGGCGACTCGATCCCCGAGCCGCTCTATCGCGCCGTCGCCTCCGTGCTCGCCATCGTCTGGCGGCTGCGTGAGGAGAAAGCGCGGCGGGGCGCCGCGAAGAGCGCCGCGGCCGGGCGGAGGAGCTGAGCGATGGCGCCGACCGCCACCGCTTCGCTGGCTTCGCTGGCTTCGCTCGCTCCCGCCGCCCCGAGGCGCGCTCCGACGCCGGCCGCGCCCGCGGCCGCGGCCGAGCGGCCGCGCTTCCGCAACGCCGACGTCGCGCTCGCCTTCGGGCTCGTCGGCCTGCTGATGATCCTGCTGGTGCCGCTGCCGCCGTTCCTGCTCGACCTGCTGCTGGTCGTCAACCTCTCGGCGAGCATCCTGCTGCTGCTGCTCGTGCTCTCGAGCGAGAAGCCGCTCGAGCTCTCGACCTTTCCGACGATGCTGCTCTTCAGCGCGCTCTTCCGTCTCGCGCTTAACGTGGCGAGCACGCGCCTGATCCTGCTGCACGGGAAGGCGGGCCACGTCATCCAGAGCTTCGGAGAGTTCGTGGTCGGCGGCAGCCTCGTCGTCGGGATCGTGATCTTCCTGATCCTGATCGTCATCCAGTTCGTCGTGATCACGAAGGGCGCGGGGCGCATCAGCGAGGTGGCCGCCCGCTTCACCCTCGACGCCATGCCCGGCAAGCAGATGGCGATCGACGCCGAGCTCAACAACGGGCTCATCACGCCCGACGAGGCGAAGGCGCGCCGCCGCGAGATCGGCCGGGAGGCCGAGTTCCACGGCGCGATGGACGGCGCGAGCAAGTTCGTGCGCGGCGACGCCGTCGCCGGGCTGATCATCACGGTCGTCAACATCGTGGGCGGCGTCTGCGTGGCGCTCATGCGCGGCATGGACCTCGGCCAGGCGTTCAAGACCTACTCGATCCTGACGGTCGGCGACGGGCTCGTGAGCCAGATCCCGGCGCTCATCGTCGCCACGGCGGGCGCGATCATCGTCACGAAGGCGAGCAGCGAGACGAACCTCGCCGACGAGCTCGCCCACCAGATGACCGACCGCCGCCGCGGGCTGCGGCTCGCGGCCCTGATCGTCGGCGTGCTCGGCCTCGTGCCCGGGCTGCCGGCGGCGCCGTTCCTGGTGCTGGCGGTCGCGCTGCTCGTGGTGGCGAGCCTGCGGCGCGGCGCCGCGCCGGACGCGCCGACCGCCGAGCAGGATCCCGCCGCGGCCGCCGCCGAGCAGAACGCCGAGCTCGAGCGGCTGCTCAAGGTCGACGCGATGGGCATCGAGCTCGGCTACCGGCTGCTCCACCTGGTCGAGAAGTCGCGGGGCGGCGGGCTGCTCGCCCACATCGCGCAGGTGCGCAAGCGCTTCGCCGGCGAGATGGGGGTGATCGTCCCGCCGATCCGCGTGACCGACCACGCGAAGCTGCCGGCCGCGGGCTACCGCGTCCTCGTGCGCGGCCAGGTCGTGGCGAGCGGCGAGCTCAGGCCCGGGATGCTGCTCGCCATGAACCCGGGCGGCGGGAAGGGCGACCTGCCCGGCGAGGCGACGCGCGAGCCGACCTTCGGCCTGCCGGCGCTGTGGATCGACGAGTCGCGCCGCAGCGAGGCGGAGCTTGAGGGCTACACGGTGGTCGAGCCGGTCTCCGTTCTCGTCACCCACCTCTCCGAGACGATCCGCGAGAACGCGGGGCTCGTGCTCACGCGCGACGACGTGAAGGCGCTCGTCGAGGCGGTGCGAAAGGATTCGCCGGCGGTCGTCGACGACCTGATCCCGAACCATCTCTCCTACGGCGACCTCCACCGCGTGCTGCGCGCGCTGCTCGCCGAGCGCGTGTCGATCAAGAACCTCGCCGCGATCCTCGAGGTCGTGTCGGAGCACGCGGCGCAGACGAAGGACCCCGACGCGCTCGCCGAGCTCACGCGCCGCCGCCTCGCGCGGACGGTCGTCGAGCCCTACCTCGACGAGGCCGGGAGCCTCAAGGTCGTGACGCTCGATCCGGCGCTCGAGCGGTCGCTCGTCGACGTGGCGAAGAACCAGGAGGCGGGCGACGGCGCCGGACTCGTGCGCGCGCTGCTCGACCGGCTGCTCACCGAAGTTCGCCGGCTCGTCGAGCGCGGCCAGGAGGCGGTGGTGCTCGTGCGCGCGGAGGCACGCACCTTCCTGCGCGACCTGCTCCGGAGCGTGGCGCCGCGCGCCGTCGTCCTCTCCTACGCGGAGGCGGCGGCGGCGCGCCGGGTCGAGCCGGTCGCGGTGATCACCTCGATCGAGCCGGCGGTCGCGGCCGAAAGGAGCGGCCCGTGATCCGCCGCGCCGCCGCCCTCCTCGGGATGCTCGCCTTCGGGCTCGCCTGGGTCGTGGGCGTCTGGTTCGGCCGCTCGCCGCGCGCGCGGCTCGAGTCGGCGGCGCTCGCGCTCTGCGCCGGTTGCGTCGCCGGCGCCGCGATCGGGATCGCGCTGCAGAAGGTCGTGCTCGCCCGGATCGCCGAGAAGTGGGACGGCAACGAGCCCGCGGCCGGCAGTGCCGTCGCTTCGGCGCGCAAGCCGGGAGCGGCGGCCGCGGCCCCGGTGACCGTGCCCGCGTCCGTGCCCGCGTCCGTGCCCGCGCCCGTGCCGGTGAAAGTCGAGGCGGCGCGATGAGCACCGACCTCCTCGAGGCCTATCGCGCGGGCGTGCCCGACGTCGCCGACGAGCTGGTGAAGCGCCACCTTCCGCTCGTGCGCCGCGTCGTCGGGCGGCTCGCCGTCCAACTCCCGCCGAACGTCGGGCGCGAGGACCTCGAGGAGATCGGGATCCTCGGGTTGCTCCACGCGGCGCGCAACTTCGACGCGACGCGCGGAGCCTCCTTCCGCACCTTCGCGTGGATCGCGATCCAGGGCGCGGTGCTCGACGAGCTGCGCCGGCTCGACGTCCTGCCGCGCGGACGGCGCGACAGCGTCAAGGCGTACGAGTCGGCGCGCACCGAGCTCACCGTGCGGCTCGGCCGCGAGCCGACTTTCCTCGAAGTGCAGGAGGCGCTGGGGCTCAGCGCGCCGGAGCTCGAGGCGGTGCTGCGCTCGCGCTCGCTCGCCGAGAACCACCAGAAGGGCGTGGGTGAGGCGTGCACCGGCGTGAGCCCCGAGAGCTTCGCGGGCGACGCGGCGGAGGACCCGGCCCAGGTCGCGCAGGTCAACGAGGCGAAGGAGCTGCTCGCGGAGGCGATCGACGCGCTGCCGCGGCGCGAGAAGGAGGTCGTCCTCCTCTACTACCACGCGGGCCTGCTCCTGAAGGAGATCGGGCAGGTGCTCGACATCACCGAGTCGCGCGTCTCGCAGATCCTGCAGCACGCGCTCGTGCTCCTGAACCATCGCCTGGGCCGGAAGTTCGGAGGCTGATGCCATGAGCGCCGGACGAGGTCGAGTGGTGAAGGCGGATCGGGTCGTCGCGGAGCGCACGCCCGTGCCGTGGGAGCCGCGCGCGTCGATCGACGACGCGCCGGCCGCCGCGGTCGAGGTGGTCCGCGAGCGCGGCGTCGTGGTGGGGATCACGGTCCGGTGCGGATGCGGCCGCGTGCACGAGCTCGAGCTCCTGCCGGCGGCCGACGAAGAGAAGAGCTGAACGATCGACGAAGCGCCGCCTTCGCGGCGCGCGAGAGAGGAGCAAGACGATGGAGAAGACGACGAAGCGATCGTGGCGGAGGGGTGCGTGGGTCGCGTTCGCGGCGCTGCCGTTCGCCGCCGCGGCCTGCCAGCTCCCGATGCGGGGCGGCGGCGAGAGCTACACGCTGCAGGGAGATCCGTGGGCGGCGCGCAGCCCGGAGGGGGCGGGCGCGGCCGCGAAGACGGGCGGCGAGAAGCCCCCCGGCGAAGCGCCGGCGCCGGCGAGCGCGACGAAGAGCGACGCGCCGACGGTGCTCGAGCAGCTCGAGGAGGCGCGCACCAGGGCGAAGTCGCTCGAGGACGAGAACGAGCGCATCAAGATCGACGTCGCCTCGCTCACGGTGCTGGTCGAACAGCTCAAGCAGGAGAACCAGAGCCTCGCGCAGCTCGCCGACGCCTCGGCGCAGAGCCGCGCCGGTCTCGACCGCGAGTTCGAGAAGCTGCAGCAGGAGGCGAAGGCGATCGAGGCGCGCTGCCGATCGCTCGCCGACGACCTGCTGAGCGAACGGATCCAGCGCGTGCGCGTGGAGCGCGAGCTGATCCTCGCCAAGGTCAAGGAAGTGGAGAACCGGGATGACGGCCCCTGATCGACGCGGCAGCCGCTTCCGGCTTCTGGCGCTCGCCGCGCTGCCCATCGCGGGCTGCGCGCTGCTCGAATCGCTCGTGCCGCCGGCGCCCCCATGGGCCGTCGTGCGCGGCGTCCGCAGCGCGACGCCGCCGACGAAGCCGGTGCGGCGCGTCCTCGTGCTCCCGTTCACGACGCGCGATGCCGTGCCGGCCCACGCAGGCTCGATGCGCGTCGCCTTCGCCCAGGTGCTGCGCGACGCGTGCGGCTTCGACGTCGTCTCGCCCGACCTCGCCTCGCTGCCGCGCACGACGCGCGACGAGCTGCTCGCCGGTGCGGGACGGGACGCCGCCGCGCTCATCCGTCTCCGTCGCGAGTGGGAGGCCGACGCGGTGCTCCACGGGCAGCTCGCGTTCAGCCGGCCGCACGGCGAGCCCGCCGTCGGCCTCGAGGTCGAGCTCGTGGACGCCCGCGACGGCCAGGTGCTCTGGAGCGCGCAGGACGCCGTCGACGCCCGCGATCCGGCGGTGCGCGCCTCCCTGCTCGAGTTCCGCCGCGGCGAGTCGGGCGTCGATCCCGAGGACGTGACGCAGATGCCGTTCGACTCGTTCACGCGCTTCGTCGCGCGCTCGTTCGCCCGCACGCTCTTCGCGCCGCCGCCGGCCGCGATGGCCTCAGAAGTTCCCGGAAAGGCTTTCCCGGTCGTCGGCGTTCGCTGAATTCTTTCCCGGAAAAGCGCTCAAGCACCGCGGGGTTCCTCCGAATCACTTGGGCGAAAGGCGTCATCCCGGCGCCACCCAAGAGAAGAGTGGAGGAACCCCCGCATGTCCCTGTTCATCAACACGAACACGGCGAGCATCAACGCTCGCGGCAACCTGGACGTCGTCACGAGCCGGTTGCACACCAGCTTCCGCAAGCTCTCGTCGGGCCTGCGCGTCGCGACGGCCGCAGACGACGCGGCCGGGCTGGCGATCTCGGAGCGCATGCGCGCCCAGATCCGCAGCCAGACCCAGGCGCAGCGCAACGCCAACGACGGCATCTCGCTGGTGCAGGTCGCGGAAGGGGCGCTGAGCGAAGTCAACAACATCCTGATCCGCCTGCGCGAGCTGTCGATCGAGGCGAACAACGGCACGGTGTCCGCCGCCGACAAGGACACGCTGGATCAGGAGTTCTCCAACATGATCCAGGAGATCGACCGGATCGCCAACTCGACGAAGTTCAACGGCGTGAACCTCTTCGACGGGACGACGCCGACGATCGACTTCCAGGTCGGCTCCGGCGTCGTGCAGTCGACCGACATCATCGGCGTCGCGCTGTCGTCGATGCTGGTCAGCGACCTTGGCATCTCCACGATCGACATCTCGTCGGTCGGATCGCCGACCACCGCGATCACGGCGATCGACGCGGCCATCGACGTCGTCTCGGCCGCGCGCGGCGACTTCGGCGCGCTCCAGAACCGGTTCCAGTCGACGATCAACAACCTCAGCGTGAGCATCGAGAACCTCTCCGCGTCCGAGTCGCGCATCCGCGACGTGGACGTGGCCGCCGAGACGGCGGAGCTGACGCGGAACTCGATCCTCCAGCAGGCGGCGATCTCGATCCTGGCGCAGGCGAACGTGCAGCCCCAGGTCGCGCTCACGCTGCTGCAGAGCTGAGGAGCTCGAGCCACCATTCGAATCAGGCCGGTCGTTCCCGGGGTCGGGGTGCGTGAGGACGCGAAGCCCCTCCACCTGCGCATCCTCGGTCCCCGACTCCGGGAAGGGCCGATTCGATCGAGCGAGAGGACGGACGGAAGGAGTTCGAGGTGGGGGGGGCGGCGCCGGAGGGGCTGGCCGCGGTCGGCGGACGACGCTCGAGGAGCGCCGCCGATCAGGAGGCGACGAAGTAGAGCTCGCCGCGCAGGATCCCGAGCGCTGCGTTCACGAGCGTCTCGTGCGACGCCTGCTTGGCCTCGAGGATCTCGCGGCTGACCTCGGCGACGCGGCTCTTGGCCTCCTCGCTCGCGCGATGGAGCTCGAGCCGGAGCTCGGCGACGCGCCGCTCGAGTTCGGGCGAGCGCTCGATGCGATCGGACGTGGAAGCGGTGGGGGCGGTCGGACGCGCCGTCGTCGAGCCGGCCGCCGCGGCGGCCGCGATCGCCTTGGACGGCGCCGCCGCGACGTCGGGCTTCGAGCGCGTCGCGCCCTCCGCCGAAGTCGCCGGCCTTTGCGCCGGGATCAGGTTGGGAACGTCCATGGCACCCGCCTCGTCGCCGCGCGAGCTCCGTCCCGCTCGCGTCGTCTGTCGTCTCTTCGGCGGACTTGAGCCGTCCCTTGTGGAAAAAACCGGACGAATGGAAATCCCTTACTGACCGTCGCTCGGATCGCCGGAGTCGGAAAGCGCTTCGGCCGGAGGCCGTCAGCCTGGAAGGAGATGCCGGGCGCGAGGGCGAAGCCGCAGGCCCGCAGAGGTCGCCGGATCGATCGGTCCCGGTGCCTTAAGTCGTTCGCCAAGAGAGCCTTGTGCTGCTCGAGCGCGACGACTCGTCGCCTCAACGCCGCGCCGGCACCGACGTTGCCCTGGCCGCGCCGCCCACCGGTCGAACTCCGATCGGCGGCGGAGGATCGCGGCCTTGCCGGTTTCGACCATTGCCACCACTCGCTCCGCTCCAAGCGCGGAGCAGACTCACGAGACCCCCGCGGAGCTCCCGTCCGGACGCGCCTCCTTTGGAGACGAGTTCGGACGGGAGACCGCATTTCGTGACTCCGCGGCGCCGGCGAGCGCCACGACGACCCGCGACGAGCCCGAGCCGCCGGCGCTCGGAGCGACCGCCGAGACGAGCCGCGACGAGCGCGACGCCGAGATCGACGCCGACTCGATCGAGCTCCTGCTGGCCGCGCTTTGCGCGCCGATCCCGGTCGCGCCGCAGCCCGCGTTGCTGACGACGAGCTTCGGGCCGTCGCTCGCGCCGCCGCTCGCGCCGACCGTCGACGCGCTCGCGGTGTCGGGCGCCTTGGCGCCGGTCGAGCGCGAGCTCGCTCCTTCGTTGCCTCGCGCCGCCGCGCCGCCGGCCGGATCGAAACCCGTCGGCGGCTTCGCGGCGTCCGGCCTGACCGACGATCTGGGTGCCGCCGCGCTCGTCGCGGAAGACGGCGCGGCGCTCCCGTCCGACGGCGTCGAAGGATCGGCGGCTGCCGCTTTGCGCGTCGTCGCGCAGAAGGATGGAGCGTCGGCCGTCGAGTCGGCCGACGCCGCCCTCGACGTCCGCGCGGCCGCGTGGATCGACCAGCTCCACGTGCGCGAGCTCGCGCCGCCCGCCGCCGAGCCGAAGCGCGCCGAGGCGGCGATCGAGCGCGTCGTGACGCTGCCCGAGCTGCCGCGAACGCTCCGATCGGAGATCGACGGCTTCCTGCGGGTGCGCGGCCAGGGCCGCCACTGGGAGGCGGAGATCCGACTCGATCCGCCGGAGCTCGGCTCGCTGCACGTGAAGCTCGAGCTGCGCGGCCACGCGCTTCACGGCGTCGTGCGCGTCGAGGATCCGCGCCTCGAGCCGACGCTCGATCGGATGCTGAAGGAACTCGAGCAGAGCCTGCGAGAGCAGGGAGGAGACGCGTCCTTCGATCTGTTCCGAGGGGCGCGAGAGGGTGGAGAGGGGTGGGCGCAGAGCTCGTCGGCCGACGCCTGGAAGGGCGAGGCCGACGGCGACGTGCGCCGCCCGGAGGTCGTGAGAGGGGCCGGGCCGGACGCGGCGCGACTCGTCGACCTGTTCGCCTGAGCAGGTCGCGGGGCTCCGCGTCCGGTCCGCGCACTTCCAAAGGAAGGCGAGGGACGAGCGATGAACCGGATCGAGGACGTGTTGAACCAGGGCACGACGAGCGGCGCGGTGTCGGGCGCCCTCACGGCGCAGCGGCTCGCCAGCGGCGCCGACTTCTTCAAGCTGCTCTCGGCGCAGCTCTCGGCGCAGGACCCGCTCGAGCCGCTGAAGGACACCGAGTTCCTCGGCCAGCTCGCGCAGTACAACCAGCTCCAGCAGTCGCTCGAGACCAATCAGCGGCTCGCGTCGATGGCGACGCTGCAGGAGTCGCTCGCCGCGCTGCAGCAGATGACGCAGAGCGCCGCGCTCATCGACAAGACCGTCGACTTCTCCGACCCGACGACCGGCGAGGCGAGGAGCGGCACGGTCCGCGCCGTCCGCGTCGTGAGCGGCCTCGTCGTGCTCGACGTCGACGGCACCAGCGTCCCGCTTCCCAACGTGACCGCGATCCGGACGGAGGACTGAACCGATGTCGAGCGCCCTCACCTCGGCCCTCTCGGGCCTGCGCGTCCACCAGGCGTTCCTCGACGTGGTGGGGAACAACCTCGCCAACTCGAGCACGATCGGCTACCACTCGAGCCGCATCACGTTCTCCGACATGCTCTCGCAGTCGCTGCGCACCGGGTCGGGGCCGACGTCGACCGTCGGCGGCGTGAACCCGATGCAGATCGGGCTCGGCGTCCAGGTCCACTCGCTGGACGTCCGCACCCGGCAGGGGGTCCTCGACGACACCGGGCGCCCGTTCGACCTCGGCATCCAGGGCGACGGCTTCTTCGTCCTGAATTCCGGAGCGCGCGACCTCTACACGCGCGCCGGCACGTTCGGCCTCGATCGGGACGACTTCCTGGTCGACACCGCCACCGGCTTTCGCGTCCGCAGCGCCCAGGGCCAGGACATCCAGCTCCCGGTCAACACGCCGCTCCCGGCGCGGGCGACGGCGACGATCTCGCTCGGCGGCAACCTGCCGGCGAAGGTGGGGGGCCCGGTCGCCGAGGTGCTCACGACGTCGGCTCCCTTCGAGAGCGGCACGCCGGCGTCGATCACCGGCGCCAACGCCGGTCCCTTCGCGCTGGTGGACGGCGACACGCTCGACGTCCGCGTCGACGGAGGCGCGATCCGGACCGTGACCTTCCGCGCCGCCGACTTCGCCGCGCTCGGCGGGAACATCGCGGCCGCGACCGCGGCGGAGGTGGCGACGATCCTGCAGCAGCAGTTGAGCGGCGTCACGGCGAGCGCCTCGGCCGGCCAGGTCGTCCTCGCTTCGAACCGCACCGGCAGCGCCTCGGCGCTCCAGATCACCGACGGCGTCGGCTCGCCCGCCGCGATCCTCGGCTTCTCGACGGCGGTCGCGCTCGGGACGACGCTGCCGGTCTCGGCGGCCACCGACCTGAGCGACCTCGCCGACAACCTCGCCGACTACGTGAACGGCGACAAGCTCCAGATCACGGGGACGAACGCCGCCGGCCAGGGAGTCTCGGCGACCTTCACCTACGGCACCAGCGGCACCACGCTCGGCGACCTCGTCACGTTCCTCGACACGCTGCTCACCGACGCGTCGGTCGCGCTCGACCCGAGCGGCAACCTCGTCGTGACCGCCAACGCCGCGGGGCCGGCGAGCCTCTCGCTCTCGATCGTCGACGACGCGGCCAACGCCGGCCAGACCATCTTCGGCAGCCACGGCTTCCAGGTGACGACCGACGGGGCGGGGCCCGACACCGCGCGCACGTCGATCGACGTCTTCGACGTGCGCGGGCTGCGGCACACGATCGAGCTCACGTTCACGCGCGTGAACGGGACCGAGTGGGATCTCTCCGCGACGACCGACGACGCCAACGACGTCATCGTGGACGGCGCCGCCACCGGCATCCGCTTCAACCAGAACGGGTCGTTCTTCGCGGCGACCGGCGTCGGCGCCGGCGACTCCGATCTCGAGATCACCTTCTCCGGCCTCACCACGACGCAGACCGTCGCGCTCGGCTTCGGAACGAGCAGCCAGTTCGACGGCGTGACGCAGCTCGGCGACACGACGAGCCTGCGGGCGCTGTCGCAGGACGGCTACGAGGCGGGCGAGCTCGCCTCGATGTCGGTGAACAGCGACGGCACGATCATCGGCTCGTACACGAACGGCCAGCAGCAGTCGCTGGCGCAGATCGCGCTCGCCGTGTTCGCCAACCCCAACGGGCTCGTGCGCAGCGGCAACTCGCTCTTCGAGGACTCGCCGAACTCGGGCGTCGCGCAGCTCCAGCCCGCGGGAAGCGGCCGCGCGGGGTCGATCTTCGCCGGCACGCTCGAGTCGTCGAACGTCGACGTCGCCGAAGAGTTCGTGCGGCTCATCGAAGCGCAGCGCGGCTTCCAGGCCAACGCGCGCGTCATCCGCGTCTCCGACGAGCTCCTGCAGGAGCTCGTGAACGTGGTCTGACGCGCCGGGAGGATTCGTGGTCGCGCAGGTTTTCGGATCGGGCCGGACTCACTCGAGTCTCTCGGTGGAGGAACGCCTCTCCGCCGTGGGCTCGGGCTTCCGTTCGAGCCCGTTCGCGTCCGACGAACTCTGGCTCGTCGTGGGGGTTGCGGCCGGCCTCCTGCTGGCCGGAGCGCTCGCGGCGTGGATCGTCGCGCGGGTGCGCCGGAGCCGCTGGCTCGCGACGCAGCTCCGCTCGCTCGCCGCGGCGGGGCTGCACGGGGAGGAGCTCGCGCTCTTCAGGGCGGTCGCGCGCCGGGCCGGGACGATCGCCGCTCCGTCGCTCCATCGGCGGTCGGCGAGCTTCGACGCGGCCGCCGCCGAGATGGTCCGTCGCCACCGGCCGAGCCGCGAGCGGCGCGAGGTGCTCTCGCGGCTCCTCGCGCTGAGGCGCCGCGTCCCGTTCGAGGGGAGCGGAGCGCCGCCGCCCGCCTTCGAGCGCGGACAGCGGGTGCTCGTCGGCTTCCGATTCGGCCGCAGCGAGCCCTTCCGGCTCGCCGGTCGGGTGACGGCCGCGCAGTCCCACGCCCTGCGGCTCGCGCTCCAGGAGTCCGACGAGGCGGAAGAGGTGGCGCCGCTGCTGCGCGTCGGCCAGGACGTCGTGCTCGTGGTCCAGCGAGGCGCCCTCTTCGAGGAGGCGCGCGTCCGCATCCGCGGCGTCGGCGGCGGCCTCGTGCCGCAGCTCCTGGTCGACCGGCCGGCCGCCCTCTCGCCGTCGCGCGTCCGCATCGTCTGGAACGGCGCCGACGAGCCGGTGCGCGTCGCGCTGGTCGAGCGTTTCTCGGAGCGCCTCGTCGGCGACGACGTGCCGATCGTCGCCGCGCGGGTCGTCGCCACGTCGAGCGACGGCCTCGTGCTGCGAATCCGGTCGACGCGGCCGCGACGCGGCGAGGCGATCAAGGTGGTCAACGGCGCGCGCGCCGGCCAGTACCGCGGCTACGCGCTGCTCGAGACGAACGGAAGAGGCGGCGAGGTCTTCGTGCTGCGCCGGTCGGTCGAGCGGATCGTGCCGCCGCAGGCCGCGTCCGAAGCGCCGATCCATGAAACGGTGGAGGAGGAAGAGCATGAGCCCGTGGCAGAAGCCTGAGCAGCGCCCGACGTCGAACGGCGCGGAACCGCGCGGCGAAGAGCTCGACGTGTCGCTCCTCGTCCTTGGACTGCGCGCGTCCGCGGGCGGCGCGCCCGTCCTCGAGTCGCTGCGGCGGCAGGCGTCGCCGGTGCCGCGCTTCGAGACGATCCGCGTCGAGCGCGTCGACGCGCGCTCGCTCAACGAGGCGGCCGCGGCCGCGCGCGGCCGGCTGCTCGTCTTCGTCGCTCCCGACGTCACGCTCGCCGCCGATGCGCTGGCGCTCCACGTGCGGGCCCACGCCGCGTCGACGACGCCGGCCATCGTGCTCGGCGCGCTCGACCGCGAAGGGCTCTCGCTGCGGCCGCTCGCGTGGTCGCTCGAGCGGCTCGGGCTGCTCGGCTGGCAGCACGCGCCGGAGGAGAGCGGCGAGATCCCGGCCGAATGCCTCGCCTTCGACCATGCGAGCGTGCGTCGCTCCGAGCTCCTGCGCGTCGGCGGTTTCGACGAGGCGCTCTCGGTCTTCGGCGCGATCGAGCTCGGCGCGCGGCTGGCGAAGGCGGGCGGCCGGTTGCTCGTTGATCCTGCGATCCGGGCCACGCGGCCCGCGGCGCTCGATCTCGACGGCTGGCTCGCGCGGGCGCGAGCGATGGGGGCCGACTGGCTCTTGCTGCGGCGCCGGTACGGGAACGACGCGCCGCCGCGCTGGCTCCACGAAGTCGGGCTGGAAGCGTCGGCGGTCGAGTTGCTGCTCGCGGCGCAGCTCGCCGCCACCGGCGCCCACGCGCGCCGGGTCGAGGCGCTGCGCGAGACGCTCCACGAGCTCGAAGTGGTGCTCGCGCGCGACCCCGCTCGCGCCGATGCGACGCTCGCGGCCGTCGGCGAGGATCTCGGCCAGGTCGTCCTCGCGGTGACGCGCCACGAACTCGCACGCGGCTTCGTCCACGCCGCGCAGGGCGGCGAGGCGCCGGCGCTCGAACGGTGCGCGACGCAGACCCGCCGCGGCGCCGCCGTTCTCGTGACGGCGAGCGACCTCGCGGCGTCGGTCGTCGAGAAGACGCTCGGCCACCTGCCCGCATCGGCCGAGCTCGTCGCGGCGGTTCCGGCGAACGCCGCGGCGCCGACCCTTCCCGACGACTCGCGGCTGATCCGACTCGCGCTTCCCGGCTCGGCGACGAACGGGGCGATGCGGCGCGCGCTGCTCGACGCGAGCGGCGCCGACTACTTCGTGCTGCTCGATGGAAGCCGCGCGCCGATGCCCGCGGAATGGGAGGCGGTGCGGCTCACCCTGTCGGCCCTGCCGTCGATCGGCGCGTGCGGCGTCGCCGGCGAGAACGCGGGGCGGACGACCGCCCGGCTCACGACGAGCGTCCCGACCTGGCTCGTTGCGACGCGGCGCGACGTGATCGAGAGCGACGGCGACGACCAAGGGCCGTTCCTCGAGCGGATCGTCCGCCGCGGGCTGCGCCTCGCGACCGCGCGGGCCGCGGCGCCCGCGCCGGAGCCGGCCGCATGCAGCGTCTGACCGTCGTCAAGGTCTGGTACCAGAACGACTTCGGCCGCACCGGACTGCGCGACGAGCGGCTCACGCGGGCGCTCCTCGCCGATCCGCGCGTCGGGCGGGTCGTCCACCTCGAGCCGCCGCTCGAGCGCGAGGGCCGGCATCGCCCGCTCGACGTGCGCGACGGCGAGCTCCGGCTCTTCACGCCGACCTACTCGAAGTCGCAGAGCGACCCGTGGCCCGACGTGATCGCTCAGACGGCACGCTTCCTCGCCGAGGCGGGCGCGCTCACGAAGGAGTCGATCCTCTGGGTGAGCGCTCCTGGCGCGCTCGGCGATCGCCTGCTCGCCGCGATGGGCGATCGCTTCGGCCGCATCGTCGCCGAGGTCGAGGACGATCACCGCGAGTACGCGCCGCCGCGCAGCGAGCCGCGCCTCGCGCTTCAGCGCCGCTACGAGCGGATCGTGCGGGCGAGCGACCTGCTCGTCTCGAACAACGCGACCATGATCGCCGAGTGGTCGCGCCTCCAGCGCAACGCCGCCTGCATCCGCAACGCCGTCGACGCGCCCGCCTACGCCCGCGAGTGGCCGGAGCCAAGGCGCCTCGCCGGGATCGGCCGGCCGCGCATCACCTACGCCGGCAACCTGCGGCTGCGGCTCGAGCCGGCGCTCTTCGCGGCGGTCGCGCGCGCCTTCCCGCAGGCGACGCTCCTGCTCGCCGGCATCGGCGGCGAGTCGCTGCTCGCGCGCCTGCCGCCGCTTCCGAACGTGAGATGGCTCGGCGCGATTCCGCCGGCCGACGTGCCGGCGCTGCTGACTCACAGCGATGTCCTCGTGATGCCGCACGCGCAGGGCGCGCTCACCGACTCGATGGATCCGCAGAAGGTCTACGAGTACCTCGCCAGCGGCCGTCCGATCGTCGCGACGCCGGTCGCCGGCGCGCGCGAGCAGGCGGAGTTCGTCGCGCTCGCGCCGACGGAGGAGGAGTTCGTCGCTGCCGTCGGCCGGGCGCTTCAGGAGAAGGATCCGGCGGCCGCGCAGCGGCGACGAGCCCGCGGAACGGCGCGGAGCTGGGAGGACGCGGCGCGCGAGGTGGTCGACGCGGCGCTCAAGGTCGAACGGCCGCTTCAGCGCTGGCACGCCGAGCGGGCGCTCGGTTACTTCCAGCACGAGCGGCCCGAGGTGCGCCGCCTCGTGCCGGCCGGCGCGCGGCGGCTCCTCGACGTCGGCTGCGGCGCCGGCGCGGTCGGCTCGGCGCTCAAGTTCGAGCGCGATGTCGAGGTCGTCGGGATCGAGCTCGACAAGACCGCGGCCGCGCGGGCGAAGGAGTCGCTCGACTCGGTGGTCGTCGGCGACGCCGTCGCATCGATGAGCGAACTGCAGGACGCCCGCTTCGACGCCGTGCTGTTCGCCGACCTGCTCGAGCACCTGCCGCGGCCGGAGCTCGCGCTCGCGCAGGCGCGCCGCCTCCTCGCGCCCGGCGGCGTCGTCGTCGCCAGCCTGCCCAACGTCCGCCACTGGTCGGTCGTGCGCCAGCTCCTCGAAGGCGACTTCCGCTACGAGCCGGCCGGCATCCTCGACCGCACTCACCTGCGCTTCTTCACCCGCCAGAGCGCGCAGCGCCTCCTCCAGGAGAACGGCTTCACGATCGAATCGGTGGCCGGCGCGCGCTGGGCGGAAGAGGGGATGCCCGACAAGGTTGCCGCCGCGCTCTCGGGCGCAGGGCTCGACGTCGGCTCGCTCGCCGCCGAGTCGCGCGAGCACCAGTGGCTCTTCGTCGCGCGGCCGGTCGCGGCGAGCTCGGCGGCGGAGCCGGCCAGGACGGCGGCGCCGGCCCGATCGGTGGAAGCCGCCGTGACGGTGATCGTCCCGGTCTGCAACGCCGTCGACTACACGCGCTCCTGCCTCGACGAGCTGAGAGTGCGCGGCGGCCCCGAGCTCGAGATCGTCGTCGTCGACAACGGCTCGAGCGACGGCACGGCGGAGCTCCTCGCCGGCCGTCCCGAGCTCCGCGTGATCCGCAACGCGGAGAACCGCGGCTTCGCCGGCGCGGTGAACCAGGGGCTCGCAGCCGCGCGCGCGCCCATCGTCTGCGTGCTGAACAACGACACGCTGCTCACGGAAGGGTGGCTCGAGCCGATGGCCGGTCTGCTCGCGCGCGAGCCGTCGATCGCACTCATCGGCCCGGTGACGAGCTACGCGAAGGGACGCCAGCAGGTCGACCTCACGCTTCAGGGGCGGCCGCTTGCGAGTCTCGACGAGATGCGCGAGCTCGCGGCGTCCTTTACCGGCCGCGAGCGGGGCCGCGTGGAGGACGTCGGCTTCCTCTCCGGCTTCTGCTTCGTCGGGCGCCTTCACGAGCTGCGCGCGCTCGGCGGCCTCGCCGAGGCGTACGGGCGCGGCACCTTCGAGGACGACGAGCTCTGCCGGCGGCTGCGCCGATCGGGCCGCCGCCTCGCCATCGCGCGCGACGCCTACGTCCACCACTTCGGGAACCGGACGTTTCGCGAGCTCGGCGTCGACCTCGCGCGCCAGCAGGAGGAGAACTTCAAGCTCTTCGCGTCGCGCCACGGTGACGACGCCGGGCTGCTCGCGCGCGCCGCGGCGCAGCAGGAGCGGTGGGGCGAGGTGCTGGCGCTCGCGCTCGCCGCGCTGAAGCGGTCGGCGCACGACCTCGACGCGCTCGCGCTGGCGTCGCTCGCCGCCGAACGGGTGGGCAGGAGCGCCGAGGCGCGGCGGCTGCTCGAGCGCTACCTCGCGCGCTGTCCGTTCGATCGCGAGGCGCTCGCGCGTCGCGATCGCTGCGAAAGCGCTTCCGGGTCGAGCGCCGCGTCGCGGAACGTCCTTCCGGGAGCGGAGCTGGTCGCGGTCGGGCCGTCTGTCGCAAGAGATTGAAGCAAAACGACTTGCATGTTCGGTCGAGGCCGGCACGCCGGCTGCCAGACCGGCGCCGTGATGGCAATCGCTCCGGCCGCTTCCAACGTTCCCGACCCGCGCGGCGCGACGCGCGCGATCGCCTATGCGATCCGCGGCCTCGAGCGGCGCTACGAGGTGACGGCCTCCAATCTCGCCAACCTCGAGACGGCGGGCCACAAGCGACTCGTCGCCCGCTCGCCTGGTGATTCGGCAGGTTCGTTCCGGACTGAACTCGATCGCGCGAAGTCGAGCGCCTCGGCCGTCGTCCGCGACTTCACGCAGGGCGATCTCGTTCCCGACGACGACCCGAGCGAGCTCGCGCTGCAGGGCGACGGCTTCCTCGCGGTCGAGAAGGACGGCGAGCTGCGCTACTCGCGCGGAGCGCGCGTGCTGGTCGACCCGGAGGGGACGCTCGTCGAGGCGCACGGCGGCCAGCTCCTCGGACAAGCCGGCCCGATCCGGCTCGCCAGCCCGCTCTCGACCTTCCAGGTCGAGCGCGACGGCACGGTGCGCAGCGACGGCGCCGAGGTCGGGCGCCTGCGCGTGGTCGCCTTCGTCGATCCGCAGGTGCTCGAGGCCGCGGGCGGCGGCCTCTTCCGCGCGCCCGACGGCGCCGAGGTGGTGAGCGCGCAGGAGACGCAGGTGATCCAGGGCGCGCGCGAGCGGTCCAACACCGACGCCGTGCGCGAGCTCGTCGAGCTCATCGTGATCCAGAGGCAGTACGAGGCGGCGCAGCGCGCGCTCTCGGTCGAGAGCGAGCTGCGCAAGCGCCTGAACGAGTCTTCCAGCTAGGAGCGTCGCCGATGATGAAGGGTCTCTACACCGCCGCGAGCGGCATGAAGGTCCAGCAGATCAACGTGGACGTCATCGCCAACAACCTCGCCAACGTCAACACGGCCGGCTACAAGCGCACGCAGGCCGACTTCCAGGACCTGCTCTACGTCGTGCTGCGCGAGCCGGGAGCCCAGACGCAGAGCGGCTTCTCGACGCCGTCGGGCGTGCAGATCGGCTCCGGCGCCGAGCTCGTCTCGACCACGAAGGTCTTCAGCCCCGGCGTGCTCGAGCAGACCGAGCGCGCGCTCGACCTCGCCATCCTCGGCGACGGCTTCTTCGAGGTCGACCTGCCCAACGGCCAGAAGGCCTACACGCGCGACGGCGGGCTGCGCCTCGACGCGAACGGGCAGCTCGTGACGGCGCAGGGCTTCAAGCTCTCGCCGCCGATCACGATCGACGCCGCGGCCGACAAATCGATCTCGGTCGCCCCCGACGGGACGGTGAGCGTGCGCGACCCGGTCGCCAACACGACGTCGCAGGTCGGGACGATCCAGGTCGCCCGCTTCGCCAACGCGGCGGGGATGCGCTCGGGCGGCGGCAACCTGCTCTACGAGACCGCCTCGTCGGGCACTCCGACGCTCGCGCAGCCGGGCCAGAACGGCACCGGCACGATCGGCCAGAACATCCTCGAGCGCTCGAACGTGAACGTCGTGAACGAGCTGGTCGGGCTCATCACGGCGCAGCGCGCCTACGAGGTCAACTCGCGCGCGATCCGCGTCGGCGACGAGATGCTCGCCGACGCCGCGCAGCTCGTCCGGTGAGCGGGCGGCCTTCATGATCCGCCTCGTCACCGCCCTCGCGCTCGCCGCGTTCCAGCAGACTCCGCCGGCCGCGCCGCCCTCGTCGCCGGCCGCGGCTCCGGCGGCTACGGCCGCGCCGAAAGAACTGCTCGTCGTGCTCCAGCCGCGGGTCGAGGTGCACCACACGCCGGTGCGGCTCGCCGACGTGGCCGAGATCCAGGGCCCCGCCTTGGAGGTCGCGCGCTTCGAGAAGCTCGCGCTCTGTCCGGCGCCGGTCGCGGGACGACCGCGGCTCGTGACGCCGGCCGGCGTCCGTCTCGCGGCCCGTCTCGCGGGGCTCGATCTGAAGCGTGAGGGCGTCGTCGGCGCGCCGCAGGTCGAGATCGTCGCCAACTGGGAGGAGCTGACTCCCGACGAACTGGTCGCCGCCGCGCAGCAATGGCTCCTCTCGCGCAGCAGCGAGCTCGGCGACCGGATCCTGCTCGATCCGGCCGCGAAGCCCGAGGCGATCGGCCTGCTCCAGGGCGGCGGGCCCGCGGCGTTCGAGTGCGCCTTCGTCGGCAAGCCGCGCGGCGGCGGGCAGGCGCAGATCAAGGTTGCCGTCTCCCAGGGCGGGACGCTGATCGGCGAGCGGGTCGCCACCTTCAACATCCGCCGCTTCGGGAAGCAGCTCCGGCTGCTCACGAACGTGAGGCGCGGCGAGGAGGTCGCGCCGTCGCAGGTCGTCGCACTCGACGGCGAGTGGACCAGCGTGACGGGGACTCCGATCGTCGATCCCGCCGCGCTGAGGGGACTGGTGGCGACGCGTGAGCTCGCGGCCGGCGCCGTGCTCGTGCGCGATGCCTTCGAGCAGCCGCTGCTCGTCGACCGCGGCGGCGCGGTGCGCGTGGTCCTGCACGACGGCCTGCTCCAGATCGTGGCGACCAGCGTGGCGCAGCGCGCCGGCCGGCGCGGCGAGACGATCCCGGTGATGAACCCGGAGACGCAGAGACTGCTCCAGGTGCAGCTCGTCGAGAAGAGCGCGAGCGGCGAAGTCGTCGCGCTCGTGCGCTGACGCAAGGGGAGAGGGAGCGATGGTGCGGATCGTCGAACGGATGCGGTCGTGGGCGTGGCTCGCGGTGGCGCTTTGCGTCACGTCGGGCGGCGCGGCGAGCGGCCAGTCGTCCGCGTCGCTGTGGGCGCGGCCCGGCGCGAGCCGCCGCGGCGGGATCGCCGACCACACCGCGCTCGAGGTCGGCGACATCGTCACCATCGTGGTGAGCGAGGCGCAGACGGTCCAGGACGACGGAAAGATGGAGACGAGCAAGTCGTCGTCGCTCGACTCCTCGCTCCAGGTCTTCGACGTCAAGCCCAACGCGTTCAACACGCTGCCGGCGCTCAAGTACTCGAGCGACCGCTCGGTCGACGGCGAGTCGAAGTACTCGCAGAAGGGGAAGTTCGAGACGCGGCTCTCCGCCGTCGTCCTCGACGTCAAGCCCAACGGGAGCCTGCTCGTCGAGGGACGCCGCACGATCCACCTCGACGGCGATCTCAAGGAGATCCGCGTGCGCGGGCTCGTCCGGCCGGTCGACGTCCGTTCCGACAACAGCGTCTCGTCGGATCGCATCGCCGACGCCGACGTCCTCTACGACAGCGACGGCGGCCGCAGCCGCGCGATCGAGAAGAACTGGTTCGAGATCGTGCTCGACTTCCTCTGGCCGTTCTGACCGAAAGGGACCGCGACGATGATCGCACTGCTCCTGCTCGCGCTCGCCCAGGACGCGCCGTCGAAGCCCGACACGCTCGTCGTGCCGATCACGCCGGCCGGCCCGACGGTGATCGCGCCGACGGCGCCGACCCCGTCCTCGAGCGCCAAGGCGACGACGCGCGAGATCCCGATCGCGCCGGCGCAGGCTCCCGAGACGGTCGACGAGCAGGAGGTGCGCGTCCGCATCCTCGACCTGGTCGAGATCGACGGCGTGCGCAGCAACCAGCTCGAGGGGCTCGGCCTCGTGACCGGCCTCAACTCGACCGGCGACAAGGGCGCGGCCGCCCGGCAGGCGGTCAGCAACTTCGTGAAGCGCAACCACATGAACGTCGACGCCACCGACGTCGACATCGGGAACGTCGCGCTCGTCACGGTGACCTGCCGGATGCCGCCGTTCGCCAAGCTCGGCACGACCGTCGACGTCGCGGTGCAGTCGATGAACGGCGCCTCGTCGCTCTTCGGCGGACAGCTGCTCCAGACGCCGCTCGTCGGCGCCGACGGGGAGGTCTACGTCGTGGCGCAGGGCGCGGTCCCGGTCGGCGCCATCTCCGCGAGCGGCAAGTCGGCCTCGGTGACCGTCAACCACCCGACCGTCGGGCGCATCACCGGCGGCGGAATCGTCGAGAAGGAGGTCCCGATGCAGCTGCTCGCGCCCGACGGCGCGATGCACCTCCACCTGCGCTCGCCGAGCTACGTCACCGCCAGCCGCGTCGCCGCGGAGATCGCCAGGGCCTTCAAGCTCCCGACGCGCGCGCTCGACGCCGCGACGGTCCGGGTCGCGCTCTCGCCCGCGATGCGCGAGGACGCCGTCGGCTTCGTCGCCTCGCTCGGAGAGCACGAGATCACGCCCGCCGAGTCGGCCGTCGTCGTCGTGAACGAGCGCACCGGCACCATCGTCGCGGGCTCGCACGTCCGCATCTCCACGGTCGCGGTGACGCACGGCAACCTCACCGTCTCGATCGCCGAGTCGCAGCAGGTCAGCCAGCCGCTGCCCTTCAGCGACGGCCAGACGGCGGCGACCGACCGCACCGAGCTCACGACGGAGCAGGAGCAGCGCGGGCTGCAGATCGTGCCGGGCGGCACGAGCGTCGCGCAGCTCGCCACGGCCTTGAACCGCATGGGCGTGTCGCCGCGCGACCTCGTCGCGATCTTCCAGGCGCTCGCCGAGGCGGGCGCGCTCCACGCCAGGCTGGAGATCGTGTGATGAGCGGCGCAGACGAAGTGAACGGGACGGCGGCCGCGGGCCCCGTCCAGGAGCTCGAGCTGCGCCGCGGCGCCGCTCCGCCGGAGCGGATCCGCGAGCTCGGCCGCGTGGCGGCCGGCTTCGAGGCGCTCTTCGCCTCCTCCCTGCTCCGCGAGCTGCTGCAGCCGCTGCAGGACGGCGGCGGACTCGCCGGCCAGGGCGCCGGCGCCTCGGTCGTCTCGGGGCTGCTCGAGACGCACCTCGCCGATCACGTCGCGAAGTCCGGCGGGTTCGGGATCGGTCGGATGGTCGTCGAATCGATGCGGCCGCTGCTCGCGGCGCAGAAGGTCACGGTGGAATCGCTGACGAGGATGGGGTCGCAGACGAGGATGGGGGAGGGAAAGCGATGAAGACTCTGCTCGAGGCGCTCGAGAAAAACGTCGAGGCCGAGATCGAGGTGCAGACGGGGATCCAGGTGCTGCTCGACCAGCAGCTCGAGATCCTGATGAAGGGCGGCACGCGGAAGCTTCCGGCCGTGCTCGCCTGTGCCGAGGGAGGGCTCGAGCAGAGCCGCGTCCTCGAGCGCGAGCGCGGCGAGCTGCTCGCCCGCATCGGCGAGCGGCTCGGCGTGGCGGCGTCGAAGGTGTCGCTCAAGCTGCTCGAGGAGCGGATCGGCGCCGAGGCGGCGACGCTCTCCGACCGCGGCGCAAAGCTCAAGGCGACGATCGAGAGGATCCGGGAGCGCAACCGCCAGGTCGGCCTGCTGCTGCGCCACTCGGTCCTCTTCATCGACGAGCTCGTCCGCGCCGCGACCGGCGCGGCGGGCGGCACGCCGACCTACACCCGCGCCGGCGAGATCCGGCCGAACGCGGTCCCGACGGTCGCCGCCGAGGCGTGACGATGCTCGGGCTCACCATCGGGCTCAGGACGCTGCGCGCCGCGCAGCAGTCGATGGACGTCGTCGGCCAGAACGTGGCCAACGCGTCGACGCCGGGCTACGCGCGGCGCCTCTCGCAGCTCGCCACCACCGAGCCTCTGCTGCTCTCGCGCTTCGGGTTCGGCACCGGCGTCGCCATCGAAGACCTGCGCCGCGTGCACGACGGGCTGCTCGAGACGCGTCTCCTCGAGCAGCGCCACGTCCTCGGCCGGCTCGACGCGTCGGGCGGCCTGCTGCGCCAGGTCGAGGCGTCGCTGCGCGAGCCGGGCGACGACGGGATCGCGGCGCGGCTCGACGAGCTCTGGAACTCCCTCTCCCGGCTCACCGCCTTCCCGAAGGACTCCTCCTACCGCGCCGGCCTCGTGGCGGCGGCGCAGTCGCTCGCCGCGAGCTTCCGCCAGCTCGCGGCGCAGGTCGCCGCGACGGGCGAGCAGGCGCGCCACGGCGTCTCGAACGCGGTCGACCAGGTGAACGGACTGCTCGCCGATCTCGCCGCGGTCAACCTGCGCGCGCTGAAGTCGCGGGGTGCCGGAGCGCCGCCCGCCGACTTCTTCGACGAGCGCGACCGGCTGCTCGGCGAGCTCGCCGACTGGGTCGATCCGCAGGTCGTCGCGCGGCCCGACGGGACGGTCGACGTCCTGGTCGACGGCCGGCTCCTCGTGTCGGGGAAGGGCGCCCATGCGCTCGTCGCCAAGGCGACGGCGGGCGGCTCGGTGCGGCTCCTGGTCGATGGCGGCAAGAGCGATCTCGACGTCGGCAGCGGCCGGCTCCGCGGACTCCTCGACGTCGCGCGAGTCTCCGTGCCGCGGCGGCAGGCCGAGCTCGACCTGATCGCGCGCGAGCTGATGCTCCAGATGAACCGGCTCCACTCGACCTCGGTGAGCGCGTTCGGCTCATGGTCGCAGCTCACCTCCGCGGCGAGCGTCGCGCCGGCGAAGCTCGGCGACGTCCTCTCGACCGTCGGCCTGCCGTTCCCGGTCGTCGCGGGACGGCTCGCCGTGAACGTCGTCGACGCGGCGAGCGGTTCGGTCGCGCAGCACTTCGTCGACGTCGACCCGCAGCGGATGTCGCTCGTCGACGTCGCCGCGGCGCTCGACCTGCTGCCGCACCTCTCGGCGGCCGTCGATCCGGCCGGCCGGCTCAGGGTCGCGGCGGCGTCGGGCTTCGGCTTCGACTTCAGCCCGCGGCTCGACGTCGATCCCGACGACGCCGGCTCCTTCGGTTCCGACCACGCGACGCTCACCTCGGGCGCCGGACCCTTCGCTCTCAGCAACGGCGACACGATCACGATCGCCGTGAACGGCGGCCCACCCGTCACGGCGACCTTCAGCGCCGGCAGCTTCGCCAACATCGCGCAGGCGACCGCCGAGGAGGTGGCTGCGGCGATCGAGGCGCAGGTGAGCGGTCTCTCAGCCGTGGCACAGGACGGGCGAATCGTCCTGAAGAGCGACGCCGCCGGCTCGGCGAGCTCGCTCCAGGTCGTGGCCGCCTCCAGCTCCGCGCTCTTCGCCGTCGGGTCGAGCGACGTCGGCGCCGCGGCGGGCGTGCCCGCCGTGAACGTCCGGCTCGAAGGCTCGCCGACGGCGGGTCACGAGGGCCGCTTCACCGTGCGCGCGCTCGGCGACGGCGTGATCGGACTGACTCCAGGGCTCGAGGTGGCGCTTCAGGATTCAAGCGGCGCGACGGTCGCCACCTTCGACGTCGGCGCCGGCTACGTGCCGGGCGATCCGATCGAGCTCGTGCCGGGCGTCGTGCTTACGCTCACGCCCGGCGCGATCCAGGCGAGCGCCGGCGACCTCTTCGAGTTCGACCTGGTCGGCGACCCGGATACCGCCGATCTGCTGCCGGCGCTGCAGTTCGGCGCTCTCTTCACCGGGAGCGGCGCGGCCGACGTGGAGCTCGCAGGAGAGATCGCGGCCGATCCGCGGCTGCTCGCAGGATCGCGTACCGGAGCGCCGACCGACGGCTCGGGGTTCCATCGGCTCCTCGCTCTGAAGGACGCCGTCTCGGACGCGCTCGCCGGCCGGACGATCGGCGCCGGCTACGGCGACCTCGTCGCCGGCGTCGGTTTCGACGTCCGCTCGAACGAGGCGGCCGCGACGTCGCAGCGGCAGCTCCTCGAGTCGCTCGAGTCGCGCCGCGACGAGATCTCGGGCGTCAACAGCGATGAGGAGATGGTGAAGCTCCTCGAGTACCAGCACCTCTACCAGGCGGCCGGCCGCTACCTGCAGTCGGTCAGCCAGATGACCGACCTCCTGTTCCAGATGCTGTGAGCGAAACGATGCGCGTCACGCAGTCGCTCCTCTTCCGCCACCAGTCGGCAGCGCTCTCCGCGGCCTACTCGCGCCTCTTCGAGGTCGAAGGGCAGATCTCGAGCGGCCGGCGGCTGCTCCAGCCGTCCGACGATCCGGCGGCGGTCCGGCCGGCGCTCGACGTCCGCGCAGGTCGGCGCCGCCTCGAGCAGTTGCGCAGGAACGCCGAGACCGCGTCGAGCGAGCTCGGCAGATCGGAGGGCACCCTGCGCGGGATCTCCGACCTGGTCACGCGGGCGCGGGAGCTCGCCGTCGAGGGGGGGAACGGCACGCTGCTCCCCTCCGACCGCGACGGCATCGCGACCGAGGTCGACGGGCTCCTCTCCCAGCTCCTGAACCTCGCCAATCAGCGCGGCGAGGCCGGCTTCCTGTTCGGCGGCGGCGCGACGACGGCCGAGCCGTTCGAGCGGCTCGAGACGGCGGACGGGACGGTCGTCCGCTACCGCGGCGGCTCGACGACGCCGAGCGTCGACCTCGGCGACTCGGTGCGGCTCGATCTCTCGATGCACGGCGCGCAGCTCTTCGGCATCGGGGTGCGCGGCGCGACGCAGTACTCGGGAACGACCGGCGCCGCGCCGGGCAGCGGCAACGACAGCGCGCGCGGCAGCGATCGGCTGACCGTCGCGCACGCGCGCACCGTGCTCGGCGACGGCCTGCTCGGCGGGACCGGCGACTCGCTCTCGGGCGTGCGCGTCGGCGCCTCGTCGGCGGCGGGCGACACGGTGCTCGGCGACGCCGGCGCCTGGTCGATCGCGCTCGTCGACACGAGCGGGACCGGCAGCGCGGGAACGGTCGCGCTCAACGGCGGGCCGGCGGTGAATTGGACGTCGAGCGACAGCGACCTCGCCGTCACGGCTCCGGGCGGCGAGGTGGTCCACCTCGACCTCTCCGGGATCGCGGCCAACTTCGCCGGCGCGGTCGGCGCGGTCGGCGAAGGGACGTTCTCGCTCGACGGCGGCGTCACGTCGACGGCGATCGACTTCTCGAGCGCGAACCAGCTCGTCGTCGACTCGCAGACGGGCGGCGCCCTCTTCGTCGACGCGCGCGCGATCGCGCGGACCGGCCTCGAGGTCGTGCGCCATCCCGGCGCCTACGACCTCTTCGCGGCGCTCGTCGAGCTGCGCGACTCGCTCAGGAACAAGGATGGCCAGGCGCTCGACGTAGAGCTCGGCCGGATCCGCGCCTCGGCCAGCGAACTCGAGCGCGGCCACGAGCAGCTCCTCGGGTCGCTCGCGACGCTCGGGGCGCGCATGCGCCTCGCCGACGCGACGCGGGCGCGCGCCGACGAGCTCGACCTCGTCCTCGCCGAGCGGCAGTCGGGACTGGAGGACACCGACCTCTCCTCCGCGTCGATCGAGCTGGCGCAGGCGCAGCTCGCGCTCCAGGCCGGCGTCTCATTGGCCGCCCGCATCGCGCAGCTCCCGAGCCTCGTCACGCTCCTCTGACGCCGCGCGTATCCTGCGGCCGCATGACCACGCCGCCGGACTCGGAGGGGAACGACGCGCGCGCTGAAGTCAGCCCGGCCCAGATCCGCCGCGTGATCGTCGCGTCCAGTCTCGGGACGCTCTTCGAGTGGTACGACTTCTATCTCTACGGCTCGCTTGCGGTCTTCTTCGGCGGCCTCTTCTTCCCGGCCGGCAACGAGCGCGCGGCGCTGCTCGCCAGCCTCGCCACCTTCGGCGCCGGCTTCGGCGTGCGGCCGATCGGCGCGCTCGTCTTCGGGCGCATCGGCGACCTGGTCGGCCGCAAGTACACCTTCCTCGTGACGATCGTGACGATGGGGCTGTCGACCGCGCTGATCGGGCTGCTGCCCACCTACGCGAGCGTCGGACTGTGGGCGCCGGTGCTCCTGGTCACGTTGCGGCTGGTCCAGGGGCTCGCGCTCGGCGGCGAGTACGGCGGCGCCGCCACCTACGTCGCGGAGCACGTCCCCGACGGCCGCCGCGGCTACTACACGAGCTTCATCCAGACCACGGCGACGCTCGGCTTCTTCCTGTCGCTCGGCGTCATCGGCGGCGCGCGGAGCTGGTTCGGGCCCGAGGCGTTCCAGGCGTACGGATGGCGCGTCCCGTTCCTCGTCTCGGTCGTGCTGATCGCCAT